>FWWM01005042.1_pt1 | contig 29669 bp, 24 predicted proteins | sample 2228351 | NCBI WGS metagenome assembly FWWM01 (sample SAMEA103939774, study PRJEB20133) | metagenome | reverse complement strand
GGGACACGAGCGCAAGCGTGGTTCAAAGGTGCCTATGGCGGTAGACACATTGGGGCATCTGTTGGCGCCGGATACAGATGGGTAGTCAGTCGTCGGGTGGGTCAGATGCACGGCTTCTATTCGTCCGCGTCAGTTTCGTCGGGCAGGCGCACCCAGAGCACGAGCAGGTCGCCCTCTTCAACCTGGGTTGCGCGTGCGGCCAGGACCTCCGTCTGGCGGCGCAGGCCGATGCTGCTGGGGAAATCCAGGCGCACCGGCCGCCTCTGGCGCCAGGCGCGGCGGCAACGTTCCACCAGCGCATGCGCATCAAAGGCACGCATCTGGCACACGGCCACAGGCCGCATTACCGCGCCTTCGCTCAGCGACAATAACCAGGTCTCCACCACAGGCCGGAAATCGGGCGGCGGCCCTTCCACGATGGTGATGAGTTCAGGTTCAATTGCGGCCATACTGTGCCCCTGACGTGGATTCACTGGCCCTTCCATTCGGGTTTCCGCTTCTCAATGAATGCCCGCATCCCCTCTTTCTGGTCCTCTGTGGCGAACAGGAAGTAGAACAGGCGACGCTCAAACTCCAACCCGTCAGCCAGGGACGTCTCAAAGGCCCGGTTCACCGCCTCTTTCGCCAGGCGCACGGCCACCGGCGCCCGCCCGGCGATCTCCTGCCCCAGCCGGATGGCCTCTTCCAGATAGACCTCCACCGGCACGACGCGGTTGACCAGGCCATAGCGCAGGGCCTCATCCGCGCTCAAGAAGCGGGCATTCAACACCATCTCCATGGCGATGGCCTTACCCACTGCGCGGGCCAGCCGTTGCGTGCCGCCCGCACCAGGCATCACGCCGATGTTGATCTCCGGCTGGCCGAAGCGGGCGCTTTCCGAGGCGACGATCATGTCGCAGGCCATGGCCAGCTCGCAGCCTCCGCCCAGGCAGTAGCCGCTCACCGCCGCGATGACAGGCTTCTTCACCCGTCGCAGCCGGTCCCAGCGGCTGATGGCATCGCGGTAGAGCATCTCCACCGCCGAGGCATCGGCCATCTCTTTGATGTCGGCGCCGGCGGCGAAGGCGCGTTCATTCCCCGTGATGACGACCGCGCCGATGTGTGGGTCACGGTCAAACGCCTCCACCGCCGTTGTCAGCTCCTCCATTGTCTGGCTGTTGAGCGCGTTTAACTGCTGGGGGCGGTTCAACCTGACTACGCCCACATTGCCATGCGTTTCCACCAGGATGTTTTCGTAAGTCACAATGGCCTCCTTATAGATAGGATCATGCCATCACCTTTCCGCCATCCACGTGGATGGCCTGGCCGGTAATATAGGCGGCTGCCTCGGAGCACAGGAACAGGACCAGGCCCACCACATCCTCTGGAGTGCCCAGGCGACCCTGGGGGATGTCCTCCAACCACTTGCGCATCTGCTCCGGATCCTGGCGCAACTGCGCCGTCATCTCGGTCTCAATCACACCAGGGCAGATGGCATTAACGCGGATGCCATAGGCGGCGAACTCGCGGGCGCATTCGCGGGTGAAACCGACCAGCCCGGCCTTGCTGGCGCAGTAGGCCGCGCGGTCCTTGAGCGGGATTTTGTGGCCGCCGATGGAGGCGATATTCACGATGACCCCGCCCCCCTGCTCACGCATGGCGCGCCCGGCGAACTGCGAACACAGGAAGGCGCCCTTGAGGTTGACCGCCAGCGTCCGGTCCCAGTCGTATTCGTCCATGCTGAGGATGCTGGCCTTGGGTTCAACGCCGGCGTTATTGACCAGGATGTCCAGCCGCCCCCAGCGTTCAAGACAGCCGTTGATCATGGTGTGCACGGCCAGTTTGTTGGCCACATCGGCGGCGAAGGCGAGCGCCTCGCCCCCGGCGGCGCGGATCTCGCGGGCCGTGCGCTCCGCCGTATCCGGGTTAATGTCGTTGACGGCGACGCGGGCGCCGGCCTGGGCCAGGCCCAGGGCGATGGCGCGCCCAATGCCGCGCCCGGCGCCGGTCACGAGCGCCACTTTGTCTGGTAATTGTACTCTCATGATGGGTGCTCCTGAACAGGCCCTCTATTTCCCCAGGGTGGGGTGGCGGGCCTGATTGCATTATCAGACGGGGAGGCCAGGTTGTCAAGCCCGGGGGCTAAAGGGGTGCATTCTACACTGGGGGCAGCCGCCTTCAGACTGTCATTCTGAGCCCCAGCCCTGAGCAATGTCATCCTGAGCGTAGCGAAGGAGCAGCGAAGGGGAAGGGGAAGCGAAGAATCTCTAGTTCGCACCTCAGAGACCCTTCGCTGCGCTCAGGGTGACAAACTCGCCCCAGATATGGATTGCACCCGGCTAAAGTGCGCTGGTTTGTGGAGGAGGGAATAGGGGGGTGAGGGGTGACCTGCCTCCACCCCCACAAGGGGGGAGGGAGGTCAAAATAGCGCATCTTCTGAACGTCTGGTATAATGAGCCTACTCTGATCCCATACGAGGAGGCATGAATGCGCTCAGCCACCAAGCTGATCTCTCTGCGCAGCGCCACCCGGATCGTTCTCACGCTTCTGATCGCTCTGGCGGTATTGTGGGCCGGGTGGGCCAACGCTGCACCTGCGCCCTACCAGTCGCCCGTTACGGGCAGCGATCAACCCTCTCCGCCGCAGGTGATCAACCCACCGCCGCAGAGCCCCGGCCTGCCCAACCAGACCGGCGTCCTGCTGCTGCTGGTGCTCCTGATCGTGGTGCTGGTGATCGGGCAGAGCCTGCGGCCCACCGTGCCGCCGCAATACGTGCCGCCACCCCTGGAGCACCATGCCGAGGGGTCTCACACTCCTGAAGAATCACACCCAAGCGAGCACCATTGAGACGACGGGCAACGGACAACGGACAGCGGGCATCGGCTTGCTGTCCGTTGTCCGTCCTCTGCTCTCCGCCGCCCGGCACCTCCCCCTCGCCTGCCTTCTGCTCCTGGTCGCCTATGGCCTGCGCCTGCAGGGCCTCACCGCGCAAAGCCTGTGGCGCGACGAGGTGGATGCCCTCCGCTTTGCCCAACTTCCGCTCTCGCAATATCTCAGCATCTTCTCCCAACCCGGCCAGAACGGCCCTTTATACTTCCTCCTGCTGCGCGGCTGGGTTGCCCTGGCCGGGACAGGCGAATTCAGCCTGCGCTATTTCTCGCTTCTGCCAGGCGTTGTGGCCGTCGCGTTGACGCTGGCGCTGGGACGGCGGCTGTGGGGCGCCTATGTCAGCTTTATCGCGGCGGCGCTGGTGGCCGCCTCTCCCTACCTGGTATGGTACAGCCAGGAGGCCAAGATGTACGCCCTGATCACTGCGCTGGCGCTTCTGTCGTTGTACGCCCTGCGGCGGGCGACCGCGGGGCAGCCTTACTGGTGGGCCGTGGTCGTGGTGGCCACCAGCCTGGCGATGTATAGCCATATCCTGGCCGCCCTATTGATCCCACTGCAATTGGCGCTCCTGGCCGTATGGCCACCGGCTGACAGGCGCGGCTGGGCCCAGGCTGCAGCCGCGTTTGCGGCGCTTGTGCTCCCTTATGTGCCTTTGCTGAGGTGGCAACTGCCTATGGCCCTCACGCCAGCGGAGACAGGCTACCCCGTCTTCTCCCTGCCGGAGATGCTCCTGATACTATTGAACGGCTACAGCGTGGGCCTGATCCCCTGGGTCAGTGAAGCCGTGCTCGCCCTGTTTGGCCTGCTCCTGCTGATCGGAGCAGGCGATCAGATGGTGAAGCGCCGGCCTGACGCGGCTGCGTTGCTCCTCTGGCTGTTCCTGCCGGTGGGGGCCGTCTTCGCCATCTCGCTCGTCCGCCCCCTGTTCACCGACCGCTACCTGATCTGGATCGCCCCAGCCTTTTATCTGCTGGTCGCCCTGGGCGTCGCGGCCTGGGCGCGGCGGGCCCGCTGGCTGGGCCCGGCCCTGCTGGGCCTGCTGCTGCTGCTGGACCTTCAGGGCATCCACGTCCAGGCGACCACGTCGTTCAAATCGGACTTCCGCAGCGCGGCGGCCTACGTCGCCGCCCGCATCCAGCCAGGCGACCTGGTCATCTTCCACATCCCCTATGTGCGCTATACTTTTGATTACTACTATCGCGGCCCGGCTTACCCCTGGGCCGATGGGCTGTGGACGAATGCGGGCCTGAGCGAGGCCGATGCGGACGCGGCCCTGCGCAGGCTAACGCAGGGCTATCGCGCCGTCTGGCTGGTGGAATCGGAGAGCGAGATGTGGGATCAGCGCGGGCTGGTGCGCCGCTGGCTGGAAACGCATGGCCAGGTAGCGGAGCGCGCGGAGTTCACCCGCGTGAACGTGGTGCGCTACCTGCTCCGTCTGACCACTGGCTACTGACCACCGCTGCGTGACCGGCTGCCGCGCTCGGACTCGCCGATGATCCCCAGGGCTTCCAACTCGTCCATGAGGCGGGCCGCCCTGGGATAGCCGATACGCAGGCGGCGCTGCAGCAGCGAGGCCGACACGCTGCCGCTCTGTCGCGCCAGGGCGATTGCCCGCTCAAGCAGTTCATCGCTATCCAGGCCCTGCTCGCGCTCGCGCAGGATGGCTTCCCAGGGGGCTTCGGGCGCACGCTCCCAGCCGTTGCGCGCGGCCTGGAGGCGCCAGTAGTTCACCACGCGGGCGATCTCGGCGTCGCTGACGAAGCAGCCTTGTAGCCGCACCGGTGCGCTGGCCTCCGGCGCCTGGAAGAGCATATCCCCCCGGCCCAACAGGGTCTCCGCGCCCGGCATGTCCAGGATGACGCGCGAATCTATCAGCGAGGCGACGGCGAAAGCGATGCGCGCCGGGAAGTTGGCCTTGATCAGGCCGGTGACGACGTCGGTGCTGGGGCGCTGCGTGGCGACAACCAGGTGGATGCCGGTGGCGCGAGCCATCTGCGCCAGGCGGCAGAGCATCGGCTCGGTCTGATCGGGCATGGACATCATCAGGTCGGCCAGCTCATCCAGGACGACGACGATGCGGGGCAGGCGCCCGGCTGTAGGGGCAGGATTCATCGCGCCCCTACCCACACGGGCGTTATAATCGGCCAGGTGGCGCGCCCCGGCTGCGGCGAAGGTCTTGTAGCGCTCATCCATCTCGCGCGTCAGCCACTGCAACACCCCCAGGATGCGGTCCAGTTCAACCTCAACCTGGCCCAGCAGATGGGGCAGGCCATTGAAGCGGGTCAGCTCCACACGCTTGGGGTCAATCAGCACCAGCCGCAAGTCCTCCGGGGTGTTCGTGCAGGCCAGGCAGGTGACGATAGCGCTGATACACACGCTCTTGCCCGATCCGGTGGTGCCCGCGATGAGCAAATGCGGCATCTTCTCCAGGTCGGCGACGACCACCGCGCCGGAGACATCACGGCCCAGGGCGACGGTGAGGGGCGAACGCGCCCGTTGAAAGCGCTCGCTCTCCATCGCCGAACGCAGGCCAACCAGCCCCACCTTGACGTTAGGCACCTCCACACCGACGACACCCCGGCCCGGCACCGGGGCCTCAATGCGCAGGCGCGGCGCGGCCAGGGCCAGCGCCAGATCGTTGGCCAGGGCGGCGATCTGGCTGACGCGCACCTTCACCCGGCGCACTTCCCCGTTCGGGCCGGCGCGCTCAATGTACCCCGGCTCCAGCCCGAATTGCGTCACCACAGGCCCCTGGCGCACCTCCACCACCCGCACCGGCAGGCCGAAGTACCCCAGCGTCTCTTCAATGATCTGGGCCTTGCGCCGGACCTCGGCCTCGGAGATCACCACCTCCTCGGTCTGGTCAAGCAGGTCCAGCGGCGGCAGGCGCTCATCGCGGGGTGAGGGCTTGCGGCGGGGCGTGGCCTCCTGGCCCCCTCCCTGATGAGGCACGGGGGAAACGGGGGGCAGCTTAAGCCCGCCCGGCCTGGCCTCAGGCCGGGGCGAAGGCGCGTTGCGTCGGGTAGCCTGGGGCGCGGCTGGGCGTGATGCCGGGGCGCGGAAGGCCCCCAGGCGGTGCTTCACACGTAACGCACCCCATTTCACCCCATCGGTGATCCCTCGGAGAAGCCGCATCACGTCGGCGCGGCGCAAGCCGACCGCGGTGCCCAGGGTGACGGCGAGCGCGCCCAGCAGCAGCACAGCGGTGAGCACATCGCCCAGGGCCTCAACCAGTACGCGGGCAATGGCCCTGCCCACAGCGCCCCCGCGCCCGGCGGGCAAAAGCGCCTGGCTCTGGTCAGGCGGGCCGAAGAGGTCCAGCAGGCCAAGTGCCGCCAGAAAAGCCCCTTCGGCGGCCACCAGGCGCGTCCAGTTGGGCGGTTGGCCCCAGCCGCGCCGTCGCGCCACCAGGACACCGCCTGCGAGCAGGCAGGCCAGGGCCACGACCGGCGCACCCCAGCCAAATGCGGTCCGGAGCGCGCCGACCCAGCTCGCCACAATCTCAATTTCAAGGGGGATTTGACCGGCCAGCGCGGCCAGCGTCAGGCCGCCTGCCAGAAGGAGGAAAACCCCGACGGTCTCCGGCCACCAGGCCCGCAGGAAAGGCACCAGCCGCTCATCCCAGGTGAGGGGATGCGGGTCGCGCTGGCTGCGCCGGGCACGCGCGGAAGAGCGCCCCGATTTCATGCAATCAATAAGGGTCAGCTTATGACGAAGGGCGGAGGGCGAACGACGAATACACCCCATCCCGGCCGCCATCTGGGGGCTGTCGTTCATCCTCGCTTCCCATAGCCCAGTCCTCACTGCGGCTGACCTGGCGCAGGCTCAAAGCCAGACGTCGCTTGGCAGCGTCAATACCGATCACCCGCGCAGTGACCACCTCGCCCTCTTCCACCACATTGCGCGGGTGCATAAAGGTACCCTCGGCCAGTTCGGAGATATGGATCAGGCCCTCCAGGCCAGGCTCAACGCAGGCGAACGCACCGAAGCTGACGACATTGGTGATCACACCCTGGACCAATTGGCCGATGTGGTAGCGTTGCTCCACCGTCTGCCAGGGATCGGGCTGGAGGCGCTTGATGGAGAGGGCGATGCGCCCGTGTTCGGCATCGGTATCAATCACATACACGTCCACCGTCTGGCCGACGCGCAGAACATCGCCGGGTCGCCCGATCCGCCCCCAGGAGATCTCGGAAATATGCACCAGGCCCTCCACGCCGCCCAGGTCCACGAAGGCGCCAAAATCACACAAATGCGTCACTGTGCCACGGCGCACGTCGCCGGGTCGCAACTCAGCCAGGAGGGCACGCCGCCGGTCAGCCTCGGTGGCCGCCCGCTGCGACAGGATCAGGCGATTGGCCGCACGGTTGATCTCAATCACGCGCAGATGAAGGCGCTGGCCGAGACGGCGGGCCAATTCCGCCTTGCGAGCCTCTTCATTCAATAAGGGGGGAAAATCAAGGAGCTGTGAGGCCGGGACAAAGCCGCGCAGGCTATTCCAGGCGACGATCAGCCCGCCGCGATTGTAGCCCACGACCTCCAATTCAACCGTGCGCTCGGACTCATAGGCTGCCTGCGCCGCCACCCAATCCCGCGCCTGGGCCGCCTCTGGGCTGGGGCCATTGTGGTGGCCGTTCAGCCGCAAACTTCGCCATAAGGGTTCGCTATCCGGGGCTGGCCCACCGCCGTTCGCGAACTCGCCCTGCTCCAGCAGGGCCCGCCAGTAGCCCTCATCGGGCACCCACCATTCCGCTTCGTTAGGATGATGCGCCTGTACAAACACCTGTCTCTCTCCTCCCACTGTCGCCCTTTAGCTATCAGCCCCACCAATCCACTCGCACGATGGGAAGCCCACTTCCGCGCTTTCACTTCTTTCACACCTTCTCATGTCCTTTGTGGTTCGCTTCGGAATCCTTCCGCAGCCTACCCACCGGGGGGTCCGCCAGCCATCCCAGGCCCGGTAGATCACGGGTCTGCCCCCACCCTCCCCCGCAAGGAGGGGGAAAGCCCCTTCGGGCGCAAGACATGCCTTGCCCCTAAATTCAGGGTGACCCTACTAAGGCTCTTCCGCGTCGTGGCGGTTGAGCTGATAGCCGCCTTGTCCTATGGTGCGTCATTATAGGCCCGCGCTCATGCCCTGTCAAATGCCAATTACAGACAGAAGACGGAGTGGCTTCCGTCCTCCGTCTTCCGTCACGAGTTCCGTTGTGCGGCCTGCTCCATCTCGGCAATCACGCGGGCGACGTTCTCAATGGCGATCCGCTGCTTGCGATACAGGTCCGACTCGCTCATGGCCAGCCGCATCGCGATGTCGCGCACCCGCCGCCCCTGCAAGAACTTCATCTCCAAAATGTTATACAGAATCCACTCGCCTGCGGTCAGTTTCTGCTGGCCTTCCGGTTTGAGCTGCTCAATCGCCTGAAGCAGCACCGAGCGCAAGGCCCGCACCGCGTTCCCGTCGTTCTCCTGCAGGGCCTGCTCCACCACCTTAAGGCGCAGGAGCGGGCTTTCGGTGAGCTTGGGCCCGCCCCAATAGTGATTCAACGCATCGCGGACAAACTGCACATAGTCCGGGTCCTTCAAAATATCATCGCTGGTCAACAGGTCTGCGCCGCCATACTGGGCTGCACCGCGGCGGCGTTGCAGCGCCTCAATGCTGGGCAGCAACCCTTCCACCGCAGCGAAGACGTCCTGCTGGAGCCTACGGTCCTCCAGGGCCATCGCCGCCTGTGCGGCCAGCGTCCGCAGCGCCTGAAGGCTATCCGGGCTGAGTTCCCCAGCCTCCGCCGGCACGGCCACCCCTAAGATGCCCAGGAGCACCGTGCCCGCCAGGTTGTGCAGGGGCACCAGCCAGTACCCATCCCACAGGAAGAGAGCGCCCTGGGGGCGGAGCGCCGGGCCGGGTTGCCCGTCCCCATTCGCTTTCGGCGCCGCCCACGCCTCAAGCGACGGGAAGGCCTCCAACGGCGGCAGGGTGCCCACCGTGACCTCCAGGTGTGGCCCGGTCTCTGTGATGGCGGCCACGAAGGCCGAAGGCGCGCGCACCTGCTCACACACCGCTGCCAGGACGCTCTCCAGGAACTGATGCAGGTCGCGGGTGGTGAGCAGGCGGTCCTCCAGCTTCTGAATCCGGCGCATTTCTGCCCGCTCCTCAAAGTACAACAGGCGTTCCAGGGCAGGCTTGAACAACACAATGGCCCACTGCAACAGCAGAATGACCGCGACCATGGTAAACAGGGAGGCGATGTCGCTGGGCAGGCCCAGGATAGAGGTGGTGCGCCGGACGGCGATCACGGCAATGAGTGTGACGGTGGCGACGAAGGGGCCGCGCACCAGGAACTTGACCAGCCGCGCCCGCACCACGCGGTCGGGCGTGAGCACGCCAAAATAGGCCACGACGTAAGCCATGACCGTCAACATGGCTGCGACAGCCAGGTTGCCCGCGATGGAGACCAGCCAGAACAGGGCCGGTGTGCGGAAGGCGTCATAGCTGGCGACCAGCATATAAGGATAGACCCCAGCGACAGGGGCCGCCGATGCCGCCAGCAGGTAGGTCATCCGCCGCCGCATGGTGGGCGTCAGCGAACGCTCACGGGCGCGATACAGGTTATAGGCGCCCCACCCCACAGTAATGTAAAAGTACAGGGTAAACAGCCAGAACAGCGGCCCGGCATCCAGGTGGGGAGCCGTGGCCAGCGCCGGGGACGGGGGAAACACAACGCCATCCACGACCCAGTCGGTGAACAGCGCCGCGGCCAGGAACAGGGCACTGAGGAGATAGGCCAGGCGAGCCGCCACCCGCCGTCGCGCGGAGCGATCGTTTGTGGTGACCAGCAGGGCATCGGAGAGATGGAGATAGGCAGCCGGAACAAAAGCAATGCCGATCCACTGGAAGCGCAACCAGATCATCACCTGTGTGGGATCGGTTACCAGGCCGGCGGCCACATCGCCCAGGTACACCACCACGACAAAGCCCAGGAGCAGGCTGAAGGCCCGGGCGACGCGCTCACGCAGGTTATGGGTCAGGCTGTACAACAGCAGCGAGAAGCCCAGGATGACGATGGCCGACGTCAGAATCTGGTTGGTGAGGGTTAAGAGACCGGTGAACGTGGGCATGGCTTAGCGAATGGGACGGGTAAAGAATAAGGCAATGTCCTGGTTGGGATAGTAGCGGTCGTGGTAGCCGCAGAAAGCGAACCCCAGCCGCTGGCAGAAGCGGATCGCCGGGTAATTCTTGGTTTGTGTCTCCATGATCAGGCGCGTCAGGCCATGTTCGCGCCCCCAGCGCACCGCCGCCTCAATCAACGCCGTGCCAATACCGCGCCGCCGCTGGTCACGGGCCACAGCCAGATGGGTGATCCAGCCCGCATCGGATAGGGGCTGAACCACCAGGCCGAGATAGCCGAGGATGCGACCCGCCTCATCTGCGACCAGATACAACCCATCGCCGCGCTCAAACTCCTGAGCCAGAGCCTCAGTATTGCGCGGGGGGGTGACGCGGATGGAGCGCGGCAGGCGCACCGTGCGGAAGGCGATGGCGACGTTGCCATCGCTTTCGCGCGCTTCCATCTGCCAGACATACCCGGTCGTATAGCCCGGATCAATCGCCAGGATGTGCGGCAGATCCGCCGATGTCACGGTACGCACCTTCATATGTGCGTTATTTTACCACCTGACCGTCCAAGCGCCAAACCGGACGCACGGCCTTACCGGCCCTCTACCGGCTTACTCTTATTGGCCGCCAGCCAACACAGGGTGCGCCGCGCTCCTTGGGGGCAGGGCGTGAATGTCATCGCCACACGTGAAGTGTGACGTTTTACACCCAGCCTCATCAGTACGAATGTACCCTTCCGCGCCTGGAGCGCTTATGCTATGATCTGTTTAATTCAGGGGTCTTTTGCCATGCGCTGGTGCTGTCGTCTCCTTATCGTGGCGGCCCTTATTCTGCCGGTTGCCTATGACCCACCGTCTCTGGCCCTGGCCCAAAGCCAGGCGACGCCTGTGGTGGACACGATCATCGTGTTGGACACCACCGCTTCTATGCGCGGTATCGGTGGCTCAAAGAACATTTGGGATCAGGTGCGGGCCACTGTACTGGCCCTGCTGGAGGCGCTGCCGGATGGCACACGTGTCGCGGTCGTGCCGTTTGATCAGGGGCCGCGCCTCAATCGCGCCTTCCCCCCGCTGCCTGCGGGGAGCACCGACCTGCAGCCCAAGCCCCTGGATGCCCAGGTGCGCGCTGAACTGCAGAGCTACTTTGACAGGCTGTCCGCCGACGGCCAGCGTACCTGGATTTACGAAGCGGTGGAGTATGGCTTGAACCGCCTGCGCGACTGGCAGACCGCCGACCCCAACACCCCGCACTGGCCTTCGCTCTTCCTGTACACAGACGGCCTGGACAACGGCCCCCACGCCGACACGGACATGGGCAACATCGCCAGGCTGTACCAGGACGCGCGCGCCGACCTGCCCTTCCTGTACGGTTTCTACGGCGATGTGGGCGAGCAATTGAGCCAGGAGGCGCGCACGAAGCTGGCCGAAGCTGGCATTGAAGTGACCTCCGGCCTGCCAACACGCACCGCCAACGTCCAGCCGGCCACCCTGGACTTCGGCGAGTTGGCGCCGGGGGCTGAAGTCACGCGCACCCTCCGCTTTGACAGCCGCACGCCGACGGTCTATGGCAGCCTGGTCCACGCCCGCCTGGACACGACCGCACCCGTCTCGCTCACGCTCACCACCTTCCCGCTGCGTGAGACCGTAGTCATCGGCCTGAAACCGATGGGGCTGCCCCAGCCCGGCCCGCATCAGGCGCGCCTGCTCCTCAGCGCCGGGGATGGCGACCTAAGCATCAACCCGCCACTCGTTGAGGTCCTGTTCCAGTGGCCCATGCCAACGGCGACGCCGACGCCATCCCCACCGGCGACCGAGGCACCACTTCCACCTACCGCCACTTCAACGCCGAACCCACCCACCCCGACGGCTGCGCCCACGTTGGACACGGCTTCCCCCGCGCGTGTTGTGGCCATCGGCTCCAATGACCGGCTGCCTGTTGTGCTCGCCAGCTACGACCTGACCGCTGCTCCCCTGCCGCCAGTGGAAACGCTCCTCATCACGCGAGCCCTGAGGCTGGATTGGCGTGTAGACCGGGATGATCCGGCGGCGACCCTCTCCGCCTATATTGAGCTTGACCGCGCCATCCCGGTGAACCTACACGTGCCTGAGAGCGCCTACCTTCAGACCCGGCCAGATGGGGCCCCCGCCGCCAGGCTGGAACTCCAGCCGGATGACCTCAGCCTGATCATCTCGCTCGCCGTCCCACGCAGCCAGTTGGAGGCACTGGGCTATGGCCACCACCCCATCAGGGGTCGGGTGGTTTTACAGGCCACACATACCGAGGTGCGGGGCAGTGTCTCGCCCCGCCCAGAGAGCGGCAGCTATGAAATTCCCTTCGTCCTGGAGGTCAGCCGCGCCCTGCCAGCAGCCCTGTGGGTCACGATTGGCTTTGGCGTGCTGGTCATCGGGGTCATCGGCGGTATCCCACTCTACCTGCGCCTGGGCATCAAGCGCTTTGCGCCTGGCCTGCTGCTCAGTTTGAACGGCAAGCGGCTGGGCCAGTGGGAACTGGCCGACTGGCAGAAACAGGGGCGGCCTTTCCCCCGCGCCAAACTGACGATTGGCAGCTTCCGTGATACAGTGGACCTGGGGTGGGGCGAGGCGTACAGTGGATTGGCGGAGCTATTTGCCGATGAACAGGGGCAGCCCTGGCTGCGCAATCGTGGGCGGCGGGGCGTGCGCTTCTACGTGCGCGGGCAGGAGTTGCGCCCCGGCCAGGCCGTCAGGCTGGGGCACCGTGACCCCGTGCGCATCACCGCCGACGCCGCCCAAGTCGTCACGGAGCATATTCTGGCGGTGATTGACCGCAACAAATTGCAGTGAGAAATTCTCATGAAATTCTCATCTTTGATTCATATAGCGTTAATGTGATGGATTTATTCTCTAAAGTAGCAAGACGCTCTGGCATGGGAAGCGCATCCACAACGTCGGGTTGAGAGCAACCAGAGCGTGGCCGTAAAAGATCAACCTCCCTCGTGATCGCTCGACGGCCAAGAGCCTGCCGCTTGGGGTGGACCGCCCCGCCCGCAAGCGGCCAAGCAGAATCCGAGCCCGCTATCCGCCGGTGGGCTCGGATTCTTTTAACACCAGCGCCAGGGCGCCCAACAGGCCAACATCGTCGCCCAGCGCCGCCTGTACGATGGGCGTATTCTCCCAGTAGACAGGCGACATGGCCAGTTCGCGCACGCGCGCCCGCACCGGCTCAAACAGCAGGTCGCCGAGTTGGGTGACGCCACCGCCGAGGATGACAATACCGGGGTTGAACAGGTGAAGCAGTGTGGTAATCCCCTGGCCGATGTAGCGGGCGGCGCGGGTCACCAATTCGCGGGCAATGGGATCGCCTGCCAGGGCTGCCTTGCCGACGATCTCAGCGGTGACACGGGCGGGGTCCCCTCCAGCCAGCGCCGCGATGGCCGGCGCCCGGCCCGCAGCCACCAGCGCTGCCGCCTGCCGCCCCAGGGCCGTGCCGGACGCCACGGCCTCTAGATGCCCATAGCCGCCACAGCCACAGCGTGGCCCGTCCGGCTCCACAACGATATGCCCGGCTTCGGCCCCCAGCCCATCCCGCCCCAGGAGCATGCGCCCATCGGTGATGATGCCGCTGCCGATGCCCGTGCTGATCGTCAGATAGATCACATCATTGTAGCCCTGGCCTGCGCCGAAGCGGTGCTCGCCCAGCGCGGCCAGGTTGGCGTCATTGCCGATATACACCGGCTGGCCGAAGCGTTCGGCCACCAGGTCGCGCAGGGGCACGTTGACCCAGCCGGGCATGTTTGGCGCGTCAATGATCACGCCCGTGTAGGGGTTGAGCGGGCCGGGGACAGCCAGGCCGATGCCGATGATCTCCTCACCGCTCTCCGGCAACACACGCTCAATCAGGCGATACAGCCGCTCCAGGACCGCATCGCGCCCCTCATCCACACACGTGAGGGCGCTCTCGCGCCGGAGCATCTGCCCCGCAGGGGAAAAGCGGGCAGCGCGGAGACGGGTGCCGCCAATATCAACGCCGATGATAACCGGGCTCATCCACCGATCTGGGACATCACCCGCTCCAGCGGGATGACGTTATGGGCCAGACCGTGCCCCCAGGGTTTGTGCCAGATGCCCTCGCGGATCAACAGTTTAAGCTCCTCAACCGTCGCGCCCTGGCGCAGCGGGGTGAGGAGGTCAACCTCCTTATCGCGCAACAGGCACAGCCGCAAGCGACCATCGGCTGTGAGCCGGGCACGGTTACATGACGCGCAGAAGGGTTGGGTCACGGAGCTGATAAAGCCGAGGGTGCCGATGCTTTCCGGCAGGCGGTAGAGGCGGGCTTCGCCATCCAGGCGGCCACCGTCCACAGGCTCCAGCGGCCCCAGCGCCCGGGCGATGCGTTCCATCATCTCTTCTGCGGTGACCAGGCCCGCCCTGGCAAACTCGGCCACCTCGCCGAAGGGCATCATCTCAATGAAGCGCACCTGCCAGTCGTGGTAGAGGGTCAACTGGGCCAGGTCCACGATGTCCTCTTCATTGTAGCCGCGCACCACGACAGCGTTGAGCTTGATCGGCCCCAACCCGGCAGCCTCCGCTGCCTCAATCCCGGCCCAGACATCTTCCAGGTCGCCCCAGCGCGTAATGCGCCTGAACTTGGCCGGGTCAAGGGTGTCCAGGCTGATGTTGACACGCTGCAGGCCGGCCTGCTTGAGCGGGCGGGCCAGCCTGGCCAGGAGCACGCCATTGGTCGTCATGGTCACCTGGCGGATGCCGGGCGTGTGGGCGATGGTGTGGACGGTCTCCACGATGTTGGCGCGGACAGTAGGCTCGCCCCCGGTCAGGCGAATCTTCTCAAAGCCCAGGTCAGCGCAGGCGCGGATGAGGGTGAAGAGTTCATCGTCTTGCATCAACTCCTTGCGGGGGCGGAAGGTCATATTCTCCGGCATGCAATAGACGCAGCGCAGATTGCAGCGGTCGGTGAGCGACACCCGCAGGTAGTTGATGTTTCGCCCGAAGCGGTCCAGCGCCATAATCTCATTCTAGCACCGGGCGGGGCATTTGTCAACAGCCTATCTGTTTAATTTCCAGAGGAGGAGGACAGGCACTTGCCCTCCCCCATCCAAGGGGGAGGGCTGGGGGGCAAACTGCGCTAAAACCGATGCGCCTGCTTAAGCGCGGCTGCCGCCATTGACAGGTCGGGCGGGCGATGCTATACTATCAACCGTGCCCGGGCCGTTAGCTCAGCCAGGTAGAGCAGGGGCCTTTTAAGCCCTGGGTCGCAGGTTCAAATCCTGCACGGCTCACCACTGCAGGCAAGACCTCGCAGGTCTCCCAGACCTGCGAGGTCTTCCGTCACGACGAGCAGGCCACCCTCCTTCAATTTGCTCCTTCATCGTGATATAATCTTTGTTGAAATGGAGGAAGATCCACCATGCTAGGCTTTGACCGTATCACCTTTGATTCAAACATCATGGGCGGACGGGCATGCATCCGTGGGACGCGCGTCACGGTGGCCCTGATCCTCAATCTGGTGGCTAATGGGATGAGCACCGAGGAGATCATTGAAGCTTATCCCTACCTGGAGGTGGAGGACATCCGCCAGGCTCTGCAATATGCGGCATGGCTGGCTGATGAGTCTGTGCACACACTGGAGCAGGCCACAGCGTGAGATTCCTGGCTGATATGGGGATTTCCCCCAAGACGGTGGGCTTCCTGCGGGGCCTGGGACACGAAGTCACACACCTCCATGAGGAGGGCCTGGACGAATTACCCGATCCGCTTATTTTAGAGAAGGCTCGTCAAGAAGGGCGCGTTCTACTCACAAGCGATCTCGATTTCAGCGAGTTGGTTGCAGCTAGCAGAGCTAAACTTCCCAGTGTGATCTCGTTTTCGGGTGCGCCTTTTGCCTATCGAGAAAAGATCATGGACTGAAGAAAAGACCTCGCAGGTCTCCCAGACCTGCGAGGTCTTATGTCGCTACCCCCCAAATATCTCCCTCAGCCTCTCAAAGAACCCCTTATCCTGCTGGGGCACCACCTCGCGGCCCAATGTCTTGGCCAGCTCCTGGAACAACCTGCGTTGCTCCGGGGTGAGCTGTGTGGGGATGGCTACCTGGGTGACGACAAGCAGGTCGCCGCGCCCATCGTGGTGCAGATGCGGCACGCCCCGCCCGCGCAGCCGGAAGATACGCCCGGCCTGCGTCCCCGGCGGGATGGTGATCTTCTCCGGGCCCTCCAGCGTGGGCACTTCAATCTCGTCGCCCAGCGCTGCCTGCGCCACGTTGATCGCCACCTCCACGATAATGTCATCACCACGCCGCTTGAAGTAACGGTGTGGCTGGACATTGAGGACGACGTAGAGGTTGCCCGGCGGGCCACCGTACTGCCCGGCCTCGCCTTCGCCCGTCAGCCGGATCTGCGTGCCCGTGTCCACACCCGGCGGGATGCGCACCACGACACGGCGGGGGATTTCCACCTGCCGTGCGCCGCGACATTGATGGCAGGGAGTGGTGACCACCTCCCCCAGACCATGGCAGCGCGGGCAGGTGGTGATATTCACAAACGAGCCCAGGATGGACTGCTGCACCCGGCGCACTTCGCCCGTGCCGTTGCACTGCGAGCAACGCACCGGCGCCGTGCCCGGCTCCGCCCCCGAACCGCGACAGGTGGGGCAGACCTCCAACCGCGTGATCTCTATCTCCTTCTCGCAGCCCAGGACCGCCTCTTCAAAGCTGATAGTCAACTCATAGCGCAGGTCATCGCCACGACGTGGCCTGCGCCGCGCCGCCGCGCCACGCATGCCGAAGCCGCTGAAGAACTCCTCAAAGATGTCGCCGAAGCCAGCAAAGTCACCGAAATCCGTGAAGCCGCCCGGCTGGCTGCCCACACCGGCGTACCCAAAGCGATCATAGGCCATGCGCTTCTCCGGGTCGCTCAGCACCTCATAGGCCTCGTTGATCTCTTTGAAGCGCTCTGTGGCCTCCGGGTCCTTGTTGCGGTCGGGATGATATTGCATCGCCAGCCGCCGGTAGGCCTTCTTAATCTCCTCCTGGCTGGCATTGCGGCTGACACCGAGGATGTCGTAATAGTCACGTCGGCCTGGCATGGTCGTCCCCATCCGCCGGGACCGGCGCCGGTGGTCGGCAACTCACCCGACCACCGGCGCTTGCCCCCAATTTCCTTGACTCTTTCCAGATAATCCGTTGAGTACCTTCGCCTTAGATTTCGCGGTACTCGCCCTCAACCGTGCCTTCTTCCTCCGGCGGCCTGCCGCTGTCCCCACCCGGCGGGGTGGAGCCCCCCGTCGCCTGATAGACCGCCTGGCCGATGGCCTGGACTGCGATGCTCAGTTCCTCTGTGGCACGGCGGATACGCGCAATGTCATCGCTATTCATGACGTTGCGCAGGGCCTCAATCTTGGCGTTCACATTGCTGCGGATGTGCTCCGGCACACGGTCGCCGTGCTCGCGCAGCGACTTCTCGGCGACGTAGATCATGGAGTCGGCCTGATTGCGCGCTTCCACGATCTCCCGCCGCCGCCGGTCCTCCTCGCGATGGCGCTCCGCCTCGCGGACCATGCGGTCAATCTCCTCCTTGGTCAGGCCGGACGAGGCGGTGATAGTGATCTTCTGCTCGCGCCCGGTGGCCAGGTCCTTAGCCGAGACGTGCAGGATACCGTCGGCGTCAATGTCAAAGGTGACCTCAATCTGGGGCACGCCACGGGGCGCAGGCGGGATGCCATCCAGGATGAAGCGGCCCAGGGTCTTGTTGTCCGCCGCCATCGGGCGCTCGCCCTGCACCACGTGAATCTCCACTTGCGTCTGGCCGTCCGCCGCTGTGGAGAAGATCTGGCTCTTGCGCACCGGGATGGTCGTGTTGCGCTCAATGATCGGCGTGGCCACGCCCCCCAGGGTCTCAATCGCCAGCGTCAGCGGCGTGACGTCCAGCAGCAAGATGTCCTTGACCTCGCCGCCGAGCACGCCCGCCTGGATCGCCGCGCCGATGGCGACGACCTCATCGGGGTTGACACCCTTGTGCAGCTCCTTGCCGAAGAAGCGGCGCACCGTCTCCTGCACCTTGGGCATGCGCGTCTGCCCACCGACCAGGATGACCTCATCAATCTGGTGGGGTTGCAGCCCGGCGTCCTGGAGCGCCTGGCGCACCGGCCCCATCGTGCGCTCAATCAGGTCCTCGGTGAGCTGTTCCAGCTTGGCCCGCGTCAGACGCATGTTCAGGTGCTTGGGACCGGAGGCGTCCGCCGTGATAAACGGCAGGTTGATCTCGGTCTCCATCACCGTAGACAGCTCAATCTTGGCCTTCTCGGCGGCCTCCTTGAGCCGTTGCAGCGCCTGGCGGTCCTTGCGCAGGTCAATGCCCTGGTCCTTGAGGAACTCGTCGGCGACCCAGTCAATGATGCGCTGGTCAAAGTCATCGCCGCCCAGGAAGGTATCACCGTTGGTGGCCTTGACCTCAAACACACCTTCGCCGACATCCAGGATGGAAATGTCAAACGTGCCGCCACCCAGGTCATAGACCGCGATCTTCTCGTCCTTCTTCTTGTCCAGGCCATAGGCCAGGGCCGAAGCCGTTGGCTCGTTGATGATGCGCAACACCTCCAGCCCGGCGATCTTGCCTGCGTCCTTGGTCGCCTGGCGCTGGCTATCGTTGAAGTACGCCGGGACGGTGATCACCGCTTGTGTGACCGGCTCACCCAGATAAGCCTCGGCATCGGCCTTGATCTTGCTCAGGATCATGGCCGAGATCTCCGGCGGCGAGTACTCCTTGCCGCCCATGATGACGCGGACATCCCCATTCGGCGCCTCCACCACTTTGTAGGGGACGATCTTCAGCGCCTTCTGCACCTCCGGGTCGCGGTATTTGCGCCCCATGAAGCGCTTGATGGAGAAGATGGTGTTCTCGGGGTTGAGGATCGCCTGGCGGCGGGCGACCTGCCCCACCATGCGCTCACCGGTCTTGGGGTTCACCGCCACGACGGAGGGGATCAACCGACCGCCCTCCGAGCTGGGAATGACGACGGGCTCCCCACCCTCCATGACAGCGACTACAGAGTTCGTTGTCCCTAAATCAATGCCGATAATCTTGCCCATGGTTATACTCCTCTAAACTGAGATGATGTCAAAGTGACGTTTTAATGTGAAACGCCCCACTCAGGGGGTTTCACGCGATGCGGCTACGTGGACCAGCGCCGGCCTGAGGACACGCTCACCCAGCAGGTAGCCCTTGCGGGCCACGTAGGTGACTGTGCCCTCCGGGTAGTGGCTATCGTCGGACTGGGCCACGGCCTCATGATAGGCAGGGTCAAAAGGCTGGCCCTCCGCCTCAATCTCCTTCAGGCCCTCCGTTTCCAGGATTTGATGGAGTTTGCGCTGGATCAGCAGGATCCCTTCCACCCAGCTCAGGCCCTGGAGTTCCGGCGGTAGATTCTCCACCGCGCGGTCAAAGTCGTCCAGCACAGGCAAAATCTGGAGGATCAGGCGGGCATTGGCGTTAGCGCGCTCCTCGGCCAGTTCACGCTCCATACGCTTCCTGGCATTCGCCAGTTCGGCGCGGGCACGCTGCCAGCCATCCAGATACTCGCTCGCCTGCGCCCGCGCCTGCTCAAGCTCCTGGCGCAATAGCGCCAGGTCATCTATCACAGCCTCACCTGCCTGCGCCTCACCTGCCTGCGCTTCAACAGCCCCGGCCTGGGCCGGCCCAGGCCGGGCCTCCGCTTGCTCTGTGGTGTCGTGCTCCGTCACCCGCTGCTCCCTCCTCACAACAGGAATCATACAAAATGAGCGCCCGGGACACCAGGGGTTCGCCGGGCTAGCTGCCGTACATCTCGTAGACCAGGTCATTGAGCAACCCGGCCACGTAGCGTACGGCGGAGATGGCCCGACCATAGGCCATGCGCGTCGGCCCCAGGACGCCCAGCGCGCCGGTGGCATACCCGCTGATGCCGTAGCGAGCCAGGACGATGCTACAGGCGCGCAACTGCTCCCAGCGCCCCTCGCCCCCGATCAGGACCTTGACGCCACCGACCGTGGGCCCCAGCGCTTCGTTGAGGATGTCCTCCAGCAGGTTGCGCTCCTCCAACAGTTGCAGGGCCGCGCGCGCAGCCTCGCTCTGCCTGAATTCCGGCTCGCTCAGGATATGGATCAGGCCATCGTGGTAAACCAGGTTGATGGTGCGTGCATCGGCCTGGCGCATCATGGCCACAACGGCCCGCGCCACGTCTCGCTCCAGGGCGGGCAAATGCGCCAGGCGGGCCTCAATCTCGCTGGCGGTCCGATCAGCGCATACCTCATTCAGGTAATCCGCCGTCAGCCGCAGCATGCTCTGATCCACCGGCTCATCCAGGGTGAGCATCTGCTCGCGCACCTCGCCACCCTGGAGGACCAGGACGAGCAAGACCATGCGCCCATGTGTGGCGATGAGTTCCACGTGCTTGAAGCGGCTGCGAGCCACATGGGGCGGGGTGACCAGCGACGCGCTACGCACTGTGTGCGCCAGGACCGCCGCGGCGAGTTGCATCCACTGGTCCAGGTCCAGATAGACCTGGTGGAACTGATGCAGGATCATGCGCCGCTCCTCGGCGGGCAACTCGGCATCGCCCAACAGGCGTTGCACAAAGAAGCGATAGCCCTTCTCGGTAGGGACACGGCCCGCCGAAGTATGTGGCTGGCGCAAGAAGCCCTGCGCTTCCAGCACGGCGAACTCGTTGCGCACGGTCGCCGAACTGACGTTGAGGCCATAGCCCTCAACCAGCGCCTTAGAGCTGACCGGTGTCGCCGTGCGGATGTACTCTCGCACCACCAACCCCAGGATCAGTTGTTGGCGTTCCGTTAGCTCGTCCATGGCGGTATGCCTGCTCGCACTAGAGAGCGTTAGCACTCTAGGCATGAGAGTGCTAACGCGCCGTGAATAATCATAGCACCGAATAGCAGGGTTGTCAAGCAGGACTTTGGCCAGGGTGCATTCCATATCTGGGACGAGTTTGTCACCCTGAGCGCAGCGAAGGGTCTCTGAGGTGCGAACTAGAGATTCTTCGCTTCGCTCAGAATGACAGTCTGAAGGTGGCTGCCCCCAATGTGGAATGCACCCTTTGGCCAGATATATTCCACCCCCTCCCCCCTCCAGGGGGAGGAAAGTCACGCCCTCCCCCTTGCGGGGGAGGGGAAAGGATCGGCCTTAATCTGTAGCGAGTGGCTCAACCTGCACGCCCTGGCCGGCGATCCAGGCCAGAGCCACATCAAGCTGCTCCGGCTCCCCGCTCAACTCCACCACCAGCCAGCCTTCCTCCGCCGTGATATTCGCCGCACGGATATTCGTGACAATGTCAAAGCGCTTGATCATCTCGTAGAGAATGGGGCGATCCACAAGGTGAGCGGGGTAGATCAGCTTGATGCGGCGCAGCATAGGCTTCGGTGCTCCTCGCGTCGGTCGCCGATCAGCCCGGCCAGGAGGGCTCAGCCGGTGCGGCCCAGAAGCGCAGCCAGGCGCTGTAACTGCGAGGCATGGGAGACCACCAGGACCTCATCGGCGGGTTGCAGGACGGTATCACCATGGGGGATAATCAGTTGCCCCTTGCGGATAATGGCGGCGATCACGCACTCATCCGGCAGGCCCAGGTCACGGATGGCTTTCCCGGCAGCGATGGCTGTCGGATGCACCTTTTCCTCCACCAGCGAATACTCCCCCTTGCGCAGCTTGAGCAGCGTCATCATATCGCCCAGCGACATCTCCTCGGCGATGAGGTGCGCCATCAGGTCAGCCTGATTCAGGGCCACGTCCACCCCCATGTCGGGCGTGAACAGCCAGGCGTTTTTGGGGTTGTTGACGCGGGCGATAATGCGCGGCACGCCGAACTCAAAACGGGCCAGCGTCGTGATCACCAGGTTAGCCTCGTCCGAGCCGGTGACAGCGGCGAGCACGTGCGCCCGCCGGATGCCAGCCGCTTCCAACACATTGGGGTCACTGCCATCACCGGCGATCACCGTCTCCACAGGCAACTCCTGCCGCAGGCGTTCCAGGACGGTAGGGCGATCCTCAATGATCTTGACCTCGTAGCCCTCATTTAACAACAGAAACGCCAACTGCGACCCTGTTTTGCCGCCACCAACGATGATCACGAACATACTGTCCTCCTTCATCAGCCAGCCCCTCTCTCAACTATGCAGAAGCTCCAGGACTCACAGAGAGCACGCATTCCTGCGGCCTGGGCTACGCCTCCAACAACTGTTCTATCCGCTCCATGGCCGATGAGAGCACCGCAATATGGAGGAGGTCACGGGGGCGGAAGACTGTGCCCAGGGTGGGGAGGATCGCCTGGTTATCGCGGGTGATGGCCACAACGGTCACCTCACCGGGCACGGTGATGTCGCGCACGATGCGTCCCTCCAGATGGGGCGGCACTTCAATTTCAATCAGTGCCACCTCGCCGCTGCCGAAGGTCATGACAATATCCAGCCCGGTATGGGTGAGCAACTCGTGGATGCGCCTCGCCCCCCATTGCACTGAGGAGATGGTCACCAGGCCCAGCCGCCGGTAAATCTCCGCCCGGCGGGGATCATACAGGCGGGCGATGACGCGCGGCACGTGGAAGACGTTGTGCGCAATACGTGCCGCGATGATATTGGCGTTGTCCGATGAGCTGGTGGCGGCAAAGGCATCGGCCTCCTCAATGCCCGCCCGGATCAGGACATCGCGGTCAAACCCGACCCCCTTCACTTTGCGCCCTTTGAAGTCCGGGCCCAGGCGATCCAGCGCCGCCTGATCATAGTCAATCACTGTAACGTCATGGCCTTCGTCGGCCATCAGCCGGGCCACCTGTTCGCCCACACGACCACAGCCCATGATGATCACCTTCATCTGCCCCCTCCACACATCACGCCTCAAGCGTCAAAGGCATGGCACTTCACGCCTGACGTTTCACGTTCTGGCCTCCATACGCCGGGCGATAACCTTGCGCACCCATTCCAGCATAAACAGGAGCGGCGCATACAGGATCAGCCCTGCCCAGATAAACAACGGCAAGGGCACGTGCTCAAAGACTGCGGCCAGCGGCTGGACGTAGATCAGCGCCAGGGCCACCGCGATCTCGGCAGCGATCCCCACCAACAGGAAGCGGTTGCTAAACAGGCCCAACTGGCGGACCTGCTCCTTTTCAGTGCGGCAGGCGAAGGCGTTGCCCACCTGGGCCATGACCACACCTGCGAAGAAAACGGTCGTCGCCAGGAGATAGACCTGCTCCGGCGGCAGGCTGAGCCGGGGCAGCCCGTCCAGCCAGGGCACATGCAGGCCATCCAGGGCGCCAGCCAGGTAGTACACGAAGAGGAAGCCGATGTAGCACAACACCGTTTCAATGCCCCCCAACCATAGATAGGCGCGGCGCAACAGGCCCTGGTCCAGCAGGGGCTGGGTCCGGCGACGCGGCGGGCGGCGCATCACCCCCGGCTCCGGTCGCTCGGCCCCCAGCGCCAGCGCCGGCAGGAGATCGGTCCCCAGGTCAATCGCCAGGATTTGGGCAACGCGCAGCGCCAGCGGGACCTTGAACAGCGCCGTCAGCACAAAGGGCATGATCTCCGGCACGTTGCTGGCAAAGATGTAGGTAATGAACTTGCGAATGTTGTCATAGACCGCCCGCCCCTCTTCAATAGCGCTGACTAACGATGCAAAGTTATCGTTAGTCAGGATGACGTCGGCGGCTTCTTTGGCAACGTCGCTGCCTGTGATGCCCATACTAATACCGATGTCCGCTTTGCGCAACGCGGGCACGTCGTTCACGCCATCGCCAGTCACAGCGACCACCTCTCCACGTGCCTGGAACGCGGCCACCAGGCGCAGCTTATGCTCCGGCGCCATGCGGGCGAAGATGATCTCCTGATCCAGCATGGCCTGGAGCTGGGCATCGGTCAGCATATCCACGTCAGCGCCGGTGAGGATGCGTGGGCGGGGCGTGGTCAACATGCCGATGCGCCGCGCCACCGACTCCGCCGTCAGGCCGTAATCACCGGTGACCATGACGATACGGATACCGGCCTGGCGGAGCACCTGGATCGCGGCGGCCACCTCAGGTCGGGGCGGGTCCATCATCGCCACCAGGCCGAGGAAGGTCAGATCGCGTTCCACCTGCTCCGGCGTGTAACTCCCGGTGCGCGGCGGCAGGTCGCGGCGCGCCAGCGCCAACACGCGCAAGGCATTGCGGGCAAATTCGTCATTCGCCCGCATGATCTCGGCACGAGTGGCCTCGTCCAACGGGCGCACTTCGCCGTGCATCAGGATGGTGGTGCAGAGCTGGAGCACTTCGCGCGGCGCACCTTTCACAAAGGCGACCTCGCTGCGCCGATTGCGGTGGATCGTGCTCATGCGCTTGCGTCGGGCGTCAAAGGGCAGCTCGTGCACGCGGGGATAGGTGCGGGCCAGGGCAGGCTCGTCCACGCCGCCCTTAAGCGCCAGGACGCGCAGCGCCGCCTCGGTGGCGTCCCCCAGGCAGGTCCACTGGGGCCGTTCCGGCGAGGGTGGGTTCAGACGCGCGTTATTGCACAGGTCGGCGGCAATGAGCAGGGCCTCCAGATCGGCCCGTATCTCTGGCGGTACACCCCGGCCCTCTCCCCTCTCCCCGCCCTTGTCGGGGAGGGGAGGCTGGGGCGCAGCACTGTCGCTTTGAGCGTAGCGAAGCGCCTCTCTGAAAAACTCCCCCTTGGGCTCATAGCCCACGCCGGACACACTCAGCCGCTGGCCGGAGACCCATACCTCGCGCACAGTCATCTGGTTCTGGGTCAATGTGCCGCTCTTATCGGCGCAAATGACCGAGGTCGTCCCTAACGCCTCCACGGCGGCCAGCTTCTTGACGAGCACGCCACGTCGCGCCAGCCGCTCAACCGCGATCGCCAGCGAGAGCGTAATGGTGGGCAAAAGGCCCTCTGGGACAGCCGCGACAATGATGCCCAGCGCCAGGATAAATGCCTCTATGTGCGGCAGGCCGACCTCCATGAGGCTGACCACAAACACAATGGCGCCCAGCACGAGGGCGAATACGGCGATGCGCCGCGTGACACGCACCACCTGCTGCTGCAACAGGCTGGGCTCCTCGCGCACCGCCTGTGTCAGCCGGGCGATGCGCCCGAACTGGGTCAACATGCCCGTGTTGTACACCACCGCACGGCCCGTCCCGGAGACGATGGACGTGCCTGCGAAGACCAGGTTGGTGCGTTCCAGCTCGGTCAGCCCCTCGCGGATAGAGGCCTCCGCCGTCTTGCGCACAGGCACGGCCTCGCCCGTGAGCGTGGCGTGGTTGGCTCGCAGGCCATATTCCTCCACGACGCGGGCATCGGCGGGGACGTTGTCGCCTTCGGCCAGGAGGATGACATCGCCGGGGACCAGCTCGCTGGCAGGGATGTGCATCTCCTGCCCGGCACGGATCACACGCGCATAGGCCGGGAGCAGTCCCTTGAGCGCCGCCACCGCCCGCTCAGCGCGGTACTCCTGCCAGAAGGAGAAGGCCGCATTGACCAAGACGACGACCCAGATAACCACCGCCAGGAGAGGCTCCCCCACCACCAGGGCCAGCGCGCCTGCCACCCAGAGGAGCAGCGCCATGAGATGGGTCAGGTGGCGGATGAAATGCTGCCAGAGAGGCGGCGCCGGCGGCTCGGCCAGGGTATTCGGGCCATACAGCGCCAGGCGCGCTTGGGCCTCCTCCGGCGTCAGGCCCTGCGGCGACGTCTCCAGGGCCTGATAGACCTCGGAGACGCGTAAGGCATATAGGGGCGTTGTGGCCATAGATCAGATAGACCAGGACAGTGGACGCTCAGGTCTCCGACTCTGATCGGGGCTTGTCCGCCTCCTCAGAACGCTTCTCCGGCGCAGGCGGCACCGTCCCATCTGGGGAGGGCGCTTTGCTCCCCTGCGACTCAGCCTGTTGTGGGCCGGCGACCGGCTGTGATCCCGGCACCAGCGTGTCAAGGGGCTTCCCATCCGGGCCGAGCTGCGGTGGGGCCGTCACCATAGGCGCCCCGCCGATATGCGGCTCAGGCTGTGGCTGCAAGTATTGCTCCAGAAACGAGGGCGCTTCTGGCACATGTTCCGCAACGGCCTCTTCATATGTCCCTGCTGGTGGCGGCGGCTCGTAGCGCACCGGGCGACGGATACCAAGCATCTCAAAGAAGCGCGCAATGGCGACCAGCAGCGTGTAGCGGTAGCCTTGCATGCGCAGCGCCTGCCACTCCACGATGTTAGCCATCGTCCCCTGCACCCGCGCCTTCTGGCGGACGATACGATGAATCTGCTCTGGCCGGCGGTAGCCAAGGGGTGAGAGCAACACCAAATGGGCCATAAGCGCAAGCACGCTGAAGGCGACCAATGCGATCCAGCCGCCTTCATGCCACTTGCCCACCACCTGGCCCACAAACACAAGTGCGCCCCAGACCGCCGCTACTGTCGCGCCCACCATCCCCCACCTGCGGGCACGGCCTGTGAGATGTTTGTGGATATGTTGCCGTACAGCCAATGCCATCATCGTAATCGGGACGAACACACCAATGCCGTAGAAGGGGACAGCGACTGTCGTCCTGCCGCGCACGAGAAACATGATGAGGACAGCGATGGCAAAAGCGATGTTCACTGAGCGCGTAAACGTGCCGCGTGGATCACGATAGACCACGTATTCCGGAATTTCCCCCATCGCCACGTCGCGCCAGCCGGTCGCCTGCAGGTCCTGGAAGGCCGTCAATGACGCTGCCGCCAGCAGCAGGACCGCCAGGATTTGATACACCCAAAAGAGGATATCGTTGCCGAAGAGCTGTGTGAAGCCAATATAGGCCAGGTTGCCCACCAGCGTGCGGCCCGCCGTGCCATCAAACACATTGAAGCGAATGGCAAAGGTAGAGAGGAAGGCCGTCGTCAGCCCGCCGTAGAACAGAAACGAGGTCTGGACGAAGCGCCCGATGCCCACCTTACCGCTGTAGAAGTCCCACAGCCGCTTCAGTTGGGGCAGACGCCTTTTGCCCCATTTCACAATTGCAGCATCCTCGTCAATCACAAACTGAATGCCGTTAGACATGGCTTCCAGGCCGGTGAGGGCGACCATGCCCTTCATCGCGGCAGTCAGCAGGTGAAACATGGCCTCACCGATAGAGGTCACCGCTTGCACTTCTTCAGGTGGGTGCGGCGGAACGCCCCTGGCGCTGGCGATGATCAGGCCGAACGCCATGGTCAGCGTGAGGCCAACGAAGACACCTAACAGGGTAAACACCACTCGTGCCGACTCGCCCCGCCCCCGGATCGTCAGGAACCAGGTAATGGAAGCCAGAAACGCGCCGATAGCAAAGTGCCAGTACCACGCCGCGCCATAAGCATTCAGAATGGACAGCAACTGATCCCCACCGGAGAGCGCTGAGACGACGATAGTGAGGATATAGTCTTGCTCCAGCGTCACAGCCACAATCAGGCTCACGGTAGGCAAGAGATAGCGCATGGAGGCGGTGTAAGACCCGCCACCGTCGCGGAAGATGCCCAGCGCGTACATATACAGCCCGCCAAAGACCAGGTTGGCCAGCCCGATGATCGTTACGGGGATGTAAGCCAGATGCTGCAAGCCATAGGGGTGCAGCGCGGTCATCATCTCGCCCGTCGCATAGAAGTATGAGGTGAAGTAGTCCACGCCGAACAGGGCCAGCGCGGCCAGAAGGCCCACCTGCCCTGCGCCGTGCACGTGCACGTCTTCCTCCCGCTCGCGCGGCGCGGCCTTCCACGATAGGAAGACGATCAGCAGCAAAAGGATGATGGATAACATGTTCGTACTTTATAACCGATCACGGATTGGGATACGTCAATAGGGTTGGACCAGCCCCCGCGTGATCGGGGCCAGCGGCCTGTTTATGACCGATTCTCCATCAGGCGTGCTCATGGGTTCTCAGGGGGATTTCCTTAGAAGTGTCAAATGCTTCCTCCAGGGCTTTCAGTTCCTCCAGGAGGTGTTTACGGGTGGAGGGGCTTAAACGTGTATCCTGGGCGACCTTGGCTTGCTCCTCCAGCGCAGCGCGCACCACAAACGCCTTGACGAACATAATGCGTCCGGCAGGGATAACTTCAAAGTTGTACAACTTCATCTGAAGGTCTTGATCGTCAAAATAGGGCAGGCTCAGGCTCAGGCCGCGATTCAGATCGTTCGCTGCCGCCCGCCGTTTGATCGTGCGAATGATCTCTTCCGTCTCATAGCGCGCCAGCTTGCGCCCCTGATTGATCAACTGGCCGAGTATGCCGTAGCGCTTGCGTTGATATTCCTCGTCGGCGACCATGTAGGGCGCGAGCGCGACCGCAGCGTGCAGCACATCCACGTAGCGCTGCATGGAGGCGATGTGCGCCTCGGCCTCGTTCACGGAATTGACCAGCAGGTGACCCTCGTCATCAAAGGCCACCCACTGCGGCAGGTAGAACTTGCGCGCCGCAGGCACATAGGGCACGATCAACTCGCCGCGCCCGGCCTCTTTCTGCTCCTCCTCAACGATCACGTCCGTCGCCGCGGTGAGCGCGGAAGCCGGTTCCAAGGCATCACTGACCGGGATCGTGGGGATCTCCTCGTCATCGGCGGGGATGTACCTGACGGAACGACCGCTGGGCAGCATGTGATACACCATATGCACCACGGTCGCATAGCGCAGGAGAGCGGCGCTCACCGCCACCGGGCGATGGGACGACTGGCTCAGTTCCGCCAGGCGATGGCGCAAAGCCGCGCGGATGTCCGTGCCCGTCAGCCGGTCAATAATGCCGCCCGCCAGTTGCTCCCGAAACTCAGGCGGCACCGGCACCGGCTTCCCCTCGTGCCCCGACGCGGGCACGTCCACCACCACGCGGTCCGGCAGCATAAAGCGCACCTGGGGAACGCGCTGGATCAGCCCCTCGGCGACCTGGCGTGCCTGGGCCTCCAGGAAACGCTGGACCATAGGCGGCTGGGCCTGAAACAGCGCCCGCTGAGCCTCGTATTCGTGCCGCAGGTGCTCCGCCGGCCCTTCAATGAAAGCCCCCTTGCCGGGGGACCGTGACGCAAACGCGGCCAGCGTCTGCCGGAGCTGGAATTTGTCTGCCATCGCTTCACTCGCCTGGAGGGATGCCTCCCTCGTTCTGGGGGATATTCTACCCTTAGAATGGCCCTGTGTCAATGGCAGATGCTTAAAGTCACCCCCTCCCCCATCCAAAAATAGCCGGGGGATAGAATCCCCCGGCTACTCACATCAAACCCGCTACGCGGGTCTCTCAGGAGAAGCCGCCAATTTCTAATCGGTGGCTTCAGGGTGACTTGAGATTCTGCTCAATGAAGCGCTTGAACGCCTCGCCTGTGGGTCGCAGGCTGCCATCCAGGTTGACCAGTCCCTTCGCCTGCGGCCCATCCAGGCCAAACCACACGGCAATGGGCAGGCCCAACTCCACAATCTTGGCCATCACCGCCGTCGTCTGGTTGGGGTCGTTGGTGAATTGGCCGATCTCATTGGTGATGACCGGCAGGCCCGTCTGCGCTCTGAGATAAGCGACGGCCTCCCCCAGCGCACGGGTGTCGGCGATATACCAGTGGAAGTTCACGTAGTCCACACCGGCGGCGCGATACGCCTGCAAGAGCGCCTTGCCCTTATCAATTTGCTCACGCGCCCTGGCAGAGTTTAGTTGCTGTTGCTGCTCTGGCGTGAGGGTTCTGGCGGCGAAGTCTTGGGCGGTGGCCGA
>FWWM01005041.1_pt1 | contig 29674 bp, 29 predicted proteins | sample 2228351 | NCBI WGS metagenome assembly FWWM01 (sample SAMEA103939774, study PRJEB20133) | metagenome | reverse complement strand
CATACACCTTTTTCATCGTCCCAAGTCATAGGCCAAGCTGTTGGATTCCAGTTGTTGAATTGACCAGCTAAATAGACAACTTTGTCTTTTGGAAACGGAGCGGTAATTACAACTTTTCCATCCTCAACATAGACAGCTGAGAAAGAAAGAACTACAAGTAAAAGTCCTAAGAAAACAAGAAATCTTCTCATACCCACACCTCCGCAAATAAGATTACAGTATAATTTTACAACTTTCTTGGAACTTATTTCACACTATTGGAAATTTTTCACTTCAAGATTTTAATATTCGGTCTTTTTATTTTTAAACCTTCTATTTCAAATTCTAATGGTTCAAAGATACTATCTTCTGTGTAAGAAACAATAACAGGTTTATCAAGAAGTACAAAGGTATCTTCTGATTTTGTACCAGTTATCGTCGGGTTGTAACAGAAAGCCATATTTTTCGATATTACGGTTTTACTTGACGGATTCACAACTTCTTCTCTTGTTTTATAGCCAATAAGTCCTCCTTGGTGGTGTTTAAAAAACTCCTCTCCGTATCCGTTCTCTCTGTAAATTTCTTTTATTCTCTCAAACATCTCTCTCATAGTAATTCCTGTTTTTGTATTAGCAATCATCTGAGCGTCTATTTTACAATTTACGTAGTGTTGTCTGAGAAGTTCATCATCTTTTTTAAACGATACAGTTCTTGTCATCGAGACGATAGGTCTTCCTTCTTTGAAAGCACAGGTCGAAACAAAAAATGTATCTCCGAGTGGAACTCTTCTAACAATGTTGTGCCTGTAAGTTTTTCTTGAGCTTTCAGAAAACACAAGAAGAACAACGGGGAGAAACCCTGCTGAAATAAGCTGATTACTTATGTACCCACAAGCTTGGAATTCGTCCATATCAGGCTTTAATTCTATTATTGCATCTTCAAAGACTTCCATTAGTTCTTTTCCATCCTTTATGTACATATTAACTTCTTCATCGCTTAAAACCATTCTAAGTTGCTTTAATTCTTCTAAGACGTTGTCACCAAGTGTTCCTGTGTCTGAGCAGAAATTTCCTGAAAAATTGTTTTTCACAGCTCCTTCTGCATTTTCATACCAATTGAAAAGAAGAATTTCATCCACTCCGTGCACTTCTTCATTTAAAAGCCTTTCCATTTCGATTCTGTTAGCTACAAGATACACTTTTTCTTTGCTTATCAAAAAACTTCCGACAGAACGCTCTGAGTTTATAGCAACATATCCACGTCCGTGAGACAACCAGCTAAAGTTTTCAATACGTGCTATAAATACATAATCATACTTGTCCAAAATGTGTTTTCGAATCTTTTCAACTGCACTAAGATTCAAATTCCCCATCCTTTTTCCCTCCAGTTTTTTAGACTAACTAATATCTATTTTACAATAGGATTCAAGGAAAATATATTTCAGACGATAAAAAAATAAAAGAGATGAAACCCCACGAAAGGGAGGAAAGTAAAGATGCGACTTGAACAACTTACAAGAGAACAGATCGAAGATTTGAGAGTTATGTTTGACCTGTTTAAGGAGAATTTTAACGATCCATCAGAACTTTTCGTCCAGCTTTTAGACGAGGTGTCAACTTTAAGCAGAAAAATTGACGAAATCCAAAAAAGTTTAAAAGAGTTGATGAAAAGAAATGAAGAACTTGAAAAACTTAACAGACAACTTGCACAGATGGTAATTACTGACCCTCTGACAGGTCTTTACAATCGAAGATTTCTTTATGAAATCATCGAAAGAGAAATTGCTCGTTCAAGAAGGTACAATACAAAGCTTTCGTTAGCTGTAATAGATCTTGATAATTTTAAGATTATAAACGATACTTATGGACATATAGCTGGTGATAAAATCCTTATATCTTTTGCAAATATTCTAAAAACAACTCTCAGAAAAGATGTAGATTATGTGTTCAGATACGGTGGAGATGAATTTGTTATTCTTTTTGTTGGAAGTGATTCAAAATCTGCTGAAAAAGTTATCGAAAGAATAAAAAGTTCTCTTGAGAGCTGTGAAATTAAAGTTTCGTTTTCATATGGTTTGGTCGATATCACAGCTGACTCTAATTGCGAAGAAATTATCAAAAAAGCTGATAAATTAATGTATTTGAAGAAAAACAAAAAAAGATAGAAAAATTTTTGAACTTTTTGTTCAAACAGCAGTCTAAATATATAGATGGCAAACCTTGCGGGCTTGGTAGTGAGATTTACCAAGCCCGCAAAATTTTTAGAAGGGGTGATTCAAATGAGGAAAGTTTTTTTAGTTTTTTCAATTGCTTTGGTTTTAGTTGCTTTATTTAGCTGCGATATTTTACCAAAACCAGAACAAAACGAGGTTGTTATATCAGTCTTAGCACACGGAATGACACCAAAAAACGCTACTCTCGTTCTTGCAAAAGATGGTAACGAAAATTGGACAGAGCTAACTGCACAACAGACGGGAAAGTATTCATTCAAGGTTAGAAACACAGATGGGATATACTCTGTGATAGTTGTTTCAGAATTAGATGATGATAACAAAATTTTCTACTTTAACGGAACACTTAACGAAATTCAAAATCTCTTTGTTGATATTCAAGCCGAAGATACTGACTCTGCAACTCTAACTATAAACTTTACAAATCTTCCTGCAACGTACGAAGCAAGCCAAGTTGCTGTTTTGTTTGGTCATGAGCATGGATTTCCGTCCATAAATGAAAATTTTGTCGAAAAACTTGGATTACCAAAGGGTAAAGCGGATTTGGTTATAATGCTACCGGTGAATTGGGATCCGACTCTAAAGTTCTCTGAGAAAGTATACATATCGAGGAATTTTGAATTCAACGGTGATAAGACAATCACTCTAAACTTTAATGATTTTAAAGATTTGGGAGACGTGATTGGTTATGAAGGTGTTTTTCTGTCTTGGTTAATTGGTGGAAAAACGATTAATCCCTTTTATAACGGTGAAATCCCAAGTTCTCTTAAAGACGATTCTGATTTGTACTTTTTTGATTACAACAATGATTTTGAATATTTGGAGTATTCTAAGACAAAACCCACATCATTCTCAACACCGACGATAACAAAACTTAGTATTGACACAATAACGTATGGAGAGGGAAAGATTGCGATACAACTTTACGACGGTGGAAAAGAAGGTTTTTCAACAAAACTTTACACTGCTATTTTTAGCACTGATAACTGGACTAAATATAGAACTTTCAGCTTTACACCTGGATATTTAAATAAACTTAGCAATAATGAATACACTATTCCAACAATTTCTATTCCAGAATGGGAAATTGATTATAATATGACAGATACTGAGCTGAAAAGAATCGAAATTATCTATATGAACAAACCACTGATAAATTTCTACAACCCTATTGATGATACTAAGGTATTTATTTTGAGTAATTGAGTAAGTCACGTATGACGAATACAAAGGCTGGGATTTTCCCAGCCTTTAAAGTTTTATTCTACCAACCGAGGTGATTGCGCTTTTCAAATATCTTCCATACTCTTCCTTTTCTAAATCATTTATCGTAACGCACATATACTTTCCGTTTGCATGAATCACTTTGCTATCACCATAGTAAATCATTACGTGACCTTTCATAAAAATCAAGTCTCCGGGGTTGATTTCAGAAAAATCAATAGCCAAACCTTTTGTTTTACAAAATTTTTCCTGATCTTGGGCATCTCGTGGAATGTCCATTCCGAATATGTCGTAAACTCTATTTGTGAGTCCTGAACAATCAAAACCGTAAGAACTTGTTCCACCCCAAAGATACGGAACTCCTAAAAACTGTTCAGTACATTCGATAACATTTTGGAAACGCTTGACAGGCTCATCTAAAGCATTGAAAACTCTACCATCAGGGAGTAAAAACTCGTTACCACAAATTCTTAACCTGCTTCCGAAGGGAAGTAAATAATTTATAGCTCCTTCTGTCTTTACGAAAGGAACCGAAACTTTTATTACCGAATGTTTGTTGTACTGCTCAAATTCTTCTTCGGTTAAAAGAGTTAAAGAGTTCCTATTTATATATCCAGTGTAACTAATTCTCAAATCTTTTACAAATATATACTCTGAATCAGACTCATACGAAAGGATTTCAACTTCTTCGCCAAAGACAACTTGGTGAACTCTCTCGCTTCTGAATTTCGGTTCTTTCCTAAAATCTGAAACTGGAGTTATCACAATCCCATATTTGTGCATCTATCACATCATCCCAAATATGTTGTTTATCTCGTTGTATATTTCGTCTGTTATCTTTTCTTTCAATTCGCTTGCCTTCAAGTTTTCTTTGAGTTGTTCTATGTTACTTACACCAAGAATAACACTGCTTACGTTTTTGTTCTTCAGACACCAAGAGAGAGAAAGTTGAGACATAGTCATACCGAGATCTTCAGATATCTGTTTAAGTTTTTTCAACTTTTCAATAGTCTCTGCCTCGAAAACGCCTTTTTCAGCCAAAGCTTGTTTAAGCCAGGGCCATTTATCAAGCCTTGAGCCTTCAGGAATTCCTTCCAAATACTTTCCACTCAACACACCTGAAGCGAGCGGACTCCAGGTCGTTAGACCTATTCCATACTTTTCATACAAAGGTGCGTATTCAACTTCAACTCTTTTTCTCACTAAAATATTGTACTGTGGTTGCTCAACCATTGGACCTATGCAGTTGAGTTCTTTAGCAACTTTCCAAGCTTTATCAATTTCTTCGGCACTCCATTCCGAAGTTCCCCAGTAGAATGCAAGCCCACTTCTTACAATCTGGTCCATCGTCCAAACAACTTCTTCCATAGGTACTTCGGGATCAGGTCTGTGACAATACACAAGGTCAACGTAATCCATTTGTAGTCTTTTCAGAGAGTTCCATATACCTTCAAGTAAGTGCTTCCTTGAAAGCCCACGATCGTTTGGGCCATTACCACCCCAGAAAATCTTAGTTGAAACTACAATGTCCTCCCTTCTGAATTCTTTTAAAATCATCCCAAGCATCGATTCGGCTATTCCATTTGCATATGCTTCAGCTGTGTCAAAAAAGTTCACACCATTTTGAAAGGCGTATTTTGTTATTTCTTTTGCGTTTTCATAGCTTAGTTGGTTTCCAAAAGTTAACCATGAGCCGAGAGAGAGTTCGCTTATCTTGATTCCCCATTTACCGATTTTCCTGTACTCCATACTATCACCTCCAGTAAAATAGTTCGTAATACGAAACTATTTTACCACAAAAAGTTAATATTGCAAAATTTCACGGGTATCCTTTCATCCTTATTGATAATATTATCCAAATCTTACTCAACAAGTAAACGATTATTAAAAAAATAACGAGGAGTGAAACCATCAAAGCACCTTTTCTCGTACTGCTCACTCCTCTATTTTCTGTCGTATTTTTTTAGATAAAAAGTCACTTCCACAAACTTTCCTTCAACTTCGACTTCTATTGGTACAGTAACTTCCGTTTTTCCATCTTTGAAAAGTTCTTCTTCGTTTATGTCCCACAACTTATCGTAAGACATTAACTGTGCCCTTTCCATCAACAAAGTATCTTGGAACATTTTCTTTTGTGCTTCAATAGTAGGATAGACTGTAAGAAACATAAGCAAAAGAATTATCAAAGATATCATAATTTCTGTGTACAGCACCCCAATCCCCCCAACTTTTGGTAATTAGTACGATGCCCCCTCCCAATGACGCACAAATTCTTGAATTTTTTCATATCCTAAGTTCTTCCAAAAATGTATAAAAACTTCCGCTGTGACCTTTGCATCATCAAAAGCTCTGTGAGTAACTTTTGAAAATATTTTAAACTCCTTAGCTAAACTCTCAAGTTTTCTATTTTTTCCATACAAGGCACGGGAGATTTCTAAAGTATCGATGTAAAAAACATCTATGGGAAGAACTCCTATTTCTTTAGCTGCGTAATCTAAGAAAGTTAAGTCAAATCTTGCGTTGTGAAAGACGAGTATCGACCCTTTTGAATACTTTCTAACTGTTTCGAGTGCTTCTTCAAGTTCCGGTGCGGAATCTAAGTCTTTAACTGAGATTTTGTGAACTCTCTGAGCGTACGCTTGAATAGATATTTTTGGATTTACAAGAGATGAATATATCCACTCTTCCACTATTTTCCCCTTGTAAACTGGTACTATTGCAACTTCTATTATTCTATCACCAAGGCTTGGTTCTATACCAGTAGTTTCGATATCTATAACGCAATAAACATTATTGTCCATTTCTATGAACTCCTTCACGGTCAAATGTCTGTATGTTATATACACATCGTTATAGAGAAGATTATGATATCAATTCTTCGCCGCCACCACGGGCAATGACAATCTCTCCCGCTTCTTCAAGTCTTCTGATTATGTTAATTATCTTCTGTTGTGCTTCTTCAACGTCTTTAACCCTTACAGGTCCCATAAATTCGATTTCATCTTTCAAAAGTTGTTGTGCGCGTTTTGACATATTGTTGAAGATTTTCTGTTTCAATTCTTCACTTGCACCTTTCAATGCAATGGCAAGTTCTGATGTGTTAACTTCTCTAAGAACAAGCTGTATGGACCTATCGTCAAGTTTAAGAATATCGTCGAAGACGAACATTCTTCTTCTAATCTCTTCAGCAAGTTCAGGAGATTCGTAAGTTAAGCGCTCCATAATAGCTTTTTCAGTTCCTCGGTCAAGGCTATTCATAATCTCGGCAGCGGTATCCAAACCACCGACTTTACTAAGTGCTTGTGTTGCAACACCGGAGAATTTCTTTTCAAGAAGTTTTTCAACTTCTTTGACAACATCTGGGGAAGCACGTTCTAAGAGTGAGATTCTCTTTATAACGTCAAGTTGTAAATTTTCGGGTAAAGCAGCGAGAACTTGAGCTGCGATTCTTGGATCTAAAAAGCTCAAAACGAGAGCTATTGTCTGTGGATGCTCAGATTGCAAGAAGTTAACTATCTGGACAACATCGGCAGTTCTCATAAATTCGAAAGGTTTAACTTGCAGATTGGAAACTAATCTTTCTATTATCTGCATAGCTTTTTCAGGTCCAAATGCTTTGATAAGCATTTCCTTGGCATAATCGATCCCACCGCTCATTATCATTTCGCGTGCTTTTGTTAAGCTTTGAAACTCTTCGAGAACTTGGGCTCTTTCTTCGTTTGTCACTTTCCCAAGGTTAGCAATTTCTATTGTTAACATTTCAACTTCACTTTCTTCCAGGTTTTTAAGAATTTTTGCAGCCTTTTCAGGACCTAAGGTTACAAGCAGTATAGCCGCTTTTCTTTTACCTGGAATTTTTCCAGCCATTATTTATCATCCTCTCTGAACAACTAAATTTTCTCAGAAATCCAAACTTTTATTACGGAAGCAACATCTTCTGGACGTGCATCAGCAGTTTGGTTCAAATAAATTTTAAGCTGTTCCAATAATGCTTCAACTTCTGTTCCTGGTACAGCTTCTTCTGGTGCCATTTCTGTGAGAACTTGCTCTGCTTCTTGTTGTAATCTCTTGTATCTTTCAAGCATAAGTTTCCTGGCTTTGAACTTTTTGAACTGGATAAGTCCAAGATACGTTGCAAAAAACATTATTATTGCAAAGAGGAAGAGTAAGATTATTCTTATTCTAAACTTTTCAAGTTCACGTTGCGTGGTGATTTCCTTGTAGAACTGCTCTTCCAATTCCCTACTGAAAGTAACAAAAGCTATTGCATATGTGAGATCATTTTCCGTTGATGTTGAATTCGCCTTTATACTTTTATCAATAATATCTTGCACATACGCTTTCGCTTGTTCGATACCAACTTTGTCTATAACTGTTGATGAAGCATCTACAATAACTGATATTGTTATATTTTCTATTTCTCCTTCTTTGTTATCAATTATGTTTTCAATAGTTTCATTAAGTTCATAGTTAACAACTTCCTGAGATTTTTGGTATGTGGTTTGACCTGTTGATTCTGGACTTTCATACGTTGTAGGCGGTATATTCGACTCCGTTCCAACAGGACCTTCAGCACCTGTCTTCGTAGTACTGAGTTCTGAAAGCGTTTCTTTACTTCTTACCAACCCTTCTTTTTTGTTTGGAGCAGCGTATGTTGTTATCTTTTTTTCAATCTTTTCCCAATTTAATTTCACATCAGGGATTACTTCAACTCTTCCCATTCCAAAAACATTTTCAAGTGCATTTTGAATTTTTTTCTTGTAGTAGTTCTCTAAATTCATTTTTAGTTCAAGTTTTGTTGAAGCTAACGCAGTCGATTGGTCGAGATTCAATTGATCCGAAAGTACGATACCGTTTTGTGAGATTACTTTAATGTTCTCTGGTTTTAAACCTTCAACTGCTCCCTGGACAAGAGATATAATTCCCATAACTTGTTCTTTTGAAAGCGTTACACCAGGTCTTATTGAAACCATGACCGATGCTCTTGGTTCGTTCATTTCACCACGAACGTAATACGTGTATTTTGGGAGCGTTAAAACTACCCTTGCTGATTCAACACCGTTTATCGTTGAAATAGTTCTTTCAAGTTCACCTTGCAAAGCTATCTGATACTTAACTTGCTTATCGAAACTCGTTGCACCTAAAGTGTTTTGGTCAAGTATCTCAAATCCCCTTGTTGAACCACTTAGTGTCCCACTCGAAGCTAATCTCATTCTGACTTCATAAACATTATAGGTTGTTGGAATGAGTATCTTGTTTCCGGCTTCGACTTTGTAAGTGATTCCAAGAGTTTCTAGTTGGTTGATTATTGCACCGGCATCTTTTTCGTCCCTTGCGATTAGCAGTAACTGGTATCTTGGAGCGTTTAAGATAGCGGTTAGAATGATAGCCAAAACTATCGATGATAATATCATTATTGTTATTAGCTTTTGAGTCTTGCTTGAAGATTTCCACTTTTCAGGAAGTTTTCCAACCCAATCTACGAATTTCCTGAACCACTCCATACAATCAACTCCTACACGCAGTTTTACTTAATTATATCACAAATTCAATTAACAAAAAGGATTATATCACAAAAATTCCTCATTGGTATTACGTTTGAAAATACACAAAAATTTACAATAATTTAAACGGAAAAGTATTCAAAAAATCCCTTTTTGGATTATAATATAAAAGCTATTCTCAAAAAAAGAGGTGTTTCCTATGTTTAAAATTAACGTAAAAGAATTAATCAACGAAAAAAGAAAAATAATAGAGACGTACTACTTCCCCAAAGAAATAGAATTGCACACTGGAACTTATAAAGTTGTTGAACCTGGATTCAAAGTTCGATTGGTACTGATTTACACAGAAAACAAGATTCTATTAGGTGGTTACGCAAGAGGCTACGTTGAAAGACCGTGCGACAGGTGTCTCGAAATTTCAAAAATGTACATTGACGGAGTCGTTGAAGCGGTGTATACTTTTGAAAAGAAAGAGTCAAAACAAAAAGAAGAACTAAAAGATTTAACAAATGAAATCTATCTGAATGAGGAGACTATTGACTTGGAAGAGCGAATCATCGAAGGGTTAGTTAGTAGTGCTCCTAATGTTTTTGTTTGTAGTACTGACTGTAAAGGACTATGTCCATATTGCGGTGAGAATCTTAATCTACATCCTGATCATACGTGCGAAGGGCTTGAAAAAAATAAAATCGATCCAAGGTTTGAAGTACTTAAGAAATTGGCGGGCAATAATTAACAAGTAAGTTCATATGAGTTCATGCACAGGAGGGATAAATTATGGCAGTTCCAAAGCAGAAGCGTTCACACAGCAGAACACATCACAAAAGAGCAAAGATCTACAAAGCTTTCAGTGTTCCAGTAACAACATGCCCAAATTGTGGTGCACCCAAGCTACCTCACAGAGTTTGTTTGAGCTGCGGGTATTACGGAAAGAAGCAGGTCTTTGAGGTTGCGAAATGATAAGAATTGCTCTTGATGTAATGGGCGGAGATAAAGCGCCGGAAGAAATAAAAGCCGGCGCTTTTCTGTATGCGCAGAATAATTCCAACGTTCAGTTGGTTTTAGTCGGAACTGAATCAGCTTTGAAAGATGCGAAAGGATTTGAAACTGTAATTACGGAAGACTACTTACCAATGGATATAAGGCCTACAGAAGCTTTGAGGCGCAAGAAAAGTAGTATGTATATTGCTACCGAACTGCTAAAGGAAAAAAAAGTGGATGCAGTTGTAAGCGCCGGTAACACTGGGGCTCTTCTTGCGTGTGCAACACTTATCACAGGAAGAATTAAAGGCGTTGAACGTCCGGCTTTAGCTGTTCCAATTCCAGCTTTGAATGGTTTTACAATATTGATAGATGCTGGTGCTAGTGTTGATGTTAAACCAGAAATCTTAGTTCAGTTTGCACTTATGGGAATAGAATACGCAAAGATACTTGGAAAAGGTAACCCAACTGTTGGACTTTTAAACGTTGGAACGGAAGAAAATAAAGGAACTGAGAGAGAAAAACAAGCGTATATCCTTCTAAAGGAGAAATTTGGCGATGTTTTTAAGGGAAACGTTGAAGGAAATGATATAAATCTTGGAAAAGTTGATGTTGTCGTTGCTGATGGATTTGCTGGAAATATAGCGATGAAAACCATGGAAGGAACTGCAAAAATGATATCCGAAACGATAAAGAACGAGGCAAAAAAATCTTTGGATGGAATATTAGGGGCTCTTATTTTTTCAAGAACGTTGAAGAAACTAAAACAAAAGCTTGATCCAAGAACATATGGAGGTTCTTTCTTTATAGGTGTTGACGGAATTGTTGTCAAAGCACATGGAAATTCTGATAGAATTGCAATAAAGAACGCTATCGAAGTAGCAAGAAAAGGTGTTGAAATGAATTTAGTTGAAAACCTGAAAGCTTCGATTCAAAGAGGTGAAAGCTAAAATGTGTGGAATAGTGGGAATGATTGGAACAGAATTTAAAGTTGGAGAGTTAATCGAAAATCTTCAGAAACTTGAATATAGAGGCTATGATTCAGCAGGGGTTGCTATAGTCGATGATAAGAAGATAGAAGTTTCTAAGAATGTTGGAAAAGTTGTAGAACTTAAAAATAGCGTTGATATAAATAAGGTCGCATGTTGTGGTATTGCACACACAAGGTGGGCAACTCACGGTGCACCGAATGATATAAACGCTCATCCGCACAGAGACTGTACGGGAAAAATAGCGGTCGTTCACAACGGAATAATCGAAAATTACCAGGAGCTAAAAAAAGAACTTATATCAACAGGTCACACCTTTCAATCACAAACAGATACCGAGGTTATCGCTCACCTTTTGGAAGAAGAATACGATGGAGATCTTTACAATGCAGTTTTAAAAACGGTTCAAAAACTTACGGGAGCTTATGCAATAGTTGTTGTACACGCAGATAAACCAAATGAAATGGTTGCTGCCAGAAGAGGAAGTCCGCTTGTTCTGGGACCGAGCAAAGAGAAATTAATTTTAGCATCAGACGTAACACCAATCTTAAAATACACAAGAGATGTCATCTTTTTAGAAGACGGAGATGTAGTTCATATTTCAAACGGAAATTATAAAATTACCGATTCTTGGGGGCAACCCGTTATTAGAAAAACAGTCCACATTTCTTGGGATGAAAAGGCTGCTGAAAAAGGCGGATTTAAACACTTCATGCTCAAAGAGATAAACGAAGAACCAGAGGCTATAGAGAGTGCTCTTGTTGGAAGGGTAAGTTCAGATTTCTTACCTACTTTGAACGAACTTTCGGAACTCAATATTGAAAATGTCGAACGTATATTGTTAGTTGCTTGTGGAACAAGCTATCATGCTGGTCTTGTCTTTAAATATTTTGTTGAGAAGTATCTCGATATAGATGTTATTGTTGAAGTTGCTTCAGAATTTAGATACAAGCCGTTCTATGTAAATGATAAAACACTCGTTTTGGCGATATCTCAATCTGGTGAAACTGCTGACACTCTTGAAGGAGTCAGAATTGCTAAAAAACTTGGTGCACGAGTCATAGCTATTGCAAATGTTGTTGGTTCAACAATAACAAGGGAAAGCGATGTCACATTGTATATGAATGCAGGACCTGAAATTGGTGTCGCTGCAACGAAAAGTTATGTGAACCAACTTGTGACTTTGTACCTTTTAGGTCTTGAGATTATGTATAAAAAAGGGGTTTGGGATGAGAATTTGTCTCAAATTATTAAAACACTGTACAATTCTCCGAAGATAATAAAGCAATTGATAAAAGAAAACAGTATTTTAGAAAAGGCTAATATGTACAAAAATTACGAGCACTTTATGTTCATAGGTAGGGGTATCAACACGGCAACAGCTTTAGAGGGGGCTTTGAAGCTGAAGGAGATTAGTTACATAAATGCTGTTGGTTATCCTGCGGGTGAACTGAAACACGGACCGATAGCACTTCTTGATCCAACGTTCCCTGTCTTTGCATTTGCACCAAAAGATAGATTATACGAAAAGATGAGAAGCAATATAGAAGAGTCGAAGGCGAGAAATGCAAAAATAATTTGTGCTGCAACTGAAGGTGATAAAGAGATAGCAAAGATTTGTGATGATGTAATATATGTACCGGAAGTGCATGAAGATCTTTATCCACTGATATTCTCACCGGTACTTCAATTATTTGCTTATTACATCGCAGACCTGAGAGGATACGACCCGGATAAGCCAAGGAATTTGGCAAAGAGTGTCACGGTCGAATGACAGGAGGTTTTGAGTAAATGGCTCAAAAGTATTGTTCTTTTTGTGGAAGGTCTTCCGAAAAGGTTGACAAACTCATAGCAGGCCCTGGAAACGTATATATATGTAACGAATGTGTAGAACTTTTTTACGAGATTTTAGAAAGCGACAAGAAAATAAAACCGAAAGCGGAAGTTGGCATCGGCAGAAAACAACTTCCAACACCTTCACAAATAAAAGCTGAACTTGATAAGTACGTAATAGGACAGGAGAGAGTTAAAAAGATTCTTTCCGTTGCTGTCTACAACCACTACAAAAGAGTATTTTTTGGCTCGGATGTCAACGACGTTGAGATTGAAAAGTCAAACATAATTCTTATTGGACCTACCGGAAGCGGTAAGACATTACTTGCAAGGATATTGGCTAAGATACTCGATGTTCCGTTTGCAATAGCGGACGCAACACCACTTACCGAAGCTGGTTACGTTGGAGAAGATGTCGAAAACGTTGTCCTAAGGCTTTTGGAAGTTACAAACTTCGACATCGAGAGAGCTCAGTATGGAATAATATATATAGATGAGATCGATAAGATAGCAAGAAAATCTCCTAATCCATCAATAACAAGAGATGTTAGTGGTGAAGGAGTTCAGAAAGGATTACTAAAGATAGTCGAAGGAACTATTGCAAACGTTCCACCACAAGGTGGAAGAAAGCATCCATATCAAGAATTTATTAAGGTCGATACGAGCAATATTCTTTTTATCGTTGGTGGAGCTTTTGATGGTCTTGATGAGATAGTCAAAAGAAGACTTGAAGGTTCGACTATAGGATTCAACGCTCCAGTTAAGAGTAAAGAACAGATGAGACTTGGGGAAATTCTTAGACATGTGACGCCTGACGATTTAGTTGAATACGGTTTGATGCCCGAGTTTGTTGGAAGATTTCCTGTCATAGGTACTCTTGAGGACTTGAGCGTTGATGACCTTGTAAGGATTTTGAAAGAACCTAAGAATGCCATACTCAAGCAGTATGTGAAGCTTTTTGAATTTGACAATGTTAAGCTTGAAGTAACGGAAGACGCTCTCTATGCTGTTGCAAAAGAAGCGTTGAGGCGTGGTACAGGGGCAAGAGCTCTCAAAAGTGTCTTCGAAGAAGTTATGATAGACGTTATGTTCGAAATTCCAGACCTTAAGGCTGTTGAAAAAGTTGTTGTTACCGACGAATGTGTCACAAAAAAAGAAAAACCTATGCTGATTATGAAGGAGTCGGCATAATAATGATAGTTTTGGGGATTGAGACAAGCTGTGATGAAACAAGCGTTGCAATTCTTCAAGACGGTAAAATCTTGTCTAATGTTGTTTATTCACAAATAGATACCCACCGTAAATTTGGTGGTGTTGTTCCAGAAGTAGCATCAAGGGAGCATTTAAAAAAGCTCCCTATTATTTTCTCTGCGGCTATTGAGAGAGCTGGTATATCGTTGTCTCAAATTGATGGTATTGCAGTAACAAAAGGTCCGGGACTTTTAGGAGCATTGCTTGTTGGTGTCTCTTTTGCAAAAGGATTATCAGCAAGGCTTAAAGTTCCGGTCGTCAGTGTGAATCATATAGTTGGGCACGTGTACGCAAATTACTTGTTTTCAAAAGATTTGAAACCACCATTCATCGTTCTGATGGTTTCTGGTGGTCACACGCTGATTTTGAAAGCTACTGACAAGATAGAAATCCTTGGCAGAACACTTGACGATGCTGCTGGTGAAGCGTTTGACAAAGTTGCAAGAGCTTTAGGACTTGGATATCCTGGAGGACCTGAAATCCAAAAATACGCTGAAAATGGAGACCCCAACAAGTACTTTTTCCCAAGACCAAAATTGTACGACAATGACTACGATTTCAGTTTTTCCGGTCTGAAAACAGCGGTGATGTATAAATTGAAAGAATTGCAAAATACAAACTACCGCATTGAAGATATATGTGCAAGCGTTCAAGAAGCAATTGTTGATGTTCTACTCAAGAAAACTTTTAAAGCAGCACAAAATGAAGATATCCAAACAGTTGTTTTAGCAGGTGGTGTCGCTGCGAACAAAAGATTGAGAGAAAAATTGAGAGAATACGAAAAAGATTACAAAGTTGTAATTCCACCGCTTGAGTATTGTACAGATAATGCGGCGATGATTGCTTACGCAGGGTATCAAAGATTAAAAAATAACGAAAACGACGGGCTAAATTTTGAACCTTTTCCGAGTTTATCAAATATTTCACTTTTAGATATAAAAGGTGTATAATATTATTGTTCAAAACAATATCGTTGAGGGGGAATAAACTATGAAGTTAAAAGTCGCTTTTTTCAATCCCCAAGGAAATTTTGATGCGTATGATAGTCATTTGACTGAACATCCAGATTTCGGTGGTCAACTTGTTTACGTTAAAGAACTTGCAAAGGCTATGGATAGTCTCGGAGTGCAGGCTGATATAATCACTAGGCAAATTATTGACCCTAATTGGCCCGAATTTTCTGAATTTATCGACGGTTATCCTGACTCAAATGTAAGAATCATAAGGATTCCTTTTGGTGGAGAAAAGTTTTTAAGAAAAGAGGAACTTTGGAAGCATCTTAGAGAATACGTTGAAGGTATCATAAAGTTTTACGAGAAAGATGGATTCCCAAATTTCGTCACAACTCACTATGGTGATGGTGGCATAAGTGGTGCAATTTTCAAACAGAAAACAAAGATACCATATTCGTTTACAGCACATTCTTTAGGAGCTTGGAAACTGGAGAAACTACTGAAAAATGGAAGGTCTCGAGAAGAACTTGACAGGATTTTCAAATTCACAACACGTCTGACAGCTGAAAATTTAGCGATCAAATATGCTTCATTCATTGTTGTAAGCACGAATCAAGAAAGATACGAACAGTATTCTCATCCTGCTTACGAAGTTGACATCTACGATGATAGGTTTGTCGTTATACCACCTGGCATAAACGAAAAAATCTTCAATAAAGATGGAAGAATCGATGAGGACATGGTTCTTTACTTGAAAGAACTTGAAAGCAAACTCCCAATCTCAAGGCAAAAACTTCCTTACATAATTATGTCCAGTAGATTGGATAGAAAGAAAAATCACATTGCGGTAGTAAAAGCTTTTATGGAAAACAAACAACTCCAAGAAGAAGCTAATCTGCTAATTGTAACCAGGGGTATTAGCGATGTCTGTAAGTATATTGAAGAACATAACAACGATGAGGCTGAAATTCTCAAAGAAATAAAGAATACTCTTGGAAGTGACGGAAAATCCAAAGTTCTCTTTGCAAACATCAGTGGTCAATCAAAACTTGCAAGTTTATACAGATACTTAGCTCAGCGCGGTTCTGTATTTGTACTCCCAGCTCTGTACGAGCCTTTTGGTCTTGCGGTTATCGAAGCTATGGCTTGTGGTTTGAAAGTTGTTGCAACCAAAAACGGTGGACCTTCAGAATTTTTGGCTGATGGTTCTGGAGTACTGATTGACCCAGAAGATATCAGCGATATTCAAAACAAACTTTTATTTGCAATTAAGGCTTTTGAACCTGTAAATAGCGATGTAGTTGTAAGCAACTTCACGTGGAAAAAGACAGCTGAAAAATATCTTGAAAAAATTGAAGAAGCAATTAGTAAGAAAGATGAAACAGTACCTGAGTTAGGGAAATTTTTTGAAACTTTAGATTGGAGTGAGGAAAAATGAAAAAAGGTTTAGTTATCGGACTTATAATTATTGCGGTTGTTGTAATAAGTATTATCGGATTTTTCGTTGGAACATACAACACAATTATAGCTCTTGAGCAAAAAGTGAACGAAGCATACAGCCAGATACAAAATAATCTTCAGAGAAGAACAGATCTCATACCAAATTTGGTTGAAACAGTGAAGGGCTTTGCTTCACAAGAACGAGCAATAATTGATAGCATAACCGAAGCTCGAGCGAAGCTTGCAGGTGCAAAAACAGTTGCAGAGCAAGCTGCTGCCGATGCTGAGTTAACCAGTGCACTCTCAAGACTGCTTGTTGTTGTTGAAAATTATCCAACTTTGAAGTCTGATCAAACATTTATCCAACTTATGGATGAATTAGCGGGAACTGAAAACAGAATTGCCATTGCAAGAAGGGACTATAACCAGGCTGTTAAAGAATACAACACAGCTATAAAAAGATTTCCAGCGGTGTTAGTTGCGAATATGTTTGGTTTCAAAGAAAAAGAATACTTTGAGGCAAAACCTGGTGCTGAGGAAGTACCTCAGGTCAAATTTTAAGGGATTTGGCGAATATTTATGAAAAAGAGAATCAGTTCGTTAATTTTTGTATGTACCTTTTTTATACTTTCTTTTGGTATTTCTTTTCCACAACCAACAGAGTTGAAATATGTCAACGATTATGTTGGAATATTAAGTGAAACCACAAAATCAAAAATAGTATCGATCGGCTATGAACTTGAGCAGAAAACATCTGCTCAGGTTGTGGTTGTTGTAATAAATAGTACAGATGGTGTTGATATTGAGACCTATTCCAATCAACTTTTCAGAACTTGGGGTATTGGTCAAAAAGACAAGAACAACGGTGTTTTACTTTTAGTTGCTATTAAAGATCGGGCTTTGCGAATAGAAGTAGGTTACGGATTTGAAGGCGCAATTCCAGATGGTAAAGCTGGAAGGATTCGAGATCAATATATTATCCCAGCTTTTAGAAATGAAGACTACGAAACGGGAATATATCAGGGTTACTTGGCTTTAGTAAAAGAAGTTGCCAAAGAGTACGGAGTTGCTTTGAGTGAAGAGAACCAGAAAGAAATAACGAGAATAGATGAAAGTTTTAACGAAGAAGTTGTCGAATTAGTATTATTTATAGTTTTCATTATAGTTATCATTCTGATTTCACTTATGAATAGAAGAATAGGTCCAAGATATCCAGGTGGATTTGGAGGTTTCAGAGGTCCTGGTGGATTCGGTGGATTTGGAGGTTCAAGAGGTTCGCGAAGTTCAGGTGGTTTTGGAGGATTCGGTGGTGGTTCTTCAGGAGGCGGTGGAGCTTCTGGAAAGTGGTGAATTGTAAGGAGGAGTAGATCTTGAAGAAGATAGTTAAAAACATTCTTATAGCTTTTGCTATAGGATTTTCTGTTTTTACGCTATTGGTATTGATTTCTGATAGAGAAGATCTTCAAAACGCTATTTCAAAGTTTCCAAAAATTGTTTTTTTGTATATGGTTGGCATTCTTTTATTGGACTACTTAGTTGGAGGTTTGAGGAACTACATAGTTCTAAGAACGTTTAATAAGAAAATCTCTTTTTTAGATGCACTTGAGAATAATTTCTTCGGTATCTTCTTTTCTTTTGTAACTCCTATGTCAATAGGTGGACAACCATTTCAAATATACCATCTTACGCAATTAGGCATAAATTCAGCAGATGTCACAAACATAGTTTTATCAAGAACATTTGGGAGTTTACTTGTGAACTTCTTTATAGCGCTTTGTTTTCTTGCAGAAGCACTGAGATACTTAACCAACAAAAGTCAAATTCTTGTCATTTCAATAGGACTTTTGATTTCAATTGTTCTTACGGTTCTTGCACTTGTTGCTTTTCTCAACGCAAAATTTGTTGCAAAATTTCTCAGTGTTCTAACGAAACTTACAAAGAGTGAAAAGATTAGAAAAATTGAAGAAAATGCCTTTGAGTGGATTTCGAAAATGAGTGCGAGCACAAAAAAACTTTGGACAGAAAAACTTTATGTTATGATATTGGATATGCTTTTGGGAGCTTTGATGTTTATATTTCTCATACCAATCCAGCTTTACTTACCTCTTGTCTATATGACAAAAAGAAAAAACGTAGCTTCATACTTTGGATTTGTCAGTCTCTTTATTTTGGTAAATACTACAGCTGTTTACATTCCAACACCAGGTTCGAGTGGAGGAATAGAAGGTTTGTACAAAATTGTTCTTTCGAACATTTATGGTTCTGGTACTGCAACTTCTGCTCTATTAATTTGGAGATTAGTAACTTATTATTTGCCAATAGTTGTTGGACTTCTTTTAATCTGGCGTATGAATATGTGGGGAGCGATTGAACAGCAAAACACCAAGAGGTGAGTTGTCTGGAAAAGAGGATTTTTTATGCGTTAATTTCTTTTCTGTTTGTTCTTGTTTTAGTACAGTACATTAACGATTTTTCAGACCTTAAAATTCTGAACTGGGACAACCAAGTTCCTTTTTACTTTCGAGTTTCTAAACCTACTTCTGTGTTTCTTCAAAGCGAAATAAAAAGAGTTTTGGGAAAAGATTTCCTTGTTTTAGGAAAAGTTTCAGGAAGTAGATTGAGAGTTTATCTAAACGATTCTGAAATATACGAAATCGGTGGTGAGACTGGTAATCTTTGGACCAGACCAATTATTGTGAAATTGCCAAAAACTGAAAATAACTTTGACATACTTAAGATAGAAGTTTTCGGAGTCTACGATGTTGGAATACACTATGTACCTTTTTTGACAGATTCTAAGAACGCAAATCTTTACTACACATTGGTTAGTTTTTTCAGAGACGGATTTTTTCTATTTGCAATAGGTGCTTCTTTGATACTTGGAATCGTTTTGCTGATTTCAGCGTCAAGACTTGGTGGACTAATTGACAAGTCTATATTGTATTTGGGTATATCTTCCATAATTTCTGCAGTTGGTATGTTAGATTATACTTTCAGAACTTACAGCGGTAATTTAGTTACTTATCTCATAATAGAAAAATTTTTGACAACTCTATTCCCTATTAGTTTTGTTTTTATTGTCAGAAGTATTGAAGAATACTGCTATGTTTTGAAAAGTAATAAACTCGTGAAGTATCTTGGAATATTTTCTGCTGTTTTAATGATTCTGTCTCCGACATTTCATTGGTACAATAGATTTTTGAGTCTTATTCAATTAGTTGTTTTAGTTCAGCTTTTTTACATCGCTTATATTATATTCAAATCAAAAGCAAAATTATTCTACTTTTCAGTAAGCTTTCTTATTTTTTCCGTTGTACAAACTGTAATTGTTCTGGCTATGAAATGGCACGGGGAGTTGCTATTGGCTTATGGTTCTGTAGTGTTCAGATTCGGGGTTAGTTTTGCACTTTTAGAAAGACTTAAAGAGATATCTTTCAAGGCAAAACATTTTGAGCACAAATCAAGTATTGATCCACTTACGAATGCATATAACAGGAACATATTAGAAAGAATCCAACTTAAAGGATATCTTATACTACTTGATTTAAACGGTTTCAAGAAAATAAACGATACATATGGACATACGAAAGGTGATGAAATCTTAGTTATGTTTTCAAACCTTCTAAAGTTTTCGCTTAGAGAAGATGACTTTTTAATACGAATTGGTGGGGACGAATTCTGTATAATAACCAATTCTGAAAATCCAGATAGCATTGCCGATAGGTTGAGAAAAATTTCGAATGAACAGTTGCAAATAGACTTTTCATATGGAATAGCTAAACTTGAAGGGGATTTTGACAGAGCGTACAGGGAAGCTGACGAAAAAATGTATAAAAATAAATTGAAAATTAAATTGAGCAGGGAGGATGTAAAAAATGAAAGTTTCGATAGTGATACCAGCGTATAACGAAGAAGAAAATATTGAAAGTACGATTAAAAGTCTTCTAAATCAAACGTACAAGAATTTCGAAATAACAGTAGTTGACAACAACAGCAAAGACAGAACAAAAGAAATTGCTGAAAGGTATGTTAGAACGGTCACTGAAACTAAACAGGGATATATTCACGCTGTGATAAGAGGGATTCAAGAGACCGATGGTGAAATTATCGCAGTTTGCGATGCTGATTCAATCTATTCAAAAAAATGGCTCGAAAAGATGGTAAAACATTTTAAAGATCCTGAAATTGTTGCAGTTTATGGTACCGCGTATTTTAAGGATACCAATGTTTTTATGAAAATATTAAGCTACTTTGTTTATACAATCTTTCTTGTTTATTCAAAATTAAGAGGTCTCGACAACACAGCAGGGTTCAATTTTGTTTACAGAAGAGACGCATACAACAAAGTTGGAGGTTATGACCCAAATTGGAAATGGGCAAGTCCTGATATAGATCTTGGAAAAAGATTAAAAAAAGTTGGAAAATTAAAATTGGTCTTAGTAGCTGTTGGTTCTTCTTCAAGAAGATTCAAAAAGAATGGATACCTAAAGACTGCAAAAATGTTCCTTAACAATTGGAAAGATATGTTAAAAAAAGATAGACCAGAAGTAAGTTACGATGAGTACAATAAAACTAGCAAATAAATGGGGGTAACTAAGGTGAAAGTATCGATTATAGTTCCAGCGTATAACGAAGAGGAGAACATCGAAGCAACACTAAAAAGTTTGCTTAACCAAACGTACAAGAATTACGAGATAATAGTAGTTGACAACAACAGCAAAGACAGAACGAAACAAATCGCTGAAAAATATGTTAGAACTATTACAGAAACTAAACAGGGATATATTTATGCAGTTGTCCGCGGAGTTGAAGAAACAAATGGGGAAATAATTACCGTATGCGATGCCGATTCGATATATCCAAAAAACTGGCTTGAGAAAATGGTTAAGCCATTTGAAGATCCTGAAGTCGTTGCAACGTATGGAACGACAATTTTCAAAGATAGCAACGCTTTTTTTAAACCTCTCAGTTATATTATATTTACAGGCTTTCTTTTGGCAATTCAACCTTTCGGACTTCACAGCACACCAGGTTTCAATTTTGTGATGCGAAGAGATGCTTATTTGAAAGTTGGAGGATATAGCCCCGATTGGAAATGGGCTGTTCCAGATCTTGAACTTGGGAAAAGACTAAGCAAAGTTGGAAGACTTAAACTTGTGTTGACTGTGGTAAGGACTTCTTCAAGAAGATTCAAAAAGAACGGGTACTGGAAAACAACGATGATGTTTTACAAAAGTTGGAAAGACATTGTTAAACACGATCGAATTTTGATGAGTTACGAAGAATACAACGCTACTCGAAAATAAAAAGATAGGGGGAGAATAATGTTTGATATTGTTGTAGTTGGTGCTGGTCTTGCTGGTGCTACATCCGCAAGAGTTTTGGCTGAAAAAGGATACAAAGTTCTTGTTATAGAAAAACATAAACACATTGCAGGACATTGTCATGATTACAAAAATGAATATGGTATAACAGTTCACACGTACGGACCGCATATTTTTCACACCAATAAAAAGTACGTCTGGGACTTTGTAAATAGGTTTACAAAGTTTAGGTATTACCAACACAGAGTTTTAAGTTACGTTGATGGGAAATTAGTTCCATTTCCTATTAACAGAGATACAATATGCGAACTTTTTGGCGTGGATATTTCAGCAAGCGAAGTAGAAGAATTTTTGAAAAAAGAAGTTGAATCTTCAGAATTTCAAAATCCACCACAAAATTTCGAAGATGCGGTAATTTCGCAAGTTGGGAGAAGACTCTACGAAAAGTTCTTCAAAAACTACACGATAAAGCAGTGGGAAAGAGATCCAAAAGAGCTGTCAGCAGAAGTTGCGAGAAGGATACCAACAAGAAGCAATAGAGACGACAGGTATTTCACCGATAAATACCAAGGGATACCACTTCACGGATACACAAAGATGGTTGAAAATATGTTAGACCATCCAAATATATCGATAATGTTAGGAACCGATTATTTTGAAGTTAAAGACCTTTTCAAACCTAAACTAACAGTATATACAGGAGAACTTGACAGATTTTTTGACTACAAGTATGGAAAGCTCGAGTACAGGTCTTTAGAACTTGAACTTGTAACATACGATATGGAATATTACCAGCCTGTAGCGACTGTAAACTATCCAAACGATTACGACTGGACAAGAATAACAGAATACAAGCATTTCTTAGACGAGAAATCAGACAAGACAACTGTTTGTTTTGAATATCCAAAAGCGGAAGGAGAACCGTACTACGTTGTTCTAACTAAAGAAAACATTGAAAGAAGAGAAAAGTACATTGAAGAAGTAAAAAAACTTGAATCAGAAGGTACACACATATTTGTAGGTAGGTTAGCAGAATACAAATATTACAATATGGACGAAGTTATTGGGGAGGCTATAAGAAGAGTTGAAAGTTTTTGATTTTTAAGTAGAGGAGTGCAAAAATGCAAAGGATAAAAACAATTACTTTTGGACTGACAGGTGTTGTTTTAGCATTTATAGTAACTTTTCTGCTGTACAGAATTCCATTAGTATATATTGGAATCTTTTCAGCCCTATTATCTTTTGGAGTATTTATACTCTTTACCTTAAAGTCTAAAAGCAAGCTGAAAAGAAGAGAAATAAAATTGAATTACGAACCAAAAATCTCTATTATTATCCCAGCTAAGAACGAGGAGAAAGTGATTGAAAGAACTCTCAAAACGACGTTGGAAATGGAATATAGTAACTTTGAGGTAATTGCTGTTGATGACGGTTCAGATGACAGAACGAATGAAATATGCAAAACTTTCCTAAAAGATGATAGAGTAAAACTTATTACGATTCCGAAGAAAAACCCAATTCACGGGAAGCTCAACGCTTTGTTTGAAGCATTTAAGCTTTGCTCTGGAGAGTTTATTCTAATTATCGATGCTGATTGTTTACTCCCAAAAGATTATTTGAAAAAAATGATAGTGGATTTTCAGAGAGATGAAAACGTTTGGGGGGTGCAAAGTGCTATAAAAGTCTATAACAAGGAAAACCTTGTTTCCGAAATTGCCGCAGCTGACATAGATATCACGAATTTATTCATGTGGTTATTATTACCTGGAAGGTCATTTGGAACTGGTTTTATTTTCAGAAGGGAAGTTCTTAAGTATATCGATTATACACGCAGAAAAACCTTTTGTGATGATTGTGTTATAACCTCAGCAATAACTAAAAACGATAAAAGGATCGTTTACAACACGTTTACCTACATAAGTCAAAGTGTTCCAGCAAAGTGGAAAGTTCTATTCAAACAAAGAAAAAGATGGTTTTTTGGAATGTTAAAAGAATATGCATTTCAGCGCAAGTATTTTGAGATAATGGCAACACTTTTTATATCAACTCTGTCATTAATTTTGCATGTACTTGTATTCATACCGAAGTTTAACGTTTCACACGCAGTACTTTTATTGTATATCCTTTTTATTTACTCATCACAAATCTTCTCAGATAAGGCAATACAAATAAAGAACCCTTTAAGAACAGTATTCTTTTCTTTAATTTCTTACTTTGTTTCGTTTTTAGTTATGATTTATTCATTCTTTTTGATTACTTTCGGTAAGGAATTGATAAGCTGGTATAAAACAGAAAGATAATTACCAGAACTGTCCAGTTAGCGAATTAATAACTTTTTCCGGTAAAAACTTGAAAATCAATAAAATCATAGTTAAAGTTAAAACATAATAAACATACCAATATGTTTTTACAAGTTCAATAGGGTTGCTACCAAATAGTGAAAACGGAAAATATAGAATCGAACCTATTAAGATGTGGTAACCAATTATACCTACTATATTTTTGGATATGAAAGTGAATAGCTTTTCGAACCCTGCGTACGAAAAAATTATTGAAAGATTTGTCATGAAAACTATACAAGAAAATTCAGCAATCAAACCAAAAAAAGGATTTTTCCCAAAGAAATCAGCGTTCCAATCCAAACCACCGAAGTACTTGTAAATAGCCCACCATGTTACAAGAGATACTGAAATTAAAATTAATCTATGATAGTTGTTTAAAACAGTTTTTAATTTTTGAGCCTCTTGAGTTTTCCTGAACTGAACTCCAATCTCAAATGTTATAAGTCCTGAGATAGCGACATCTAATTTGAAAGGCAAACTCCCTGGAAAGAAAAATCTTAAAGCGAAGCCAAGAAGAATAACTGACCATTTCAGAAACAAATTTTTTTCTACGAGGATGTAAATTAATTCGAGGAAAAATAGCATCACGAAGAACCATAGTGGCACAACGTTTAAAGGGATTGAGTTTATGATATCAGTCTTAACAATCAGAAAGTTTTTCAGATATTCCCAGCTACTGGAAGTTCTTAAACTTTGTGGAGTGAGAATAATCCACAATACTGTGTTAATCAAACCAACATAGTAATACCAAAAGAGGTATCTCCATCTCTTAATAAGAAAAGTTTTTAATTCCATTGATTTTTGAAGATAACCTGAAATAAATGGGAAAACAGATATCCCATAGCTCAAGAACTCAAAAAAACTATATGGTATCATTGAGTGGGCAAGAACGACGAGTAAAACAGTAAATCCTTTTGTGTAGTCAATCCAGTGAATTCGTCTTTCGGACATTTTTATCGCCCTTCAAGTTATGTTTTGAGAACAAGAAATCTCCTATTAACAGCCTCTTTAAGAAAGTGGGTGAGTATCTGAAAACAATGTAGGTCACGGTCAACATAGATACAAACGATAAATACCAATATTTTTCAGCAAAGAGTAGTGGATTATCAACAAGAAAAACTAGTGGAAAATATAGTAAATAACCAAAAAACGAGTGATACCCGACCATTCCAACTATGTTTCTTGAACTAAACATAAGTAAATTTGCCAAACCAAATTTTGCCAAAATCATCGAGAAGTTTACAGCAAACACCAGTGCTAATAGCTCTCCAAAAAGTGCAATAATTGGATATTTGCCATAATTATCTGAATTCCAATCGATTGGTCCATTGAAATTGAAAACCAAAAGAAGTAACAGAAAGCTTGTAAATATTACTATAATACGTTTAACGTCTTTCATTTCTTTAAAATATCTATTCAAATTTTTCAGTTTTCGGAATTCTTTCCCAAGCTCTATGAAAATCAAAACAGAGATAGTTACATCAATTTTAAAAGGCAAACTTCCTGAAAAGAAAAATCTTGAAATAAGACCAAGAAATATAAATCCCCATTTAAAGATAGTGTTTTTTTGCACAGCGGTATATAATAGTTCAGCAAAGAATATCATCACAAAATACCACAAGGGAACAGCAGCAAGAGGGAAAGCGTTGTAAAGATCCGATCTGACAAGAAGGAAGTTTTTAACATACTCTACATTACTTGTCGTCTTGTATCCGGAAGGAACGAGAATAATCCACAGGATAGTAAATACACTTCCGATATAATAGTACCATAAAAGGTATCTCCATTTTCTTTTTAGAAATGTAATCGTATCCGTTTGTTTGAATAAGTATCCTGATATAAATGGAAAGATCACTACACCATAAGACATAAATTTGCCGACGTGTAAATAGGCAGCATGAGCAAAAATAACAGATATAACTGCAAAACCTCGTGCGTAATCTGTCCAACTATTAGGATCATAATTATGCTTATAGCTAAGCATTGATTCCTCCGTATCTTCATCTCATCCTTTTCTTCATCAGTACAAACATAAACGGCACACCAATAAACGAAGTTATTATTCCAACAGGAATTTCAACTGGTTGAATTATCGTCCTGGCTAACGTATCACAAATCATAAGCAACATTCCACCAACTAATATTGTTGCTAAAAGACTTTTCCTGTGCCTTGGACCAACCAAAAGTCTTGCAATATGCGGAACAACAAGCCCAACAAAACCTATTATACCAGATTTTGAAACAAAAAGCGAGACAACTAATGCACCTAATAGGTAAAATCCCCATTTCAGAAATTCAACATTTACTCCTAAGCTTTTCGCTTCTTTCTCTCCCAACGAAAATGCATCGAGATGTGGTCCAAAGATGTATCCAAAGACTACAAATATAACTAAAGCAATTGTAGGTAAATAAATATCGTTTATCGTTATTCCGGAAAATGTTCCAAACAACAGAGAATGGAATGGTATGAGTTGACGTTTTGATAGGTTAGTTATTAACAGGTTTGCCGATGAAAAAAACGTACTTACGAGTATACCAGACAAAACCAGATGTGTTGCTGGAATAATTCCTTCTTTTCTTGCTAAAGCTATCGTAAGAAGTGATGCAAGCATAGAAAAAGCGAAAGCCAAAAGCGAAGTATTAACCATATAGGTTGTGTTTACATTTATGTATATGCCAAGTAAATATCCAAAACTTGCACCTGTTGAAGTTCCAATAAGGTAGGGATCAACGAGTGGATTTTTCATTATAGACTGGTAAACTAAACCAACGGAAGAAAGGGCAATACCTGTTAGCAGTGACATCAAAACTCTCGGAAATCTTAGGCTTCTCAGAATATAACCATTCGGAGTGTCGGAAAAAATACTTGTGAAAAATTCTTTTGGGTTTAGATTAAATGTTCCTACAGACATACTGATAAAGAAAACTAACAAAAACAAGCCGGGAAGCGAATAGCTTCCCAGCTTTTTTAATTTTTCGCTGTACTTAGTCAATCTTATTTTCCTCCGTAGAATACTTTGTAAAAGATTTCAAGGTAGTCTATTATTTGTGGAGCTGGTTGGGATAGTTCATCACCATCGAAAACGAAGACCTTGTTGTTTTTAACTGCTTTCAAATTCTTCAGTATCGGATGGTTTTTGAATACTTGTTCAATCTGCTTTGGATCTCCATATCCACCAACTATAATTATATCTGGGTCGTTTTGAACAACGAATTCGAAATTAACTGGAAGCCAACCATTGTTTCCAGTGTAACCTGCGGTTATGTTCTTTCCACCGGCGGTAACTATTAAATCGTTTATGAAAGATCCGGTTCCTGTCGTCCAAAGCTCTTTTGTATTTTCATCTGGCACACTTATTGTATAGAAAACTGTTGGTCTTTGGTTCAGAGGAATTTTCGATGTCTTTTGTCCCATCTGAACTATCTTCTCGTTAAGGGATTTCACTATTTTGTCTCCTTTGTCTTTTAGATTGAATATTGCACTTATCGTTGCTGTTGCTTTAACTATGTCTTTCAAAGTTGTGGGATTAAGAACAAAAGCTGTTAAATTCGACTTTTCCAACTTTTCAACTTCAGGAAGTTGGAATCCACCAAAGACAAAGACCAAGTCAGGTCTTAGGGAATGTATCTTTTCGATATTCAATGGAACCATGTTTCCTATGTTTTCGGCTTTAATAACTGTATCCCAACTTGTTACACCAACAACGCGTTTCTCAAGTTCTAACATCTGAAGATACCTTGAAGCGTTTGGGGAAGCCGAAACTACTCTTTGTGGTATAACTGGAATGTCCACAAGTCTTCCAGCATCGTCAATCAGAACGATCGAAAAAGCTAAAACTGTTGTTACTAAAAACAAAACCGCTAAAAGTTTCTTAGAAAATCTCACCATACGCCTACCCTCCTCTTTTCAATGAAAATTTGCCACTTCCAGAGACCGTGGACAGTGGCAACCTTCCTTTTTTCTCTGGGTCTCCCGGCTCGCAGATCATCCTACTCTCCACGCCTTCCCAAGGTTTTCCCCAGTGGCAAATTGTGGATTTCGTCCCTGCTTACGGTGGCGGTCCCGCACTGGATTTTCACCAGTTTCCCCGACAAGAAAAAAGGGAGGTTATTCACTTTTCATGAAAATATTTTACATCAAAAGTTTTAAATTTCAACAGACAGAAAAAAAGGTTATCTTCAAAATTCAGGTTTTTTGAACTCTTTTTTCAATCTTGGGATGTTTATCAGTGCTATAATTGAGTTTACAATAATCAAAAATTCCGGTAGTGACAAACTTTCCAATTCGCCACCAATTAGTAAATTAACCGCCGAGAATACAAACTTTAAAACAAAATATCCGCCAAAGAAAAGTGTTAATATAGAACCAACGTAAAGGTGCGACAAAGAATATATTCTCAAACGTAAATTTTTTGTCTCTCTAAACCCCATTAAAAATACTATTAAGAAAACTAGGGAAACGAGTGTCATTCCGAAGTCTGAGTATTTCAAGAAAAATATTGTTGAAAGTACGTACATTATACTATGAACAATCAAAAATAGTGTTGTCATATTAAACCACCTACTAAAGCTACTAAGACTTTTGCCAAAAAAGCCAAAAGATACGCTATCGTTAAACTGTAAATAACAGCAAAACCTACGTATTTCCATTTTCCAGTTTCTGATTTAATAACACCAAGCGTCGCAAAACAAGGAATGTATGCAAGAACAAAGACAAGTAGTGGCACGGCAACTGAAAGACTAAATGAGACATTCTCTATTCCACCATAAAACTGTGCAAAGCTTGAAACAATAACTTCTTTAGCTACACCACCAAAGATAAGTGCGGAAACTATCTGCCACTCAAAATCAAGAGGTTTAAAGATAAACTCAAGTCCTTTACCTATATAGGCAACAAAACTGTTTTCAACGTCTCCTGAGTTTGGGAAATAACTCAGAGCCCAGACTAATGCACTTGCCACCAAAATTATTCCGCCTGCTTTTTCTAAAAAGTGTTTTCCCCTGTTCCAGACGTAAACTGAAACTGCCTTGAGAGACGGTGTTTTGTACCTTGGAAGTTCCATAACAAAAGGTATCTCTTGTCCTTTAAGAAAGACTTTGTTTACAAGTTTAGCTGATAGAGCAATTAAGAGTATACTGAGTGTATATATGCCAAAAAGTGCTTCTCCTTTGAAAGCTGGAAAAGCTGCGCCTATTATCATAAGGTAAACTGGTAGTCTTGCACTACAGCTTATGAACGGTGAAACTAAAATTGTGGTTATTCTTTCCCTTTCATCCGAAAGAACTCTTGATGCCATAACTGTTGAAACGTTACATCCAAAACCGAGAATTAGAGACATAAACGATCTTCCAGTTAATTTGAGCTTGTACATTATTCTATCGACCACAAATCCGATTCTTGGAAGGTATCCTGAATCTTCCATTATTCCCAAAATAAAAAAGAGTGCAAAGATGCTTGGGATGAATACAAGAACGCTTCCAACACCGGTTATTATACCTTGTGAAATAAGAGATGAGAAAATATTTGAATCTCCTATCTTTTCAGCTAAGGTACTGAAAAGAAAATCGATAAGATCTGAAAGTGGTGCAACAACGTCAAAAGTGAATTTGAAAGTTAGATAAAC
>FWWM01005034.1_pt1 | contig 29699 bp, 21 predicted proteins | sample 2228351 | NCBI WGS metagenome assembly FWWM01 (sample SAMEA103939774, study PRJEB20133) | metagenome | reverse complement strand
CGTCCTCGCCGTCGGACGGGGCGAGGACGCCCCTCCTGAGCGGTTTCCGGATAGGCACTAAGCAACTTGCCAGGAGTTCTTTGCACTTTCTCCGCGCACCAAAACGGCTATCAAGGGGCGTCCGCGTCTGTGCGACCCCTGTGCCAGGGACTGGCGCGCACAGGCTCCCCCGTCCAGCGGCTGTTTGAGCCTGAAAAACGGGGCGGGGACGCCCCTTTGCAGCGGTGGAGAAGTTTAAAGAACTTATGGTTACCCGCTTAGCGCCCACGTGGGAAACTTTGACTTTCCAGTTGGCTGCCGCTACAATGAACTCAGTGGGGATTGCGCCAGAACACGAGATCGAATCGGGAGGAGTCACCGAATTCACCCCCGGGTTCGGTATATCCCACCGATTGGTTGTCAGTGGATGGACAGTTCCCCGATGGTCACAAAGTGGCACACCACCAAATCGGGCTTTGATCCCGCTGCACAAGGGGACCGGCGACGGATGCGGATTGGCATTGACATAGGCGGCACCTTCACCGATTTCGTCGCCTTTGACGAAGAGACAGGGGGGTTCCAGACCTTCAAAGTCCTCTCCACCCCCCAAGATCCGGCCCAGGCGGTGCTTGCTGGCCTGGCGCAAATTCCCAATCTCCAGCCCCCTGTCTCCGACCTCCACGTGGTGCACGGTTCCACCGTGGCCACCAACGCCTTGCTGGAGCGCAAAGGTGCCCGCACGGCCCTGGTCACCACCCGGGGTTTCCGGGATGTGCTGGTCATCGGCCGGCAGACCCGGACCCGCCTCTACGATTTCTTCGCCGACCGGCCCGAGCCCCTGGTCCCCGACGAGCTACGTCTGGAGGTCACCGAGCGTGTGGACCACCGGGGTCAGGTGCTCACGCCGTTGCGGGAGGAAGAGTTGCCGGGTCTCATCCGGCGGCTAAGCGACCTGAATGTCGAGTCCGTGGCCGTGTGCCTGCTGTTCTCCTTCGCCCGGCCCCAGCACGAGCAGATCATCGCCCGCGCCCTGCGCCAGGCGGGCTTCTTCGTCTCGCCCTCCAGCGAGGTGCTGCCCGAGTTTCGCGAGTACGAGCGCGCCAGCACCACGGTCATTAACGCCTACGTGGCGCCCATCGTGGCTCGGTACCTGAAGCGCCTGGAGGAAGAGCTAAGGGCTCACGAGTTCCGCATCATGCAATCCAACGGGGGCAGCATTCGCGCGGCCGAGGCGCGGCGCGAGGCGGTGCGCTCCATCCTGTCGGGGCCGGCGGGGGGCGTGGTGGGCGCACGCCACGTGGCTCGGGCAGCCGGCTTCGACCGGGTGATCACTTTTGACATGGGCGGCACCTCGACAGATGTCTCCTTGTGCGATGGCGAGATACGGATCACCACGGAAGCGGAGATCGGCGGGCTGCCCATCCGGGTTCCCGTGATTGACATCCACACCGTGGGCTCCGGCGGCGGCTCCATCGCCTACCTGGACCCCGGTGGGGCGCTGCGCGTGGGACCCCAGAGCGCTGGTGCCGATCCGGGCCCCGCCTGCTACGGTTGCGGTGGTACCCAACCCACGGTGACAGACGCCAACCTGGTCCTGGGCCGGCTGGTCCCTGACCACTTCCTGGGCGGCCGCATGGCTTTGGATGTGGAGGCCGCTGAGGAGGTTCTGGCAGACCTGGCCGGGCAGGCGAAGCTGACACCGCTACCGGGCCTGACCCTCGGGCAAACCGCCGCTCTGGGAGTGATCCAGGTGGTCAACGCCCACATGGAGCGGGCCCTGCGGGTGACCTCGGTCGAGCGAGGCCATGATCCGCGGGACTTCACCCTGGTCTCCTTCGGGGGTGCTGGCGGGTTGCATGCCGCTGACCTGGCCCGCGCCCTGGGGGTCTCCCGGGTGCTGATTCCGCCCGTGGCTTCCACCCTGTCGGCCTTCGGCATGCTCGTCGCCGATGTGGTCAAGGATTACGTGCAGACGGTGATGCTGCCAGGCACCACGCCATTTGGAGAGCTAGAACGTCGCATGGCTCCCCTGGTGGCGCGAGGCGTTCAGGACTTGCAACGTGAGGGGGTGCCGGCGGAGCAAATCACCCTCCACCGAGAACTGGACGTGCGCTACCAGGGGCAAGCCTACGAGCTGACGGTGCCGCTGACCTGCGATTTCGCTGCCGCGTTCCACAGATTGCACCAGCGAACGTACGGACATAGCGCGCCCGATGCCCCCGTGGAGGTCGTGAACCTGCGGCTGCGTGCTGTGGGCGAGGTTCCCCGGCCCTCCCTACCCCTCGTCCCGCCGGAACCCGCAGACCCGTCCGAGGCCCTGATGGAACACCGACCCGTGGTGCTGGCCGCTGGCGTAACCGAGGTGCCCTTCTACGATGGTCGGCGCCTGCAACCGGGCCATGCCCTGGTCGGCCCGGCCGTGATTGTTTACGAGGATACAACGGTGTTGCTGGGGGTGAGGGACCGGGCGCGAGTTGATGGCTACCGCAACCTGATCATAGATGTGGGGCGCGAGCGGTACAGTCAAGTGCTCCGCATTACGTGCTAGGAGGCCAATTGACAAAACCGCCCAAGTGGCCTATTATCGCCAGTGAAGTTGCGCAATACAGGGTACCCAATACTGACCCATGTGCGATCCCATCAGCCTTGAAGTCTTCAAACACCTCTTCTCCTCCGTCGCCGAGGAGATGGGCGTGGTGCTGCGTCGCACCGCCTACTCGCCCAACATCAAGGAGCGGCGGGATTTCTCCTGTGCCCTGTTCGACGCCCAGGGGCGCATGATCGCCCAGGCCGCCCATATCCCGGTCCACCTGGGTTCCATGCCCTTGTCGGTGCAGGAGGGGATCCGGACCTTCACCTTCGCGCCAGGGGACGTAGTCATCCTCAACAACCCCTACCGTGGCGGCACTCACCTGCCGGACATCACCCTCATCACCCCCATCTTCGTCGCGGAGGGAGCGAAGGAGGAGCTTCTCGGCTTCGCGGCCAGCCGCGCCCATCACTCGGACGTGGGTGGCATGGCCCCCGGCTCTATGCCCCTATCCCGTGAGCTCTATCAGGAAGGGGTCATCATCCCGCCCATCAAGCTGGCCAAGGGTGGCCGTGTGAACCGGGAGGTGCTGGAATTGCTCCTGGCCAACGTGCGCACCCCCGAAGAGCGGGCCGGCGACCTGCGGGCTCAGATGGCCGCCAACCACAAGGGCGTTGAACGGATGGGGGAGCTGGTGGCCCGCTATGGCCGCGCCCAGATCCAGCACTACATGGAGGCGCTTCTGGAGTATGCCGAGGGCATGACCCGCCGGCTCATCGCCGAGCTGCCGGATGGCACCTACCGGTTTCGAGATCGCATGGACGATGACGGGGTGGACCCTGAGCCGGCGGAGATCGTTGTGGCCATCACCATCCGGGGCGACGAGGCCATCGTGGATTTCACAGGCACTTCACCCCAGCGGCGGGGGAGCATCAACGCCGTGTACGCCATCACTCTCTCGGCCACGTACTACGTCTTCCGGGCGCTCATCGGGCTGGACATCCCCTCTAACAGCGGCTGCCTGGTGCCGATCAAAGTGATCGCTCCGGAGGGCACATTGGTGAACGCCCGACCACCGGCGGCTGTGGCCGGTGGCAACGTGGAGACCTCGCAGCGCATCGTGGACGTGCTGCTGGGCGCCCTGGCGCAGGCGTGCCCGGACCGGGTGCCGGCGGCCAGCCAGGGCACGATGAACAATCTGAGCGTAGGAGGCTGGGACCTCGAACGCCAGCGGCCCTACGCCTACTACGAAACCATCGGTGGCGGCATGGGGGCGCGCCCCGGCAAGGATGGTGCCTCCGCCATCCACACCCACATGACCAACACCATGAACACCCCCATCGAAGCCCTGGAGTACGCCTACCCCTTCCGCGTGGGGCGCTACGAGATTCGCCGTGGGTCTGGCGGGGCTGGCCGGTACCGGGGCGGCGACGGGATCCGTCGCGACATCCAGTTCCTGCACCCCGCGCAGGTCACCATCCTGTCAGATCGCCGCCGGTTCGCCCCCTACGGGCTAGCAGGTGGCGAGCCAGGCCGGCCGGGTCGCAACGTGCTCATCCGTGACGGCGAGGAGCGGGAGCTGCCGGGCAAGGTGAGCCTGTGGGTGGAGCCTGGCGACGTGATCAGCATCCGCACGCCTGGCGGAGGAGGCCACGGCAGGTCGTAAGTTGTATCACGGGGTCGCTGAAGTGAGGGTCCCGCTTTCAATCAGGCGTCGCAAGTCAGTCAGGGAGCCGTGCCAGTCGCTGGGTGGGTCTGAGAGCGGCTCACTGGTCACCCAAAAGGTCTTGAGCCCCGCCCGGCGCGCCGGCTCGATGTCCTGGTCCAGGCTGTCCCCGATCATCAGGCACTGTTCAGGGGCCTGCCCGATGCGCTCGCACACCTCCAGGAAGAAGCGCGGGTTGGGCTTGCAGGCGTGCATCTCTTCGTAGCAAGCAACCAGGGCATAGGGGAAGTCGGCGATGCCGGCCCACCCCATGCGTTGCCGGATGGCCATGAGGGGGAACACAGGCTGGGTGGCGATGGCCACGATGAACCCGGCGTCGAAGGCGGCCTGCACCACCCGGCGTGCTTCGGGGATCGGCTGGGTGTAGCTCCGCAACTGGCCAAAGTCCTCCCGGTAGAAATCCTCGAAGATGGGCATGAGCTCTTCCTCGGGCAGGCCGATGGCCGGGAAGAAGTCGGCGGCAAAGGCCTCGGCGTTGGTCACGTCCAGGTCGTCGTTGGCCATCATCACGGCCGTGGAGCGCATCAATTGACGCACCAGGCGCTCCGGCGGCACCAGGTGGGCCAGCCGCTGCCCCAGCAGCCGCAAGTAGGGTGGCAGGAACGTGTCCATGTTATTGCCCAGCAGGGTGTCGTCCAGGTCGAAGAGCAACGCGGAGATCATCGGCGGACACCTCAGCTCAGGGTTATCTCCCAGGGCATGAGCGCCAGGACGCGCTCGCGGGAGAGGGCGCGCAGCCCAGTGAGGAGCACATCGGCCCAGTCCTCCGGTTCGACGAAGGCCGGCAGCATAGGCCCTCGCGGTGCAGCGATGGGCACAACCAGGGGCGGGCGATCCTTGGGGAGACCGGCCAACTCCCGCGCCTTCTCCACCGCCGCCTCGAAGTCGCCCAGGCTGTCCACCAGCCCGCGCTCCAGCGCCTGCCGCCCGGTCCACACCCGCCCCCGGGCCACGTGCTCCACGTCCTCCACCGACATGCGCCGGCCGTCGGCCACGCGAGCCTTGAACCGCTGGTAGACCGACTCCATCATGGCGCGCACCTTGGCCCGCTCTTCCTCAGTGAAGGGCTGGGTGTCGGAGAAGAGCCCGGCTGCCCGGCCCCGCTGCAGCACCTCCCGGTTGGCCTGCAGCTTCTCGAACAGCCCCTTGGTGACGAATTTCCCGCCCACCACGCCGATGGAGCCGGTGAGGGTCGCCGGCTGGGCCACGATGTGGGTGGCGTGGGTGGCCACGTAGTAGCCGCCGGAGCCGGCCACGTCGCCCATGAAGGCCACCACGGGCTTGCGCCGGCTTACCCGCTGCACCTCGCGAGCGATGAGGTCGGAGGCCAGCGCCGAGCCCCCCCGGGAGTTGACGTAGAAGATGACAGCAGCCACACTCGGGTCCTTCTCCGCCCGGCGGAAGGCGCGGGCGATGGTGTCGGAGCCGGCCTGCTCCCCGCCCACAAGAGGGATGGGCAGCGGGAAAGGCGGCCGACGGCTCTCGCCCGGCACGATGAGCCCCTCCAACCCGATGAGCCCCACCACCCGGCTGGCGTGCCACTTGTACGGGTGGAACAGCCTGGGCACGGCCATGGGCCAGGTGTGGATGACCGGCAGCCGGTCGTCGCCGGGGGCCAGGTGCCGGGCCACCTCGTCCTCGTACAGGACGGCGTCCACCAGCCCGGCCTCGGCGGCCTCCGCAGCCCGCAGAGGCGCCTGATCCACCAGCTCCCGCACCCGCTCACGTTCCAGGCCGCGACCGGCGGCGATGCCCTCCACGATATCGTCGTAGAACGAGTCCAGTAACGAGTTGAGCATCTCGCGGTGCGCCTCGGACATCTCGCGCCGGCGGAAGGGGTCGGCGGCCACCTTGTACTCGGCGATGGCTTCGAAGTCGGCCTCAATGCCGTAGCGCGCCAGGGTGTCCTTCAGGAAGGTGACCTCCAATCGCAGGCCCAGGACGTTGAAGTCGGCACTCTCGACGGTGATGATCTCGTCGGCGGCAGTGGCCAGGTAGTAGCTGATCAGATCCATGCCCGGCAGGAAGGCCACCACCCGCCGGCCCCGGTCCCTGAAGCGCTTGATGGCGTCCCGCATGTTCTGGATGGTGGGCAGGGCGGCTGCCACCGTGCCTATCCGCAGGATCACCCCCCGCACGGTCGGATCCCCTCCTGCCAGGTCCAACTGTGCTTCCAGGTCCTCTACCCCCTGTTCGCGCATCGGTCGGGGTACGAAGAGGACCGGGGGCCGGGTGCGTCGCGAGACGTATGGCCCGCGGACGTCCAGCGCCACGTACTCCGGACGGGGACCGGGCAGCTTGTGGATCAGATTCATGCTCAGCCTGGCCGCGTTGGCCAGGGCATCCAGTACCGGAACGGGTACTCGCATCATCTCACCTCGCGGACGATCTGCTTCCGATGGCGTGCAAAGGGCCCACGGGCGTTACCCCTGGCCGAAGGACCGCAGGGCCAGGAGAACCTTCTCCTCCAGGGTCAGGTTGGGATCCTGGGGCAGCTTGCGCACCGCCGCCTGAGCCTCGGCCACGCTGTAGCCCAAGTTGGTCAGGGCGGCGATGACCTCGCCCTCGGCGAAGGTCCAGGCCTCCTCCTCGGCCGCCACCCTGGTCAGGTCTAGCTTCCCCTTGAGCTCCACCACCAGGCGCTGGGCCGTCTTCTTGCCCACGCCCGGCACCTGGGTCAGCACGTCCACCTTGCCCTCGGCGATGGCCATGCGCAGGGCATCGGCCGGCATGGCGGAGAGGAACCCCAAGGCTACCTTGGGGCCGATGCCGGACACGCTCAGGAGTTGCTTGAACAGCCTCAGGTCGTCCTCCTCGGCGAAGCCGTAGAGGGCCAGCTCGTTCTCGCGCACGTGTAGGTGGGTGAAGAGGGAGACCGGGCTGCCCTCGGCGCCGGCCCCATCCACCACCTCCGCCGGGGCGTACACCTGGAAGCCGATGCCGCCCACGTCCACGATGAGGTAGTCCGGACCTTTAGCCTTGAGTTTGCCCCATAGCCTGGCAATCATACGCGCTCCTGTGCCGCCAAGGCAGGACTCAAACGCCACTCCGCTGCCGCTACGTGGCTACTGCGAGCTGCAGCGCCTTCCGATTTTCTAGCTGTAGTGCTGCAAACCATAAAAGCCAAAACACGGGAAAGCCCTCGCGAACTGCCAGGGACCTTGCCCTTTGCACCGGTATGGATTATAATGCTTTTCACGCACGTTGTCTAGCCCGGCACTGCTCTATCCGGGTGCTCTGCCATAGGATGGCAGCAGACTATGACCAGGACACACGCTCTTGGCCCTCGTGCGGCCGCCGGCCGCTACATACCCGCGCGCCATGGCTGCGGCCACATCACCACCGCCGGTGGACCTGAAGCTGGCCCGGCCCCAGCACCGCGCCTATTGCCAGGCGCTGTCGGAACTGGGGGTGGAGGTGGTGACGCTGCCGGAGGACCCGGCACGCCCGGACAGCGTGTTCGTGCAAGATACGGCGGTGATCGTCGCCGGGCGGGTCATCGTGTGCTGGCCCGGTGCGCCATCGCGCCGTGGCGAGGAGGTGGCCGTGGCCGGGCTGCTGGCGGACCGGGGCCTGCCCACGGTGCGCATCCAGCCGCCGGGCACCTTAGAAGGCAGGGACGTGCTGGTGACTGAGCGCGGGGTGTTCGTGGGCCGGTCGGCGCGCACCAACGCCCAAGGGGTAGCTCAACTCCGACGCATCCTGCAACCGGCGGGGACTAAGCAATTTGCCAAAAGTTCCCTGCACTTTCCTTTCGCATCAAAAGGGCTATCAAGGGGCGTCCGCGCCCCGTCCGGTGGCTGTTTGACCCTGAAAACGGGGCGGGGACGCCCCCTTTTAGCAGTGGGCGGGACGCCCCTTTGTAGCAGTCGAAAAGTTTCAGGAACCTATGGTGACCTGTTAGCCTCACCGAGGTAGCCGTAAGAAGGGATGCTCCACCTGTCGTCAGGGGTCACCCGGCTGGCGGACGGCCTGCTCCTGGCGGTAGATGCCCTGGCGGACCATCCGGCTCTCGCCGGCTTCCGGGTGATTCGGGTGCCGCCGGAGGAGGCGTACGCTGCCAACTCGCTGGCTGTGGGTGAGGGGGTCATCGTGCCGGCCGGTAACCCCGGGACCGCCGCAGCCGTCCGGGCCGAGGGCTTCACGGTGCACGGGGTGGACGTCTCCGAATTCGCCAAGCGTGACGGCGGGGTAACCTGCCTGGGCTTTCTCTTGCCGCGAGAGGGAGCATGAGCATCACGGTTTCGGTGATCTGCACGGTGAAGAACGAGCGCGAGAGCATCCGCCGGCTGCTCGACTCTCTGGCCGTCCAGACCCGGCCGCCGGATGAGGTGGTCGTATGCGACGGCGGGTCTGACGACGGCACGCTGGACGTCCTGCGGGAGTACGCGGGGCGCGCGCCCTGGCCGCTGCGGGTGCTGGAGCGGCCAGGAGCCAACATCAGCCAGGGCCGCAACGCCGCCATCGCCGCCGCACGGGGCGAGATCATCGCTTCCACCGATGCTGGCGTGAGGCTGAGCCCCGTCTGGCTGGCAGAACTCGTGCGACCCTTCGAGGAGAACCCGGCCGTCAACGTGGTGGCCGGATTCTTCCAGCCCGATCCGCAGTCGGTCTTCGAGACGGCGCTGGGGGCCACCACCCTGCCAGCCCTGGGCGACATCAAACCCGAGCGCTTCCTGCCGTCGAGTCGGTCGGTGGCCTTTCGCAAGCGGGCCTGGGAGCGGGTGGGCGGCTACCCCGAGTGGCTGGACTATTGCGAGGACCTGATCTTCGACTTCGCCCTGCGGGACGCCTTTGGGCCATTCATCCTTGCGCCCCGGGCGGTGGCCTACTTCCGGCCCCGGCCCAGCCTGCGCGCCTTCGCCCTGCAGTACTACCGCTACGCCCGGGGGGACGGCAAAGCCGACCTGTGGCGCCGCCGGCACGTGGTCCGCTACCTGACCTACCTGGTTGGGGCGCCGGCGCTGCTGGCCCTGGGCTTCCTGCGGAGCCCCATTTGGTGGGGGCTGGGGCTGGTGCTGGCCGGCGCCGGCATGTTCTGGACGCCCTACAAGCGCCTGTGGCCCATGATGCGGGGGTTCTCCCTGGTCGAGAAGCTCCAGGCCATCGCCTGGGTGCCGGTGATTCGCGTGACGGGCGATGTGGCCAAGATGATCGGCTACCCGGTGGGCGTGTGGTGGCGATGGACTACTGCCAACGGCCGGCTGCGTCGGGATAGGCGTAGACCGGAGACTGCGGAGGAACCGAACCCGCGGTCAGGGGCGCAGTGAGCCTGCTTTGGCCTGGTGGTTGCCCACAAGTCCGATGTAGCTCCTCGAAACGGCGGGTAGCCCACTCCCGAAAACCCATCCTGACCCCGCTTTCCCCTCCCCATGAGGGAGGGGCTGGCGAGGGTGGGAGCTTATCCGGGGTAAGAGTTCCTGTGCACCAGAGGCAGGAACAGCCGGCCTGCGAAGAAGGTCACCTGCACGGTGCGCTGGAGCCCCGCCACCCGGACCTCCACCCGGGCCACGCCCGGCCGCGGTGGCGCCCTCAGCACCGCCACAGCTTTGCCATCCATCGTCTCCGCAACGTAGGTCTCCCCCGCTGGGAATGCGCCTAGATCGGTCGTGAACATGACCACCGTCCCGTCGGTCACAGGATTCCTGTGGACGTCAGTCACCGTGGCGATGATGGTAGCTGTGGACACGCCGTCGGCCCACACCCGGGCCGGCTCCACGGTCACCGCCAGGTCAGCGGGAGGGCCAGGCAACAACTCGACGGTGGTCGTACCCGACTTGGCTCCCACGGCAACGGTGACCGTGGCGGTGCCTGAGCGAGTGCCGGCGCGGAGGGTGCTGGTCACCACGCCCCCCTGCGTGGCCCGCAGCCGGGGCTCCATGCTGCCCAGGGTGGTGGCGAAGAAGGCCCAGGTGCCATCGGCCACGGCGTGGCCCGCAATGTCGCTCACGGTGGCGGTGATGACGGCCGAGCTGACCCCATCGGCCGGGATGCGCTCAGGCCAGGCGGTCACGTCTATCACCGCCGGCGGCCCGGGCACGAACTCCACCTGCGCCATACCTACCGCTGCCCCGGCCGTGGCCGTCACCACGCCGGTGCCGAGCGTCACCCCCGCCTTGAGGGTTGCCGTAGCCACCCCGTCGGTGGTTGTGGCCAACGTGGGGTTGATGGCGCTGAGGGTGGACGTGAGAGCTACGGCCGTGCCATCCGCCGCCGGGTTGCCGAAGCCGTCGGAAACGGTGATCGTCACGGCGGCGGTGCTCATCCCGTCAGCCGGCAGGACCGCCGGCACCACGCGCACCGCCACCTGAGCCGGCGGCCCCGGCAGCAGTTTGACCACGCCTGTCCCCACTCGTGAGTCCACCGTGGCGGTGACCACAGCCAAGCCGCTGTGCGTGCCCGCCGTGTACCGGGCCGTCACCTGACCGCCCTGCGTGAGCCCCACGGCCGGCGACACCCGCCCCTCACTGACCACCAGATGCACCTGGTAGCCGTCGGACACGGGGTTGGCGTGGATGTCGGTCACCGTCACCGTGAGGGTCGCCGTGCTGACCCCGTCGGCGACGATGGCCGGCGGATCGGCGGAGACGTTCACGAAGTGAGGCGGGCCGGGGAGAAGCAGCACCGTAACCGTACCCACCGCGTCGCCGGCTCGCGCCGTGATAACCGCCTCACCGCTCCTGGTCCCCGCCCGGAACATGGCCAGGGCCCATCCGCCCCACGTCTGCACCACCTCCGGCCCCACCGTCCCCAGAGTCGTGGTCAGGTGTACCTGGGTGCCGTCGGCCACGGCGTTGTCAAACCGATCGGCCACCCGGATGGTGAGGGTGATGCTCCCCTGGCCGTCGGCCTGTAGCTGGCTGGACGAGGGGGTAATGCTGATGGACCAGGGCGGCCCGGGGTCCAGCCGCACCGTGGTGGTCGCCACCGCTGCGCCGACAGTGGCGGTGACGTGGGCCGTGCCGACTAGGGTGCCGGCGGTCAGCACCGCCCGCGCCACCCCGCCCTGGGTCGTGGCCATCGACGGGACCGAGGCGCCGGTCGCCGCGAGATGCACGAGGGTGCCGTCGGCAACCGGGTTGGCGAAGCCATCGGTGGCGGTGATGACCAGGGTGCTGGTGGCCACGCCGTTGGCGACCAGGTGGTCCGGGTGGGCCGTCATGGTGGCGGTGACCGGCGGGCCGGGCAGAAGCTGGACCGTCCCCACGCCAACGGCGGAGCCGGCCGTGGCGGTGATGTAAGCTGTGCCGGCCCGGGTCCCCGCCTGTACCCCGCCCACCACCAGCCCGTCCACGGTCGTAGCCCTGGTGGGCCAGACGGTGACCCCCTCGGCAGACAGGCGCACCTCCGTCCCGTCGTGCACGGGGTTTCGGAGGGCATCGGTGACCGTGACGACCAGCGTGGCCGTGGCCACGCCGTCGGCGAGGATGGCCGGTGGCGACGTGGTCACGTCCAGGATGCCCGGCGGACCCGGCTCGAGCTGCAAGGTCACGCTGCTCACCGCGCTCCCGGCTGTGGCCGTGACGACCGCAGTGCCCGCCACCGTGCCAGCCCGCACAGTGGCGGTGGCCACACCCCTGTAGGTCGTCACCTGAGACGGAATTGGTGTGGCATTCGCAGCCGTCAGGGTGACCACGGTACCATCGGCGACCAGGTTGGCGAAGCGGTCCGTGCCCGTGATGACCAGGGTGGCCGTGGACACCCCGTCGGCGGTGAGGACCTGGGGCGCCAGGTCCAGGGTGAGGGTGTAGGGCGGATCGGGCATAAACTCCACCAGCGTGGAGCCCGTGCGCCCGCCGCTGGAGGCCGTAACCTGGGCCAATCCGGCCACGGTGCCCGATCGAAGAGTGGCGGTCACCTCACCACCGACGGTGGCGCCTACGGTGGGGGTGATGGTGCCCAGCGTGGTGGTGACGCTCACGCCCGTGCCGTCGGACACCCGGTTGCCGAACTCATCGGTCACGGTGACGGTGACAACGGTCGAATCCCCCAGGTGGATGGCTGGCTCGCGCGCCACCACCGTCACCGTGTAGGGCACGTCGGGGATAACGTGGGTGCTGGGGGCGTGCTGGTTATCCTCCAGGTAGCTTTCCGGCGTCGAAGTGTTGACGGTGACGCGGTTGACCAGGTCAGTGCCGGCGGGCACATCAGGGCTGACCCGGCCTATGAGCACGATGGTGCGGCTGCTGCCCGGGCTCAAACCCCCCAGTGACCATGCCCGCACCGTCGTCGAGCCCGTCGAGGGTGGGACCGACGGCGGGACTTGCTCAGAGACGTAGGTGACGCCGCTGGGCAGCACATCCGTCAGGACGGTGTTCTGCGCCTCCAGCGTACCGACGCTGTAAACGGTGATCTGGTAGGTGATCAGCTCCGTGGGCTTGACGGTGGGCGGGCCGAACTTGGAGACGGTCAGGTTGACGCCTTGGATGGTGACGGTCTTGACGACGATGTTGTTGGCGTACTCGTACTCCGGCGTGGTGGTGGCGATCTCAAGGGTGTTGATGGCTTCGGTGCCGCCGGGCGCGTGGGGGTCAATGGCCAGCCACAGGCGGAAGCTCTCGTTGCTGCCCACCGGCCCGGTCTTCTCCCACACCTGGATCGGGGCATCGTTAGGTGTGATGCGCTGCAGGCCGGGGGCGAAGAACAGGTACTCGCCGGCGTAGTGGGTGAAAGCCGGCAGTGTGTCGGTGATGCGGATGCCGGTGACCGGGGCTGCACCCAGGTTGCCGTAGTACACGTCGAAGACCAACTCGCCGCCGGGTTGTGGCGACGATGACGGGCGCAGGTCCTGCCCGATGTACAGGTCTCCCGTCCACACCACCAGCGGCGCCTCGTTCTGGTTGTCCACCTTCCGATCCTCAGCCGTCACGGTGTTGATGGTGGCGCGGTTGAACAAGGTGCGGCTGCTAGGCCAATCCAGGCTCGGGTCCACCTGGCCGGTGATGGTGATGACCCCGCCCTCCCCCTGGGCCAGGTCGGCCACCTGCCAGGTGTAGCTCGTCCCACTGACGTGGGTGATAGGTGCCCCTGAGCTGACGTAGGCCAGGTTTACCAGCCCGCCGGGTAGCTCATCGGCCAGGACCACGCCCCGTGCCAGGGCTGCACCCTGGTTCTGGTAGGAGATGGTGAAGGTCACGGTTTGGCCGGGCACCGCTTCGGCAGGCGTGACCGTCTTGGTGAGGACCAAGTCGGCCGGGAGGAAGGTCACGTGAGCCACGCCGACCAGCGCGCCGCGCGTCGCCGTGACCACCGCCACGCCGGACTGGGCCCCCGAGGTGAGGGTGGCTGTGGCCTCGCCGCCTCGTGTGGTGGTGTTCAACGGGGCGATGGTGCCCAGGGTGCTGGTGAAGTGCACCGGGTAGCCGTCCTCCACCCCATTGCCGAACTGGTCCAGCACTGCCGCGTGGATGGTGGTGGAGGCCCCATCCACCGGAATGGCTGGCGGGTCGGCCGTGACCTCGACGCGATGAGGCAGGCCCGGCGCGAAGTAGATCTGGGCCATGCGGGGGGACAGGCCATCCGTCGCCGCGGAGACCGTAGCCGTGCCGACCACGGTGGACGTGACGGCGGCTGCAGCCCACCCATCGGTGGTAGGCACGGTCTCAGGGATCACCGCGCCCAGGGTGGTGGCGAAGGTGACCACCGTGCCGTCGGCGACCGGGTTGTGGTAGGCGTCCCACACGGCGGCGGCAGCGCTGGCCATCTGACCCACGGTCAGCGCCGGTGGGAAGACCTCCAGCTCCAGGTCGGCCGGCGGGCCGGGCACCACGCTCACGACCGTGTTGCGACTCAAGCTGTCCACCTGGGCGGTCACCTGCACTGTCCCGGGCGTGGTGGCCGAGGTCAGGGTGGTGGTGGCGATCCCGTCGGCGGTGAGCCGGCTGGAGGGCGACACGCTACCCGGCCCCGTCACGCTGAAGTCCACCCGCGTCCCGTCCGCCACCCAGTTACCCCACCGGTCGCGCACGGTGGCCGTCACCAGGGCGGTCTCGCCGCCCACGGTCAGCACATCCGGGTAGGCGACTAGGGTCAACTCGTGGGGTACGTCGGGGATGACGGTGGTGGTGACCTGATGGGTGTTGTTGGCGGTCACGTCTTCGGGGGTAGTCGTGCTGATCTCAACCTGGTTGACCAGAGGGGTGCCAGGCGGCAGGGCCGGGTTCACCGTGGCCGTCAGGATGAGGGTGCCACCTGCTCCCGGCGCCAGCGTGCCGGCGTCCCACACTACCCGCCGGCCGGCCACCGTCGGCGGTGGAAGCGGGCCTGCGCTACCCTGATAGCTCATGCCGAGCGGCAGCGTGTCGGTGATGCGCACCCCGGCAGCTGGGGCGCTGCCGGAGTTGCTGTAGACCAGCGTGTAGCCCAGAGCGTGATTGGGCCGCACCTCCCCCGGACCCGACTTGACCACACCTACGTCGGCTGCCTGGACCAGGGTCGCGGCGACAGCCTGGTTGTTGTTGGCATCAGCATCTGGCGTCAGGGTGCTCACCTGGGCGGTGTTGATTAGCAGGGCCCCATCGGCCAGGTCGGACCTGACGGTGACCGTGACGAGGACGGTGCCGCCCGAGTGTGGCGAGACCGCGCCCAGGTCCCAGACGTAGGCCCCGCCTCCGACGGGCGAGCCGGGCGGCGTGGCATCCTGGTAGGTGACCCCCACAGGCAGCCAATCCGTCAATACGACGCTTTCGGCTACCGCCTCGCCCTGGTTGGTGTAGGCCAAGGTGTAGGTCAACTCGTCGCCCAGGAGGGCCGTGGCCGGCGCCGCCTTGCTCAGGGACAGGTCCGCAGCCACCACGGTGGTGGTCACAGTGGCCTGGTTGTTGGTCGTGATGGTCTCTGTGATCGCGGTGGTGATCTCAGCGGCGTTGACCAGGGATGCGCCCGGTGTCAGGGTGGGGGCGACCGTGGCGGTGAGGACGATCACGCCGGCCCCTTCGGTGCCGGTCAGGACTGTGCCAATGTACCAGGTGTACACGCCGCCCCCGGCCAGGTTGCCGGATGGCTGGGCTCCCTGGTAGGTCACGCCGGCCGGCAACCCATCGGTCACGACGACGCCTTCGGCCGGGGCGTCGCCCTGGTTGGAGTAGGCTAAGGTGTAGGTGATGACTGCGCCGGGGAGGGCCTGGCTTGGGCCGCTCTTGACCAGGGCCAGGTCTGGCTCCGCCGGTGCACGCGCCGGGCTGTGCCCGGCCATGCCGGCTGCCACGCTCAACACCAGGGCGAAGAGCGCCAGGCCGGCCAGCAGCGCCAGCGCCAGCCGGCCACTACGAGGAGATTTTCTGGTGGCCGTCGGCGTGGGTGCCACGGGTGTTCTCCCTGGATCACAAAGTGGCTGCAGCTTCTTTTGGAGGCTGACCCTAGCACTCTGCCACAGTGAAATCTTGAAGTATCGATGCTCGGGCCGGACCCTAGTCCGGCCCACCCGCGCCTCACACCCACGGTTGGGCATGGTTGTTCCGGATCGGCTCCAAGTATAGCACATGAGCGCTGTGTGGACAAAGCTCGTGATCAACAATTGCCGCAGAGGAGCCGGGCGCTGTCATGGCAGTAGCGAAAACGGGCAAAACGAGGGGACGACAAGGTCCCGACCTTTTGGTCGGGACCACGGGGCTGATGACGGCGATGCCCTTCACGCCCGGGATGCCTCCGGGGTTTGCAGGGTGTAGATGGTGACGGTGAACCCGGCGTCGCGAATCACCTTCCACACGCGAACCTCCTCAAGATTCACGACACCTCGGCTCAAAGGGTCGAAGGAGGCGTGGGGTGATAGCCGGTAGTAGTATCGGCGCCCGTTCACTTCGACACCGTAGTAGTTGCTGGCCTTCACCCAGACGAACTCGTCGAGCTGGACCAGGGGATCTGCGCGCGTACCCTCGACGTATTCCATGACGATGATGGCCGGGTCGGCCACGCTCATCCGCGCCTCAGATGCGCTTAGCGACGAAGCGTGCGCCGGCTGCGAAGCGAAGCCGGCCGGCCAAGTGGCCGCCGCTATCAATCCCAGGCACACCAGGCCCACCCAGGCCCATCCAAGGTTGCGCATCCAGCTCACGATGGCCTTCCTTTCGGTGAATGCAAAGCCCATCAACTCATCCAACATGACGTATCGCCGGGCGCCGGGATACGCGGCGGTTTAGGCCAGGGACCTGAGCCGGGGTACCACCAGGCTCAGTCGTGCCGAGTTGGTAGTCAGGCATGCAACAGAGTAAAGTGCCGTATTAGCCAGCCTTGAACGCCACTTCGCTATCGCCTCGTGGGTTACTACGAGCTACCCAGTACATACCCCGGTTGAGTGTCAAGCCCCCGAGCCGGCAGGTAGCGCAATCACTGAGTGGTATTCGTTGATGGGCCTTGAGGGTGCTCTGCCTTCCGGAGAAGCTGTCGCGGAGCGGCGTACCAGGCGTGCGCGCCAGGATAGCGCGGACAAGGAGTTGGAGCAACGTGCGTTGCCGGGGTTCGCTAGCGGATGAGCGGCTGGAACATCACGTCTTCCTGAGATTCGGTCACAGAGCGCAGGTAAGCCATCAGCGACTCCAGGTCGCTGAAGAAGCGCTTCTCACCCGTCTGAACGTGCTCCACACTTCCACGCCAGCCGGCCCCGTGCTCTTCCTCGCCAGGTTCTTGCCACAAGCGCACCAGGAACGAAGCATAACGCAGCTGGGATTCCATACTCTTCCTCCCGCGGCGCAAAGCGCCTGGCCAGCGATGCAGCAGTAGGCGAAGTGCCTTCGGCGCTGCACTCTGGAAGGGAGGAGACCCGGGTAGGTCGCAAGACAACCTGCGCCTCCCGGGTCTCCGGGGGCCTCGACCAGGATAACGCAGCTGAGCGCCCAAATGTTACGTTTAGCCTAGTGCGCAATGGCAGCTCAATTACGGCGCCTGAGACGTAGGCATGGGCGCTTCGCCTAGGCCGGACGATGTTGTAGGGGCCGCCGGCGGCTGCGAGGTAAGGGTTGGAGTGGGCGGTCGCGGGATGGGGGTCTGTGGCGTGGCAGTGGGCGGCACTTCAGTGGGCGTCGCCTCGGTGGGCGTCGGGCCACGCGGTGTGACCGTCGGCGGGACGGGTGTATTGGTCGGGGTTGCCGGGGGCGCCGTCGGCGTGAGCTGTGGCGGGGGCTGGGTCGGCGTGGGTGTAGACGGCCACGGCGTGTCGGTAGCCGGCAGCACGAGGATGGGTGTCAACCTAGGCGGCTCGGTGTACGACTCGGGCGTCGCGGTCGGCAGGACGACTATGACCGGCGTGGCCTTGGGCGCCTCGACCTCCGGCCGCTGAGTGGGCGGCACCCGGGTGGGATGCGGTGGTCTGGCCGGCGCCGCGATGCGCGGTCTGGGCGTAGCCATCGAAGTGGGTGTGAAGCTGGGCAAGCTGGTGGGCGTAGGGTGCTCAGGTCTGGCTCGGTCACCGGGCCGCAGGCTGGCCAGCTCAGCCAGGGCCGTATCCACCTTGCGCGCCATATCCAGGGCCGAGTCCACCGCTTCATCGGGTAGCGTCTCCCGCGCACCCTCCACCGCGCTCTGCTGGCCCGCCACCTGCCCGCGCAGCTCAACGGAAACTTCAGACACCGGATTGCCCTCTGCTGCCGCCTGGGCCAGCGTCAACAGCGCCGACATCAGCTCAGAATTGTACTCTGTGAGCAGATTCTTGGCCGTCTCCAACTGCCCCTTCTGCGCCACGGCCACGGCTTCGTTAAGACGCCGGTTGGCGAACTCGACGTGCAACATCGCCCTGCTCTCCGGCGAGGCGGCCAGAAGCAACCGCGCAGACTCCACCGCGCGCTTCACAGGGTACAGCGGGTGATCCGGCAGGCTCTCCGCAGAGGCCACCACCGTGCCCCCACCGATGAGCACCACAGCCATGAGGATGGCCAGAGCTCCGACAAAGGCCCGCTGCCACTGCCACGATCGCAAGCAGGCAGCGAAGCCCGCCAGCCAGCGCTGCAGGCTGAATCCTGGTGGCCGGGTGATTGCCTCGGGAGCGGGAGGCTTCAAGGCCAGCAAGCGCATCCTAGTTTGAGCCACGAACTCCGGGGAGGGCTCGACGGCCGAAAGCTGCATGAGGGCCTCGCCCATGCGCAGCAAGGGTTCCAGCTCCTCCGCCAGCTCCGGATATCGCGCCAGGCACTCTTCAACTGTCGCCTTGCCTGCCTGGATGTCCCACAGGCACTTGTCCAGCACCCTATCCAGAGACATCTTCCTTGCCCTCTTTCCGGAAGATCTCCCGGAGCGCTGAGAGCCCCCGGAATTGCAGCCCCCGAATAGCACCCTCTCGCTTCCCCATGATGGCCGCCACTTCAGCCGTGCTGTAGCCTTCCAGGAACCTAAGGATAATGACCTCTTGCTGCTCCTGGGTCAACCGGGAGAGAGCCTTGTGCAACCTCTCGATCGTTAGATAGTCCTGCAAAGCATCTTCCGGCGCTGAGGCTTCCGACACCGTCCACGACGCCACACGATGTTCAGGCTCGTCCAGGGAAACCATCTCCCGACGAGCCCGGTGATAGTCTACCACAAGGTTGCGCGCGATCCGAAACAGCCAGGCCGAAAAGGGATGGTCGCGCCATTCGTAGGACCCGATAGCCTCCCAGGCACGCAGAAAGACCTGGGCTGTCAGATCCTCCGCTTCGGCCACGCTCCCCACCTTGTAGTAGATGTAGTGATAGATCTTGCCGACGTACTTGTCGTACAGGGCGGCAAAGGCTTCGGGATCGTGGCGCCTCGCCCGCAGAGCCAGCTCCTTCTCGCTCAGCATCCCTCAGCTCTCGCCGCCAGCTTCAGGCCCTGCAATAAGGATAACGACCTGTCGCTGGAACTGTTATGGGTCATGATGGCTACTCCCTATTCGATCACCACCTGCGTCAAGACGACTTCACCAAGCCAGGCATCCCCTTTTGCCACCGCAACCGCCAGGCGATGGCGCCCACGAGGCACATCGGCCGGGATGCCCAGGTGATGCTGATCGCGGACCACCTCACCCGGCTCCCACCGGCTGACCGGGTATGCCCCGCCGGCCGGGGGAGACGCCTCCTCCGCCAGCACCCGTCCGTCGGAGGCCAGCAGGCGCAGCCGCACCTGGACCGGCTGGCCGGCCGTCCCGTCCGACCGCCAGAACAGGACCACGTTCAGCACATCGCCGGGCCGCAGAGGCGCGCGGGGATCGTGCTCGGCCCCCAGCCGGCGCAAGAGGTAACCCAGCAGATGTAAGGGGCCAAGCCCGGCGTCCATCCTCCGATCCATCCCTAGCGCCTCGACGGGGAGCGTGAAGCCCGGCTTCTCGATCCGTATCTCGCCCAGCCAGATGCGATCATCGCCCGTCGCCGTCACCGGGAGACGCTCGCCGGTGGCGTGGTGATACATCCCCACCACCAGCCGAGCCGTCCCCGGCGGCGTGCCGAAGGGCACCAGCACCCCGTAGTTGTCGGCGATGACTTCGCCGGGCACCCAGGAGGTGGTCAATCTGGCACCACCGCCGGGCTCGCTGTCCCGCTGCCCGATGATGCGGCCCTGACCGTTTAGCAGGTGCACGAAGACCTTGTAGCGCTCGGTGATGGGCTGCCTGGCCTGCCAGTACAGGGTCAGGGGCAGGATGTCGCCGGCCGCCACCGACGCGCCTGACGGGAGGCTGTAGCCCAGGAAGGTGACCCGGTCACCCAGGTTGACCGTGGCCGGATGCTCAATGGAGGAAGGCGCCTGCGGAGGCACCGCCCACATCGCCAGGCGCACGTTCCCATACCAGGCATCCATGGCCTTGTAGCCGTGGGCGTCCAGCCAGCCCTCGACGATCCCCTCCGGGTCGCTCTCGTCGGTGGCCCAGAGCACGGCGAAGACCCGGCTGTGCCGTCGGGTAATGTCCTCCAGCGCAGCCTCGGTCTGCGCCGTATCCGGTGGCCGCTGCTGTGGCAGCGGGTAGAGTGGCAGGTCACCCCGGTAGTAGTACGAGAAGATCTCGATCTGTGCCGGCGCATTGAGGATCACGGCATCGCCGGGCCGCCCAGCTGCCTCCACGTAGCCCGCGATCCCCCGGTAATCGTCCCGGGCGTAGGCCGGGTCGAAGTAGTAGTTGTGTAGGGAAACGCCCGCCGGCAGCACGATGAGCGCCGCGAGCATGGCCGCCAGCGCCGGTCCAAGGCCTGCGGGAAGCCCGGGGCGCTGCCACCCCAGCGGCAGCAGGGTCCCCCGCGCGAGCAGGATGTGGTAGCCCGGCGTGGCCAGCAGCAGGAATTTGGGGTTGTACATGGGCCGGCGGATGGACACCAGCCCCATGAGCACGAGGGGCACGAGCAGATAACAAATGGTCAGGCACAAGGAACGGTTCTCGCCACCCCGCTGAGCACCCGCCTGCCGCCACCCTTTGGGCAGCATCCCCAGGAGCAACAGCCCGCCCAGCACCCAGATGAGGAGGCTGCTCTCACCGGGCCCGGACAGCCCCAACGGGAACACGCGCAGCACCTCCCTCAGCAGGAAGTCCCAGCCAAAGGCGGCGCTGACGGCTGGCCAGCCCTGAATCTGCCGCCACGCCACCAGCAGCCACGGCACGAACGCCAGCCCAACGACGGCTTGCGCAGCCAGCCACGCGGCCAGAACTCGGCGTCCAATGGCCATGCGCCAGCCCTGGCCGGCCAACCAGCACCCCCACACCGCCACGTTCTCGGCCACGATCAAGGCAAAGGCGAAGTAGTGGGTGTAGAGCATCATCACTGTGGCTACAATGTAGCCTAGCAGGACTGGCAATCCCGGCCTTCGGGCGGCCGCCTTGGCCCCGTCTATCCAGGGGATGCTGAGGTACACGGATAAGAGGCCCAAGCACGTCACCAGGATATACATCCGGGTTTCCTGGGAGTAGTAAACCTGGAAGGGGGAAAGGGCAGAGAGAAAGGCAGCTAGGAGGGCCGGCGTGGAGCCGAAGAGACGGCGCGCCAGCAGGTAGGTCAGCCCCACAACGGCCACGCCCAGCAGGGCCGAGAGGGAGCGCACGCCGGCTTCGGTGGTACTGGCCAGCCGGACCCAGCCGTGGAGGAGGTAATAGTAGAGGGGTGGGTGGATGTCGCCAGCGGCGTCCCGGGTGATGGTGGCCAGGTCGCGCCCGGCCAGGGCTACGCTCGTGCCCTCGTCATACCACAGGCTTTGAGCATCTATGCGGTAAAGACGCAGGAACAGTGCCAGCAGGAGGATGCCGGCCAAGAGCCAGGTTTGCCGTGATATCGCACAAAGGATGGGCAGGGGTCGTAAGCGGATCACCGGATGTCACCCACCGGAGCGCCCGTAATCCCCGGTACCAGCCACAGGCACCACTTGCCAGAGCGCGACACAGGTTCTTGACGCCCACGGGATTAACAAAAATTATAACACGATTCAGCCCACTATTCCAATTGGGTGTGGGGGGCTTTGTCCAAAGTCCAAACACCTGGGCGGTATGGGCCAAAGGTTTCTCTATTACCCCGTATCCAAAGTTGGCAAACGAAGGCCCATGTGGTATAATTAGCAGTTGAGAAATTCCTGCTCCCGGGTGGCGTCCCCACAACCCGGACGGGGCGGGGACGCCTCTTTTTAGCTACTTTTCTCAGGTACTTGGAGTCCATCCGGAAAAAACATGTAGGACGGCCTTTCCAGGCTGTGCGGGCAGGCTTGAAAGCCCGTCCTAGCCTTTTCGGGCAGGCTATCCGACGGCGTCCTCGGGCGACGGCAATGCCGTCGCGCACCCCGGGGCGAGCCTGTGCGCGCTAGTCTCCCTGGTACAGGGGTTGCACAGCCGCGGCGCCCCTCCTGAGCGGTTGCCGGATAGGGCACTTACTTAATCGTGGAGAAATCTGGGCATTGTAGTGCCCTCTTTGAGGCCATGAGAGCGTGTGGTGTGCTGCGGTAGGAACTGAGGGACAGGAGAGATAGCCGATGATCAACGAAGTGTTGCAGAAGCAGATCCAGGAGACCCGGCGGAAGATTCTCATCACCCTGAAGCAGCGTGGTGGTCAGACGGCCGATGAGCTGGCACAGACCCTGGGCATCACCACCATGGGAGTGCGCCGCCACCTGGTCACGCTGGAAAAAGGGGGCCTCATAAAGTACAGCACCGTCCAGCGAGGAGTAGGGCGCCCCAGCTATGTCTACACCCTCACCGAGGTGGCTGACGAGCTCTTCCCCAAGAACTACCCCCAGTTCATCAACGAGATGCTGGAGATCGTGGCGGAACTGGACGGCAGGGAGAAGGTGCAGGTGCTGTTTGCGAAGCGGGCAGAACGTCTGGCCGGCCGGCTGCGCCCCCGGCTGACGGGCTTGAGCCTCAAGGACCAGGTGTCACAGCTGGCCCGAATTCAGAGGGAAAACGGCTACCTGGCCGAGTGGGAGCAGGTGGACGAGAACACCTTCCGCCTGACGGAGTACAACTGCACCATCGCCCAGGTGTCAGGGTGCTGGTCGGAAGCCTGCGACTACGAGCTGCGACTCTTCCAGGAGCTCCTCGACGGTGAGGTGGTGCGCGAGGAGGTCCCTGAAGGTGAGGCTCACGGCTGCGCGTACCTCATCACCGCCCGAGAGAGAGCAAAGCCTTCTGAAGAAACCGCTCAGGAGGGGCGTCCCCACCCCGGGGTGCGCGACGGCATTTGCCGTCGTCCGAGGACGCCGTCGGACAGCGGGGTTTCCGGATAGCCACCTAGCGCCTTTACGAATCAGCATCTTCCACAACGACCCCTTCTTCGATCTCCTCGCGTCCCTTGCTGCCGGCCTTTGGCCCCTCGATGAGCAGCGGCTCGTCGCCGGTCTCCATCATGCTCTGGCCCCGGAAGATGCCTCCTTCGTCAATCAACAGTGAGGCGACGGAGATATCACCCCACACCCGGCCGGTGGACAGGATCTCCAGCCGCCCGGAGGCGGTGATGTTCCCCTTGACGAAGCCGGCCACGGAGACGTTGCGTGCCGTAATCTCCGCCGTCACCCGGGCGTCAGGCCCGATGATCACGTTGCCGGCCGTCTCCACGACCCCTTCGAACTTCCCGTCAATGCGGATGCCGCCGTCGGCCGTCAGATGTCCGTTGAAGCTGGCGCTGGCGCCAATCACGTTCTCGATCTTGTCAGCCGGCACAGCCGGCTTCTTACGCCCGAAAACCATAGAGCCTCCTGCTTGGGGATAGAGTTGCGAGAGGTGAAGCCCCGTCCGAACGACCGCGCAACTCAGGGCTTCATGAGGTATTTTGACGGGTCCACAGGCACGCCGTTCAGGCGAATCTCGTAGTGGAGGTGGGGACCCGTCACGTTGCCGGAGCCACCGGAGAGGGCGATGACGTCGCCGGCCTTCACCTGGTCACCCACGTCCACCAGGTACCGCGAGAGGTGAGCGTACAGAGTGGAAAAGCCCATTGTGTGGGTGATCTCCACGGTCCAGCCGTAGCCACGCTGCCATCCGGCGGCTATCACCGTGCCATCCTGGGTGGCGCGCACCTCGGTGCGGTACCACACGCCAATGTCCACCCCGGTGTGATGGTCGCGCTTGCCCATGAACTTCCGATAGCCAAAGTCTGAGGTGATGGTGCCAACCGCCGGCCAGCCCTTGGGTGCGGCGTCCAGCAACCGCAACTGGTACTCGATCTCCGCCGGGCCGGTGCGCTTGTCCGGGTCCACCTGGGACACCCGCGCCTCCACCTGCTCTGTGAGTTGCTGCAACTCGGCGATCTTGGCCGGCACGAGTATCTCCAGGTCGCGCAGCGCCTCCACGGCGGGGTCGGATTCCAGGTTCAGCGGCCCCGGGGCGAATGGCAGACTCTGGCCCACGTTGCCGCTCCCACGCCCGGACCCGGTGTGCCTCAGCAGCAGGTCGCCGGCATCGCTGGCTCGCCACACTCCAGGCTCAGGTGTGGGCGTCGGCGTGGGCTCCAGCCCGACGATGATGCGCATCTGCTCTGCCAACCGGTCCACTTCCGCTAGACGCGCCCGGAGCTTCTCCACCTCCGCCCCCAGGCTGCTCTGGAAGGCGTCCACCTGGCGGTAGAGATTGTCGAACTGGGACTGCAGGTCCAGGACCTGGTCATGCTGCGCGAGGATGGTGCGGCGAAGCTCCTGTTGGCGCACCCGCTCGGTCTCGTAGAACTGGGCTTGTTCGTCAAGCCGCGCTTCCAGTTGCTGGACGTAAACGTAGGACTTGATGGCCAGGGCGGCCACGCTGCCCAGCACGATGATTCCCACGAGCAGGAAGAGGGGGAAAATCCAGGTGGGGACGTTGATGGCGATGGGCTGGGAGCCAGGCTCCCGAGCATCAGCGGTATGAGGCACAATGAGCAGGGTGAAAGATCGGCTCTGCCTGCGACGTGCTTTGCGTGCCACGATTGATGTGAGCCTCCATTGACAGGCCTGCCGGCCTGTCAACTGACGCGACACCTTCTCGACCTATGCGGCCCGTGGAACAACTGCGGCAGTTGTCCTACTATCAATACCTGAGAAAAGTCGCTCAAAAGGGATGTCCGCGCCCCATCCGGGTGGCGGTCGCAAGGACTTGTCAAGCACCGTGCCACGAATTGAAGCAGTTGTCGGACACGATGCTTGCGAGCGGATGCGTCACCTGACGCATCTGCTCGCTGGAGTCTTGCCAAGTACCGTTCCACGAATTGAAGCAGTTATCGGACACGATGCTTGCGAGCAGATGCGTCACCACTCCCTATAGCCCATACTGTGCTCGAGCCCTGACAAGCGGTCACGCTTGCTTGCACCCATTGCTGGCTTTAGCTGAGACCCGCGTGACCGCTTGTCACCGCTGCCAGCGCTTGCGAGGAGACGCCACTAGGGAGCAAGCATTTCCCATCCACTGGCTATGGATGGCGCGTCACGGATCGCCGGTTTGGCCAATGTGGGGCGATTATACCCCGAAAAACGGGATTTTGTCAAATCCGCATGGGTGGGGCGGTCACCCCGTAGGATGGGCGTGGCAAAGGGTTTGCGCGCCGGACTAGCGTCCGGTCGGACGCGGGTGGCAGACGAGCCTTTCGGCGGAAGCAAACAGGCCCCGGGTCTGGGCCGGGGCCTGCTGGTTTCCATGCCGGCAGCAGCGTCAGCCGGTTGGCGTAGGTGCCGGCGTCGCAGCCGGCGTTTCCACCGGTGTGGCCGTGACCGCCGGCGTAGCCGTCACCTCCGGCGTGGGCGTCACCGTCGCCGTGGGAGTGGGCTTCTTCGGCGGCTCCTCCACCAGGCGTTTCAGCTCGTCAACGGTGAACGATGGGATCAGGTACACAGCCGGGTCATCCCCGTGCTTGGCGTAGTAGCCCGTCCGCTGGGGGTTGAGGTCGCCTATCTGGAGCACCTCTTCACCCCCCTCGGCCAGTCCTACCCGCACCGTGAAAGCCGGCTTGTCCAGCCCAAACGTGGCCAGGTCGCCGGTCTGCTCCTCAAGCTTGCGCCTGGCCCGCAGCTTCTTGATCTGGTCAACCACGCGCTTGACCCTTGGCTCATCAACCTCTTCCTCAGACGGGGCCACCATCCGCCACGTCTCCTCCTCCTTCACTAACTGTGTGCGTTTGTCCTCCTTGTTGTCCGTCACCGTCAAGCCACTGATAGCCTCGGGCTCCAGTGCCCACAGTTGGAGCTCAGCCTCCTCAACCTCCTCGGGTGTGGGCTGTCTAATCTCCACGAAGTAGACGTATCCACCCAGAAGCGCCAGTGCCACGATCAGGATGAGGGTGTTTCGGAAACTCATGGTTCTCAACCTCTGCGGTTATCTCCTCTGCCACCACACGGTGAAGCCCACAGCCAGCACGGCCAGGGGCAGGAAAACCACTGTGGACAGGAAGATCATGTTAGCCGTCTGGCCCGTCAGGTTGATAAAGCGTTGCTCCCGAGGCTTGGGCCGGATGGAGATCAGCGTCTCTTCCTCGGCCACCCAGTTGACGGCGTTGAGGAACAGGTCGCCGTTACCCAGGGAGCCGATAAAGCCGTTGGAAGCGAAATCCGAGTCCCCGATGACCACCAGCCGTATCTTGGTCGAGGGAGCGGTTTGGAGCTCGTCGGAGCCAAGGGCAGCCGGGCTCTCGATGGCGTAGGCCAGGGTGAGGGGCCCCTTGTTGTCCGCATCGTCTGGACGGGCCTGGCGCGACTGCAAGTCGGTCTCACCCCAACTGTGCGGGCTGGTCTGGACCAGCGGCTGCACCGTCACGCCCACGCCCTCCGGCGGCTCGCGGGTCTTGCTGATGGATCTGGCCCGGGGGTAGAAGGTCAGCGGCAGGTCCCGGGTGATTTCGCTGAACGGGTAGCGATTCACAGCCGGCGATGCCGGGTCGCCCAGCAGGGATGCAGCCGGGTCAATCACCACGTCGTTGTTGAACTTCACGAAGTACGGCTCCAGCAGCTCGTTCAACCCCACGTCGTGGACCGGGTCCTGCAGGATAACGGCCCGTCCTCCCTTGACCAGGAAGCTCTGCAGCCGCTTCTTCTCTTCCTCCATCAAGGGGGTCTGCGGATCCGCAATCACCAGTGCGGCAAGGTCCGCCGGGATGGTGTCGGTGATGGCCAGGTTGAGGGTATCAACCTTGTAGTTGTCCTGTTCAAGCCCACGTTTGGCCTGGCTGAAGCCTTGCTGCGAGAAGTCATCCGGGCTGCGCTCACCATGCCCGGTCAGGAAGTAGACCCTGCGTTGCTCCTTGCTCGACACCTTCAGGATGGCCCCGGTGAATTCCTGCTCGCTGATGGTGAACACGTCCTGACGCCGGTCGCCGGATGTGAACACCAGGGTGCCGTCCCGGGTGATGCCCGCCTGCCGGGCCATGGCCGGCTTCAGTTCCGGGTCAATGATCTCGTACAAGAACTTGCCGGGGGAGCGGATGCTGTACTCGCGGAGCAGGTCCTCGGCCTGCTGGCGGCCCGGGTAGAACGCGGTGATGTAGGCCGTCACCTGCACCGGCTCTTCCAGTTCCCTGAGGACCTGGATGGTCTGCTTGGAAAGGGAGTACTGACCGCCGGCCGTCAGGTCAAAGCGCCGGGGGTGGCGCCCGGCCAGGAAGTTGACCATGATCAGGAAAGCCAGGAAGGCCACGGAGTACAACACGGCGTTGCTGCCGTAGCGGGCCCTGCGGCCGGTGAGCGCCTGGCGCACCGCATCCGGCTCCAGCACCACGTACCCCACCAGGCCCAGAATGCCCACGGCCAGCAACACCTCCACTGGCAGGTCCACCTGCATCCCGCGCAGGGCGAACAGAGCTATGGCAGCGGCCAGAGCGAGCCCGCCCAGGCCGGCGATGTACGTGCTGAAGGGTCTGATTCTAGCGATCATACATCCTCCTGTCCGAGTTAACCGGAGAGCAATCTCCCTCGACTTCGGTCGTTTGCAAGCCAAGAAGGGCCACTGCAGTCGTCACTATGAACCCTTGGCTCCTGACCGGTCCGCGACAGGTCAGATCGGCAGGTCATGGACCTGCCCGGAGCAAGCTGCCCGTTAGCTCACTAAATGCCTATCCGGAAACCACCCACGAGGGGCGTCCGCGCCCCGGGGTGCGCGACGGCATTGCCGTCGCCCGAGACGCCGTCGGATAGCGGGGTTTCCGGATAGGTTCTAACGCCAGCGTCGCGTTTCGAGAGATCGAGTCGCCAGGAACAGGAAGGCGACGATGACGCTCAGATAGTATATCAGGTGGGTCGAGTCCACCACGCCCTTGGTGAAGTCGTCGAAATGGCTGGAGAGAGCCAAGGCGTCGAGGAAGTCCCCCACCGGCCCACCCACCAGGCCGCCGGCTGCGTGGCTGAGCCACAGGATGAGCAGCAGGCCAAACCCCACGATAGCCGCCACGATCTGGTTCTGAGTCAACGAAGAAGCAAACAGCCCTCCCGCCATGAACGCGCTCCCCAGGAGGAAAATCCCCAGGTACCCGGTCAGGATAGGCCCCAGATCGGGGTTACCGAAGCGCACCAGGATCAGCGGGTAGAAGCCGGTCAGAGCCAGCATGGTGGCGAAAAACCCCACGCTGGCCAGGAACTTCCCCAGCACCACCTCCCAGTCGTGCACAGGGGCGGTGAGCAGCAATTCGATGGTGCCCATGCGCTGCTCTTCGGCCAGCAGGCGCATGGTGAGGGCCGGGGAGACGAGAAGCAGGATGATGGCCATGTTGAGGAACAGGCCACGCATCGAGGCTTCCCGCGTGTAAAACACGATAAGGGAAAAGAAATAACCCGTCAGCACCAGGAAGGCGGCCGTGACCACGTACGCCACCGGCGACACGAAGTAGGTGCTAAGCTCCTTGCGAGCGATGGTCAGTGCATTACGCATCAGATCACCTCAGGGTCTTAGACAATACGCAGTACGACTTGATGGAGTACTGTATGCTGCATATCTACGTGCTGCGTATCATTCGGTCGTCAACTGCAAGAAGATGTCCTCCAGGCTCATGCCCATGGGGCGCAGTTCCAGCAAGCCCCAGCCGTTCTTGACCGCCACGTCGGCGATCTGCGCCCGGCGGTCCACACCCAGCGCCGCCTCCACCTCGAAAGCGCCGTGCCCGCGAGCTTCAACAGCAGTGATACCGTCTATGTGCAGCAAGGTGGAGACAACGCGCTCATCCGGCTTTGCCAACTGCACGAAGATGCGCTCGGCGCCCTTGAGCCGCGCCGTCAGGCGCTCCGGCGTGTCCACAGCCACGATGCGCCCCTGGTTGATGATGATGACCCGCTGGCAGGTCTGGCTCACCTCCGGCAGGATGTGGGTGCTGAGGATGATGGTGTGGTCCTCACCCAGCTCGCGGATCAACTCGCGCACCTCGATGATTTGCTTGGGGTCGAGGCCGAGGGTAGGCTCGTCCAGGATGAGGATCTCGGGGTCATGGACCAAGGCCTGGGCGATGCCGACCCGCTGGCGGTAGCCCTTGGACAGCTTGCCGATGAGCTCGTCAGCCCAGTCATCCAGGCCGATGCGCTCCATCACCTCCCAGATGCGATGCTCGCGGTTCTCGACGTGGCGCAGCCGGGCCACAAAGTCCAGATAGCCGTGCACCGTCATCTCGGGGTAGAGGGGCACGGTCTCCGGCAGGTAGCCGATGCGCTTGCGGACCTCGATGGAGTCCTGGAAGACGTCGTAGCCGGCCACCCGGGCCGTACCGCTGGAGGGCGGCATGAAGCCCGTCAGGATGCGCATGGTGGTGGTCTTGCCGGCGGCGTTTGGCCCCAGGAACCCCAGCACCTCACCGCGATCCACCTGGAAGGTGACGTCCTGGATGGCCGGCACATCTCCGTAGTACTTGGTCAAATGCTCAACCTCGATCATGAGACGCACCTTTCACGCGGGAATGAGGAAACGGGGGCAGACTCTCCAGCATCTTCACGAGTTCCCCCGAGTTCCCTTTGGGCTAACGGGAACCCGGGGAAACTCCTCAGGACCCATGTGGCGAGACCGATGTGGGGTCAACGGCTTAGAACCTGTCCGGAAACCCCGCTATCCGACGGCGTCCTCGCCGTCGGACGGGGCGCGGACGCCCCTCCTGAGCGGTTTCCGGATAGGCACTTGGAACCTAT
>FWWM01005032.1_pt1 | contig 29708 bp, 29 predicted proteins | sample 2228351 | NCBI WGS metagenome assembly FWWM01 (sample SAMEA103939774, study PRJEB20133) | metagenome | reverse complement strand
TGGCGCTCCGGAGGGCCGGAATGAGCTTGCCTTCCGAAAGCCCGGCCTTCGCCTCGGTGTGGGCTTCGCCGTGGTGCTCGCCGGCCGGAATATCCCGGCAAGCGGCCCCCAAGGCCGGCAGCACTCCAACCTCCAAAGGCCCCACGTGCACCGGGACGAACTCGCAGACCTTGCCGTGGTCGGCTGGCTCAATCAAGCCGATGGTAGTATAGCCGGGGAGAAGGCCCATCCAGTTGGCGGTAAGTATGAACAGAAAAATCGTGGCGACCAGGGGGAAGAACTGCCGGGCCCAGTGCCGCTCACCGGCCACCGACTCGACAACGCCGTACATCCACTCGACGAGGGCTTCGGCGAGATTCTGGAGCCGGCTCTTCGGAACAAGCTCCAGGCGGCGGGTTGCCAGCAGACTCAGGCCGACCAGCACCAGCATCGCCAGCCAGGTGGCCAGGATGGTGTTAGTGATGACCAGCTTGAACGGCCCAACCTGGCCCAGGTGGACCACCGGTTCGGCCGGCAGCAGGATCTCGGGGAACGGGACCCGGACAAAGACGTTAAAAACGAGCAAAATGACGATAACGAGGATGGCCAGCCGTCGGTTCATCGGCTGCTCCTGCGTTCAGAATCACTCGCCGCGACCAGCATTCTGTAAGCTCCGACCAGACCGATAATTAACCCGGCAAAGAGCCCGACCAGCGTGAAAATCGGCGTTGTCCCCAGCTGTCCGTCTACCCAGTAACCGACCCCGGGACCGCCTACCAGGCTAACGGCCAGGAACCAGCCGACACCGATCAGCCGTGCCATGCGGCCGTTCCCGGCCTCCCAGACCGATTCCGACTATAGTGAATTATATCACAAACCACAAAACAAGGGCTCCGACGATGGGTGCGGGAGCCCGTCCCGGCGGCTGGTGCGATAAAGGGGCGTCAGGATTTGCCCGGTTCCTGGTCCCCCAGGTCAAGGGTCTTAAGGAACTCCTGGAAGATCGGCGGGAGTTCGACCTTGTCTTCGGTCTTGGCGGGCTTTTCCCGTTCGGGCCTGGGCCCCTCCTCTTCCAGGGTAACCCCCGCCCGTTCCATTACGGACTCTTCGGCGTAGATAGGCACCTTAACCCGCACGGCCAGAGCGATGGCATCGCTCGGCCGCGAATCGACCTCAATCTGGCGACCGCCGACATCCATCAGAATTCGGGCGTAGAAGGTCTCGTTGTTGAGGTCGTTCACAATCACTGACGATACGGTCGCACCGAGCTCGTGGATAATATTCTTGAGCAGGTCATGGGTAAGCGGCCTGGGAACCTGGATCTGCTGGAGCTCCAGTGCGATGGCGTCGGCCTCGTGGGGGCCGATCCAGATCGGGAGGTACCGGTCGGCATATTTTTCCTTCAGAATCAGCACCCGCTGGCCGTTCAGCAGGCTGACCCGGATGCTGTCGACGACCATTTCGACCAACGCCATTCCAGACCCTCCCTCGATACCCTACGGCTACTCAGATTGTAGCCAACCGCCCCACCCGTGTCAACCGCTGCCGGCGGCCCGGGAAGCTCCGGAGGAATCATTCGGCGACCCCCAGATATTGTGTCGAAAATTCGGTTGAAACCGAAGATATTGCGCCCCCCGGCTCCGAGGGCTATACTTTAGCCGGAAAACGGCGGTTTACAGGAGGAATCCGTGCGGGCGTCCTGTCTTCAGGAAAACCTCAGCCGGGGTCTCGGCATCGTTGGCCGGGCCGTAGCCACCCGCAGCACCCTCCCCGTCACCAGCCACGTCCTGGTGGCTACCGACGGCGGACGGCTTCGGCTTGCGGCAACGAACCTGGAGATCGCCATCACCGTCTGGGTCGGGGCGAAGGTCGAGGCCGAGGGAGCCGTCGCCGTCCCCGCCCAGGTCCTTACCCAGTTCGTCAGTTCCCTTCCGCCCGACCGGATCGACCTTTCCGTATCGGGCCGGGTCCTGCAGCTCAAGTGCGCCCGCTTTGAGGCCCGGATTAACGGCCTGGACCCGGAAGACTTTCCGCCGATTCCGACCGTTGCCGAAAGCCCGACGACCGCCATGGACCCGGAGACCCTCCGGGGCGTCATCGAGCAGGTGGCATTTGCCGCCGCGACCGACGACACCCGGCCGGTGCTCACCGGGGTATATACCCGGCTGGCCGGCGACCAGGGCCTCTTTGCCGCCGCCGATGGGTTCCGGCTATCGGTCCGTCAGGCCCCCCTCCTTTTGCCGGTCCCGGAGGGTGAGGAGGTGGAGGTGATCGTCCCGGCCCGGGCCCTCCACGAGCTCCAGCGGGTCATTCCCGACGGCGACCAGCCGGTTCAGATTGCCATTCAGCCGAACCGGGCCCAGCTGCTTTTCCGGATCGAGTCGGATTCGCCCGGCGTCGGCACCATCGAGCTGGTTTCCCAGCTTATTCAGGGAACCTTTCCCAACTTCCAGCAGCTCATCCCGAAAACCTACGCCTGCCGGGTCGTGGTTAACACCCAGGAGTTCCTCAAAGCCACCCGGGTTGCGGAGATCTTCGCCCGGCACAATAATGACATCGTGCGGCTCAATATCTTTCCGAGCGAGGAGCTGGCGCCCGGCCGGCTGCGGGTAAGCGCCCGGTCGGAGGAGACCGGGGAGAACGTCGGGGAGATAGACGCCACCGTCGACGGTGAAGAGGCCAAAATCGCGTTTAACGTCCGGTACCTTAAACAGGTGCTGGAAGTGGTCGATACGCCCCAGGTGGCCCTGGAGATGACGTCGCCGTCAAGCCCGGGGGTTATCCGGCCGGTCAACCAGGATACCTTCGTTCACCTGATAATGCCGATGTTCGTTACCTGGTAGGCCGGCACCCGCCGGGTTTATCAGATCGCCCCTTCGGCCCGCAGGGCCGCCACCTCGGCCTCGGAGTAGCCGAGCTCGCGCAGGACTTCTTCGGTGTGCTCGCCCAGGGTTGGCGGGTGGCGTCGGATGGAGAGGGGCGTCTCCGAAAACTTGTAGGGTATGCCTACCAGCTTGAGCCGCCCGGCCGTCGGGTGGTCGATTTCCTCCAGCATCCGACGGTGCAAAACCTGGGGATGCTGGAAGACCTTATCGATGGTGTTGATGGGGCCGCAGGGCAGTTCGGCCGCCGTAAGGGCCTCGATCCACTCGGCCGTGGTCCGGGTCTTGAAAACCTCTTCCAGAATCGGGATCAGAGCACCGCGGTTCACAACCCGGTCGCTGTTTGTCCGAAAGCGCGGGTCGTCGGCCAGCTCCGGCCGGCCGATGACTTCACAGAACCGGCGAAACTGGGCGTCGTTTCCAACCCCGATGGCGACCCAGCCGTCGGCCGTGGCGAACGCCTGGTAGGGTACGACATTCGGGTGGGCGTTGCCGTAGCGCCGGGGCAGCTCCCCGGAAACCAGGTAATTCATGGCCACGTTTGCCAGCCAGCCCACCACCGATTCGAGCAACGAGACCTCGACCCGCTGGCCCTGACCGGTGCGGTCCCGGTGCCGGAGGGCCGCCAGGATCGCGGCCGCCGCAAACATCCCGGTGGTGATATCTGCGATGGCAACCCCGACCTTCATCGGGGGCCCCTCGGGCTCACCGGTTATGCTCATGACGCCCCCTTCGGCCTGGGCGATAAAGTCGTAGCCCGGCCTGGTGGCGTACGGGCCGTCGTAGCCGTAACCGCTCACCGAGCAGTAGACGAGGCCGGGGTTGACCTTTCTGAGGTCGTTATACCCGAGACCCAGCCGGTCGAGGGTTCCCGGTATGAAGTTCTCAATAAAGACGTCGGCCCGCTTGACCAGGTCCAGCAGGACCCGCCGGCCGCCTTCCGTCCGGAAATTGAGGGTAATGCTCCGCTTGTTGCGGTTCGCCGAGAGGTAGTAGGCGCTCTCGGTTCCGGCCCACGGGGGGCCCCAGGCCCGGGAGTCGTCGCCCCGGCCCGGCATCTCAACTTTGACCACGTCGGCCCCCATGTCCGCCAGCATCATGGTGCAGAACGGGCCGGCGAGCACCCTGGTCAGGTCGACAACCCGGACCCCGTCGAGGGGAAGTGCCATTGCAGCGCCTCCTGGGCAAGTAAGGTCTAAAATACGCCCCGGTCGGGCGGGGCGTCAGGGTGGAGCCGAGGGGATTCGAACCCCCGACCTCCCGGGTGCAAACCGGACGCTCTCCCAGCTGAGCTACGGCCCCATCCGTACGAATCTTAGCACCGGGTTCAGGCGCCGGACAAGGCGGGCTATTCGGTAACCTCGATTTTCTGCCGGAAAATCAGCTGGTAACCGTCGGGGTCTTCAACCCGGTACTCCCGGTAACCCCAGGGCTGGGTAACCGGCTCTTCCACCAGAATAAAGCCCGTCTCGTTCGGGTCCAGGGGCGTAACGCCCATCTCCCGGGCCTGGTGGAAGTGACCGTGCACGTCACGGACCGCAAAATAGAGCCGGACCCCCTGGCCCCGGGGCTCCGTAATCTGGCCGTCCGGCAGGCTTTCAAGAACCAGCCGGGCGTTCCCGACGTTAAAGACAACCCGGTCGGTGCCGGCTTCCTCGAGTTCGAACCCGAGGGAGTCCTGGTAAAAGGCCAGCGACGTGGAAAGGTCACTTACGCCTAGAACAATTTCGTCTACCCGGTGGGGCTGCACCTTATTTCGAAATTCCGGCTCGGCGTGGGTTGCCACCGTGACCTCCTTGACCTGATGTTATCCAACCTAGATATTCTGCCATCCGGCATGACCGGTGGGCAGCCGGCGGCGCCTGCCGGTTGGCAGGTCATGCCGGCGGGGCCTCGTCGGGCGCCTCCCAGAGTTGGGGCTGGACGGGTCGGTGGGCGGGGTAGGGGATGCCCAGGTGCTGGTAGGCCCGGGCGGTGGCGACCCGACCCAGCCGGGTCCGGTCAAGAAATCCGAGCTGTAAAAGATACGGCTCGTAGACGTCGGCAATCGTATCCGGGTCCTCGCTGATCGCGGCCGCGATCGTCTCAAGGCCCACCGGACCGCCCCCAAACTTCTCGATGACCGCACGGAGAACCCGCCGGTCCACCTCATCAAGGCCCACCTCATCCACTTCCAGCCGTTCAAGCGCAAACCGGGCGGTCTCCAGGGTAATGCGGCCGTCGCCCATCACCTGGGCAAAGTCACGGACCCGCTTAAGGAGCCGGTTCGCCACCCGCGGGGTTCCCCGGGACCGGCGGGCGATCTCCTCGGCCCCGGCGTCATCAATTTCGACCCCGAGGATGCGGGCCGACCGCCGGACGATTTCGACCATGGCCGGAAGGTCGTAGAAGTCGAGCCGGCAGACGACCCCGAACCGGTCCCGCAAAGGGGCCGAGAGCAGGGCATAGCGGGTCGTCGCCCCGATGAGGGTAAACTTGTTGAGCTGGAGGCGAATCGACCGGGCGCCCGGCCCCTTACCGAGGACGATGTCGATGGCAAAGTCCTCCATCGCCGGGTAAAGAACCTCTTCGACGGCCCGGTTAAGCCGGTGGATCTCGTCGATGAACAGGACATCCCCGGGCTCCAGGCTCGTGAGGATGGCGGCGAGGTCGCCGGCCCGTTCGATGGCCGGCCCGGACGTGATCCGGAAATTAACCCCAAGCTCGTTGGCGATGATGCCGGCCAGGGTGGTCTTGCCCAGCCCCGGCGGACCGTAAAGAATGAGGTGCTCAAGGGGTTCCTTCCGGGCCCGGGCCGCCTCGATGTAGACCCGCAGGTTTTCTTTCAGCCGGTCCTGGCCGATAAATTCGGCGAGCCGGCGCGGCCGGAGGCTCACTTCCAGGTCGGCATCGGCCGGCTGAACCCGGGGCGAGAGGACGCGCTCGCTCATATTTTCGATTGATTATACCAGGAGTCAGGCCTTTAGCGGCCGATAATAATCAGGACCCCGGCGATAATCGCCAGGAGCCCGAGCACCACGTCGCTACCGGGAATGCGGATGCCCACCAGGGGGACAAGCCCCCACAGAATCAGCCAGGTCCCCAGCAGGACGAGTCCGGCGCTTGAGGCCCCCGCGCCGCGCATGATTTAACTCCCTAAAAGACGTACGGGGCGGTAACCGGGTCGGCCCGGAGCATTTCCCACTCGGCGTCCGAGAGGGGTTCGGGGCGGTCCCGCTCGGCGTCGACCGGACAGAGAAACCCGAACGGCTCCGGCCCGTCGTTCACCCACCGGTGGGGTGTAGCGGGGGGAACGTACACCACATCAAACGGCTTAACGCCGAACACCCGGGTTCCAACCAGGGCTTTGCCCCGGCCCCGGACGACGACGATAAAGTGGATGTGCCGGTGTTTTTCCAGGCTCGAATAGCCGCCGGGCTCAAGCTCAAAGTAGCGAAGCTCGAATGCCGCCGGCGCCTCTGGGGGCGGACCCAGGACGAAACGGGTCACCCCCGACCAGTGCATACCCCGGCGCTCGTCGGCGCTCTTGTAGGCCCGGCCCCCCAGGCCGACCCAGCGGAATTTTTCCGGGTCGAACTCAAGCTTTCGGCCTGACTGCCAACCGACCTCTGTGACCATAAACCCCTCGCAAGGTCTCCGTACCGTCCATTTTACCGGATTTACCACCGGTCAGGCGGCGCTCATGCCGCCGTCAACGACGAAAACCTGACCGGTAATGTAGCTTGAGGCATCGGAGGCCAGAAACACCGCCAGACCCTTAAGCTCATACGGCTCCCCAATCCGGCCCAGGGGCGTAAGCGCCCGGATCTTCCCTTCGGCCCGCTCCAGAACCGGCTGGGAGAGCCGGGTCCGGAAAAACCCGGGGGCGATAACGTTTACCCGAACCCCCCGCGGTCCCCACTTCACCGCCAGGTCCCGGCTCAGGGCGATAATCCCGCCCTTGGAGGCGCTGTAGCCGGTGGCCGAAAGGATGTCCTCCGGCGTCCCCAGCAGGCCGGCCACCGACGCCACGTTGATGATGCTCCCGGTTCCACGGCCCAGCATGTGCCGGCCGACTGCCCGGCAGGTGTAATAGGTGCCGTTAACGTTGACGTCGATGACCCACTTCCACCGGTCCAGGGGCATTTCCAGCACCGGCGCCCCCCAGGAGACCCCGTGGCAATTGACCAGGATATCCACCTGGCCGAAGCGGTCAAGGGCGGCCTGGACCAGCCGCTCGACCTGGTCCGGGTCGCTGACGTCGGATGGGACCGCCAGGCACTCAAAGCCCCGGTCCGCGAACTCCCGGGCGGTGGGTTCGAGCCACTCGGTCCGGCGGGCGGTAATCACCAGCTTTGCCCCGGCCTCGGCCAGGCCCTCGGCCATCGCCTTGCCGAGGCCCCGGGACCCGCCGGTGACCAGGGCGACTTTACCGGTCAGGTCAAAAAGCTCCCGAATATGCACCGTCTAAGCCTCCGTCCGCTCAGGTTGTCTGCCAAGGGCTGCTAGGCAGATAAACTCGTAGGCGATGTTGGCGGCGAGCAGGGCCGTTATATCCCCCTGGTCGTACGGCGGTGAGACCTCCACCAGGTCGAAGCCGACGAACGGAAGGCCGGCAAGCCCCCTGACCAGGCGCAGGACCTCCCGGGGGGTGAGGCCGCCCGCTTCCGGGGTGCCTGTCCCCGGGGCGAAGGCCGGGTCGACCACGTCGATATCAAACGACAGGTAGGTCGGCCCCTGAACCCGGCGGCGGATTACCCGAACCGCCTCGTCAATGCCGTAGGCGTCGATTTCGGTGAGGGGCACCATCAAAAGCCCCAATCTGCGGGGAAGCTCGTAGTCTTCAGCGTCGAAGACCGGCCCGTGCATCCCGACCTGGACCGACGCCTCCGGCCGAATGAGGCCCTCTTCAAGCGCCCGGCGGAAGGTGGTGCCGTGGCTGTACCGGCGGCCGTAATATTCGTCCCAAAGGTCGGTGTGGGCATCGATGTGGACCAGGGCGACCGGGCCGTGGCGGGCCGCCACCGCCCGCAGGATCGGCAGGGTGACCGAGTGGTCGCCGCCGATGCACAGGGGAACGACCCCGAGCTCGAGAATCGGCTTTAGGGCGGCCTCCACCCGCGCAAACGTGTCCTCCAGGTAGGTGGGCACGACCGGCAGGTCGCCGCCGTCGACAACCGATACGAGGTCAAAGGGGTTTACCCTAAGGGCGGGGTTGTAGGTTCGGAGGAGGACCGAAGCCTCCCGAACCTTCCGGGGGCCGAACCTCGGGCCGGGCCGGAAGGTGGTGCCCCCGTCAAACGGCACGCCCAGGACCGCCAGGTCAACCCCGGCCAGGTCCTCCCGGTAGGGGAGCCGGGCGAAGGTCAACGGTCCGGCGAACCTCGGAATTTTGAGGGCGTCAACCGGCTTCGGCCGCTCACCACTCACCGAAGAGCTCCTTCTCCAGGTCAAGGGTGCTCCGCTCGGCCGGGCCGGAACTGCCCAGGGCCCGGTAAAGGGTCTCGTCGTAGTCCCGGACCCGGATCGGGGTCGGGATGGGGACGGCGTGGCCCAGCACCAGCGCCTGCTGGCGGGTGTCGAGCCGGGCCAGGAGGGTCCGCAGCTCCGACCGCCCCACCACCCCGGTCAGCACGCTCTCGAGGTCTTTCTCGTTGTCCAGGGAGCAAACGATCCGGGTCCCGAGCTGGGACATAACCTCCTCGTCGATACCGGACGGCCGCTGGTCAACCACGAGCAGGGTCACATTGTATTTTCGCATCTCCCGGGCAATGGTGCCGAAAATGGTGTGGTGGGCAACGGCCGGCGAAAGGAACTTGTGGGCCTCCTCGACCACGACCACCAGCGGCTTCGGGTCCTCGCCGGCCCCGCCCAGGAACCGCTCTTTCGCCTCGACGTAGTGGCGGTGAATCCGGCGGGTAAGCACGTTGGCGACCAGCATGTAGGCGAGCAGGTCGTTGGTTCGGCCGAACTCCAGCACAACGCTCCGGCCTATCTTTAAGTAGTTGAGCATCAGGTCGACGGCCCGGCTGTCGGCCTTCGGCCTAAGGAAGCGCAGCTGTTTGAGGCGGCCCAGGGATTGGTAGAGGGCGTTGACGACGTTGGTGCCGAACCCGAGGTCCCTGGCCAGCTCTTCCCGCGCCTGGGGGTCTTCGAGGCTGAGAAACTCCGCCAGCCAGTCCCGGTTGTACCTGCGTTCCAGGGCGGCCATCAGGTCCTGGGCCCGATTCGAAAGGTGCAGGGGCTCAGTGAGCAGCAAAAGGTCGTCGATTTCAAGCTCGCTGTAACCGATTTCGACGGCGCTGTCGTACTTGACGCCCCGGCGCCGGGAGCTTTCCTCGTCCAGGGTAAAAACGACAACCCCTGAGCGGAAGAGCTGCCTCAACCCCTTGACCTCCACCCCCCGCTCCTTGTCCTCGGCCTTCCAGCCGTACTCGTTGTGCATGTCGAAGACCAGGACCGAAGCCAGGCCGCTGCGGATAATGCCGATGAGGAGAAGCCGCGTCAAAAAGCTTTTGCCGGTCCCGCTCTTGCCGAATACCCCGTTACTCCGCTCGACCAGCCGCCGGATATTAATGCAGAGGGGAATTTCGGGCATCTCCAGGGGCGAGCCGACCCGGAAGTGGTCGGCCCGGTCCTCGTCGCCGTAGACCCCCTTAAGGTCCTCCCCGGTCGCCTCGTAGACCGGTGCGAAGTGGCCGGGCACCGTCTTGACCGGGGCCGGCGGGTCATCGGGCCGCTCGGGGAGGGTCAGGGTCGGCAGGACCTGAAGGACGCCGTAGGTGGCGATGCCCCCCATGACCCGGGCCACAAACGGGTCGTCGTAATCCGGGGGCACGCTTGCAACCCGGTCGCTCACGCTGCGGAGCTTTACGTCGGTCACCAGGCAGAGAAAGCGGTGCCGGTCGCCTTCGACCGTAACGAACCGGCCGATGCCCATCTCCTCCACCGAGATGTCGGGGTCCAGCCGGACCTCAAGGCCGCTGGAGACCGACCCGCCGACCACCCGGCCGAGCCGGCGGCGTTCGGCGGGCCAGGGACCCTTACCGTCAACCTTCACGCTTGAGCCTCCGCAGAAGCAGTTGCAGGCGGACCGGGTCGGGAGCCAGCAGCCGGGCAAGCTCCCGGCCGGCCCGGACCAGAAAGCCGTCGGGGTCGGCCCGGCAGTCGGCGGCCCGGCGAATCGCCGCCGCAACCAGCTCGTCCACCGGGGTCGGGGCCGGCTGCTCCAGGATGAGTGCCACAAAGTCGAGCCGCTCGGTAAAGCTTACGCTCTCGTCGGGCTGGCAGAGATAGACGAAATCGTGAATTCGGGGCGGGGTGGGCGGGAGGGTCTGGCGGATGACTCCGCCGGCGGCGTGGCCGACGATAATCGCCTCGAACTCGGTCCGGAAGAGCTGGGTGAGCTGCGGATTTTTCTTGAAGATTTCGGCCGGGTCGGTCTCCGTCCAACCCCGGGCGACCGGGCGGCGGCCCGGGTCGATGCCGGCCGTGCGAACGGCGGCCACCAGGCCGAAGACCGGTCGGTCGGAGGGGCCGGTCCGGACCAGGCTGCCCAGGGCGGGGGCCCCGTGGAGCTCGTAGCAGTGGGCGACGAACCTGGAGGTTGAGGTCTCGATAACCTCGCCAACCCTGAGGTCGGTCATGCGCGTGCTAGGGCCTGCTCCAGGTCGGCGATAATGTCTTCCGGGTCCTCGATGCCCACCGACAGCCGGACGAGCCCGTCGGTGATCCCCAGGGCCTGCCGCTCGGCCGGGCTGAGATACCGATGGGAACTTATGGGCGGGTAGAGGACCTCGCTGAAGACGTCGCCCAGGGTCGGGGCCGGCCGGCAGAGGCGCAGGCTATCAATGAACCGCATGGCCCGGTCCCGGGTGCCATCCCTCAGTTCAAACGCAACCATGCCCCCGAACCGGTCGCCGAAAAGCCGGCGGGCGACGGCGTGGTCCGGGTGGTCCGGCCGGCCCGGATAGTAGACCCGGCCGACCTTGGGGTGAACCGCCAGCCACTCGGCAACCCGGGCGGCGTTGGCGCAGTGGCGTTCGAGCCGCAAATGCAGGGTTCGGATGCCGCGCAGAATGAGCCAGGCCTCGAACGGGCCGAGGACCGACCCCACGAGCCGGACAATCGTCCGGAGGGCTGGCTCGAACTCCGGCCCGGTAACGACAACGCCGCCCATGACGTCCCCGTGGCCGGCAAAGTACTTGGTGGCCGAATGGACCACCAGGTCGGCGCCGGCCGTGAGGGGCCGGTAGACGTAGGGGGTTACGAAAGTGGCGTCAACGACCACCCTGGCCCCGCAGGCGTGGCCGAGGCGCACGAGGGCGGGGACGTCCAGCACCCGGAGCACCGGGTTTGTCACAACTTCGAAGAAGAGACCCTTCGGCCGGTCGGCAGCCAGGAGCGCCCCGGCGGTTTCCAGGTCGGTCAGGTCGGCAAAGCGAAGCTGGACCCCCATCGGCCCGAAAAACGTGAGCAGCAGGTCCCGGGTTGCCCCGTAAAGGTCCCGGGCCACCAGCAGCCGGTCGCCGGGCGCCAGCTCCAGGGCCAGCAGGGCGGCGTGGACCGCCGCCATCCCGGACCCGAACGCCACCGCTGCCGATCCGCCCTCCAGGTCGGCCACGGCCCGCTCCAGGGCGGCTACCGTCGGGTTCGCGTTTCGGGTGTAGACGAAGCCGGCCTTTTCGCCGGCGAAGACCGCATCCAGGTCGGCCTGGGTGGGGTAGTAGAAGGCGCTGGCGGCGTAGATGGGGAAGACTGACGGCCGGAAATCGCCGGCCGGGGTCTCGTGTCCGCCGCCGCTGTGGACGGCGCGGGTGCCGAAGCCGGGCGGACGGTCTTCTCCCATTTCTAGCCGATGCTAGCACACCAGTTCGGCAGTTTGCAACCGGCTCGGCCGCCTACCGGCCCCGGGGCCGGCCGACGGAGCGGCCGGCGTCCGCCCCGCCCTCGGCCCAGACGGCCGGATACCGCTCCCGGATCGAACAAAACCGGCCCTGACCGATAACCACGTGGTCGAGCACGTCGATGTCGAGGAGCCGACCGGCCTCCAGGGCGGCCCGGGTCACCTGGAGGTCCTCGGCGGACGGGGTGGGGTCTCCCGACGGGTGGTTGTGCACCAGGATGATGGCCGGGCAGTTTTCCCGAATCGCGTCCCGGAAGAGCTCACCGACCCGGACCTGGGCGGCGTTGACGCTCCCCTGGTAGACCAGCCGGTTGGCCATAACCTGGTTTTTCGAGTTTAAGAGCAGGACCCGAAGCTGCTCCTGGGCAAGCCAGGCCAGCTCGGCCGCAACGAGGCTGGCGACCTCCTGCGGGCTCTTCACCACCGGCCGTTCGGACGGCTGCAAGGTCGCCAGCCGCCGGCCGAGCTCCAGGGCGGCCTTAAGCTCGACGGCCTTGACCGGCCCGATGCCCTTCTGGGCGGCCAGCTCCCCAATACTTGCCCGGGCGAGCCCCTCCAGGCCGCCGAATCGGGCCAGCACCCGGCGGGCCAGGTCGAGGACGCTCTCCGACCGGGTGCCGGTCCGCCAGATGATAGCGATGAGCTCGTGGTCGCTCAGGCCGCCCGGCCCGTGCCGCAGCAGCCGTTCCCGGGGCCGCTCCCCGGTCGGGAGCTCCCGGATGAGGACTGAGTAGTTAGGTCGGGCGTCAGGGGGCCTTTCAGTCGACAACGGCGACGGCCTCGATTTCGATGAGCCAATCGGGCTGGGCCAGGCTTTCGACGAAGACCAGGGTGCTGGCCGGAAACGGCTCCTTAAAGTAGCGGGCCCGGACCTCGCGGAACTTGTCCCGGTGGGCGAAGTGGGTAAGAAAGACGGTCGTTTTGACGACGTGTTCGAGGCCGGCACCGGCGGCCTCCAGAACCGCCTTAAGGTTCTCGAAGGCCTGAACCGCCTGGGCCTCGAAATCCCCGGGCCCGACCAGCCTTCCCTCCCGGTCCAGGGCCACCTGCCCGGAAACGTAAATGGTCTTATCAACCCGCCAGGCGTGGGAATAGCCGGTTGCCGGGTGCACGTTCGCCGGTCGAATAACTTCCCTGGTCACGGGGTCGCCTCCCTCGCCAAATTTAGCCGCCGCCCAGACGCCGCCAGGCGGTCCCAAGGTCGGCCGCCGCCAGGCCCAGGTCTGCCCACGGGTCGCCCCGCCGGGCCAGGCGGGCCGGAATCTCCCGGATATTATAGCGTCGGGAGGTCAAATCAGGGGCATCCAGCTCGGGCCAGCCGACCGGGGTGGCGACCGGGGCGCCCGGCTTCGCCCGGACCGAATAGGGGGCCACCGCCGTCTGACCGTAGGCGTTGCGCCGGGTGTCCACGTAAAGCCGGCCACCCCGGGCCTCGACCCGGGCCTCGGTTGACACCAGTTCGGGCCAGTTCCCGGCAAGGAGGTCCGCAACCCGGTCGGCGAACCGCCGCACCTCGTCAAAGTCGGGCCCGCGGCGGATCGGTACGGCCACGTGGGCGCCCCGGGATCCGGTCAACATCACGAAGGGCCGCAGGCCCAGGCCCTCGAGCAGCTCCCGCAGGGCCTGGGCCACGGTCCGAACCGGCCCAAAATCGGGGTCGGGCGGGTCCAGGTCAAACACCAGCCGGTCAGGCTGACGGGGCCGGTCGGCCCGGCTCAGCCAGGTGTGGACGGTGATACAGCCCAGGTTCGCCAGGTAGACCAGGGACGCGACATTTTCCACCACGGCGTGGGTGATGACGCCGCCGGCAACTTTTGGCACGGTCGCCCGACGGACCCAATCGGGAAAGTAGTCGGCGGCCTCCTGCTGGATGAAACCCGGCCGGTCGATGCCGTCGGGGAAGCGGTGCATCACCACCGGCCGGCCCTTCAGGCGGGGAAGCATGAACCGCCCGACCGTAAGGTAGTAGCGGGCCAGCTCGAGTTTGGTTACGCCCGGGTCCGGAAAAAGAACTTTATCCGGGTTGGTCAGCCGGACGGTATACCGTCCGGCCCGCAGGGTAATTTCTTCCCTCGACAAATGTCTCCTTTCGGCCCGCGGGGAGTTCAAAAGCGTAGGTTGAGGGTGCGGACGGCGCCGGTTTCCGGGTCCGCGACCCGGATGCAGTGGTTGTTGGTGTCGGCAATAAACACTTTACCGGCCGCCACGCTCAGCCCCCCCGGCTCGGCGAACTGGGCTTCCGCTCCGATGCCGTCCCGCCAGCCCGGCTCGCCTGACCCGAGCCAGGTGTAGCAGCCCCGGGTCTGCGGGTAAAGGCGCTTGATTTTGTGGTTATACGTGTCGGCCACGTAAACGATTCCATCGGCCCAGGCCACCCCGAGGGGGTGCTGGAGGCGGACCTGAGGGCCGATACCGTCGGCGTCCCCAAAGACGAACAGGTCCTGGCCCACCAGGGTAACGACCGGCGCCCGGGGCCCAAACCCGACCATCCGGATACTGCTGGTTTCGCTGTCGGCGAAGTAGAGCCGCTCGCGGTCGGTGGCGAGGCCCGACGTCTGGGCCAGCCAGGCCAGCTCCCGGGGCCCGTCCTTGAGGCCCTCATACCCGGTGCCGGCGAAGACCTCGACGGTCCGGCGGTCCAGGTCGAGAACCCAGATCTGGTGGCAGCCGGCCATCGCAATGTACACCCGTCCGTCGACGACAACCAGGTCCCAGGGGGAGTTGAGGGCGGCTTCGGCGGCCGGCCGCACGCCGGTGAACGGCCGCCCCTGGGTGCCGTTGCCGGCGAGGGTCCGGACAAGCCCGGTGACCAGGTCGACCTGGCGGACGGCGTGGTTCTCGGTGTCGGCTACGAAGAGGGTTGAGCCCACGACGGCGAGCCCCTGCGGACCGGAGAACCGGGCCTCCTCGGCCGGCCCGTCGGCGAACCCCGCCTCGCCGCTGCCGATGACATCAATAACCTGCCCGTCGAAGTCGCTGACCACAATCCGGTTGTGGTTCGTGTCGGCGATAAACAGTCTGAAAGAATCCTCGTCGGCCAGAACCTTGCCCGGAAAGGCCAGGGGCGAGGGCCTCAGCTTTTCCCGCTCCAGGGGAAACCGGAGGGGCCGCCGGTCGATGAGGCCCAGGGCGTCGAATTCCCGGGCCATATCCCGGACCAGGGCCTCCAGGGGCGGGTAAGGCAGCTCGCCCTCGTGGCGGCCGATGACCTTCCCGTTCGGGTCGATGAAATAGAGGGTCGGCCAGGCCCGACCGGCGTAGGCTTCCCAGACGACAAAGTCCCGGTCGTTGATGACCGGGTGTTCGATGCCGAGGCGGACGACCGCCTGCCGGAGGTTCTCGGTCTCCCGCTCGGTCGGAAACTTCGGGGAATGGACGCCGATGACGACCAGCTCATCCCGGAACCGCCTTTCGAGCTTCCGCAACTGCGGAAGCATGTGCAGGCAGTTAATTCAGCAGTAGGTCCAGAAGTCGAGCAGGACGATTTTGCCCCGCAGGTCCCGGATGGAGAGGGGCCGGTCGGTGTTGAGCCAGTCGTGGCCGGGGGGAAAATCCGGGGCGTTGACGGTTCCGGCGAAGCGGCGCTGCAATCTATCTCCTCCGGAGCCACTTTAGACTACCCCGGGTCCCGGCGTCAAACGCCCAGCCGGGCCCGAAGGTCGGCCAGGCTCGTGAACACGTAATCGGGCCGGTCGCCGGCCGCGGCGAGGTCCTGTTCGGAAGTTACGCCCGAAAGGACGAGGCCGAAGGCGGTGCCGGCCGCCCGGGCGGCCGGCAGGTCAGAACTGAGCGAGTCGCCGACAAGCAGGGCATCCGCCGGACTTACGCCGAGGGTCCGGCAGGCCTCGAGGAGCAGCCCGGGCCCGGGTTTGCCAACGACGATGTCCGGCGGCCGGCCGGCAACCGCCTGGAGGGCCCCGACGACCAGGGCCGCCCCCGGTAGCATTCCGGCTCCGGTCGGGATGAACCGGTCGACGTTGACGGCCACGAAGGTCGCCCTGCCCAGGAGGGCTTCGACGGCCCGGGCGAGCTTTTCATACGACAGGTCGGGGTCAACCCCGGCCACAACGTAATCGGCCGGCGGCGCCTCGACCAGGGTAAGGCCGTGGTCGGCCAGCTCGGCCCGGAGGCCCGCCGAACCGACCGCCAGCACCCGGGCATCGGGCTGCCGGCCGGCGATGAGGCGGGCGGTTGCGGTCACCGCCGTGACCAGCTCCGATTCGGCAAGGGGAATCCCGAGCCGACTTAACGTGAGGGCCAGCTCCCGGCGGGCCAGCCGCGAGTTGTTCGTCACAACGGCAACCTTCCGGTTGAGCCGTTTCAGCGCCTCGATGAGTTCGGCTGCCCCGGCAACCGCCCGGTCCGGGTAGGCAAGGGTCCCGTCCAGGTCGAAGAGAAACGCGGCAAAATCCCGCAAATCCCGGCCGGGTCGGGTCATCGCGTTTTCAGGCGGGCCGGCCTCCCGGGCTCTCCCGGATGGTATAATGTCGGCGGAACGGGGTGTGGCGCAGCCTGGTGAGCGCGCCTGGTTTGGGACCAGGAGGTCCCCGGTTCAAATCCGGGCACCCCGACCCGCCCTAGTCGCCCGCTGGTACGGGTGGCTCGATGGGGAGCCAGCGGTCCTTGAGCTTTTGCATCAGCTTGGGCAGGGTGGTGTACTCCATCTCATCCATCGGCAGCCGGTGGGGCTCAAAGGGCCCGTGCCGGCGCAGATAATCGGCCACCAAAAGGGCAACCTCCCGGGCCTTGTCAAAGGCCGGGTCCCCAAACAAATCCACCGGCCCGACAAGCTTGCCCTCCGAAAGCTGGAATCCGGCCGCAACCAGCCTTGGGGGCCCGTCAAAGCGGGTGCAGCGGGCATCGGCAAATCCCACCGGCATCAAAGGCCCGTGGTGCGAGCCCCGCATCCAGCCCTCGACCAGGTGGGGGTGGCTGAAGGCCTCGAGGATCTCACCCACGGCCGGGAACTCCCCCTGGGCCCGGACAATCAGGACCGGGTCGTCCTTGCCCACATAGCGGCCCGCAATCAGGCTTAGCCTTTCGGTGGAGCTTACGGCCGCAATCTCGCCGGTTCCCCGGCTATAGACGGCCTTTACGGCGTACCTTAGGGGGCTGCCGATGAAGGCCAGGAGGGCGTAAAGCTCTTCGGGGCAGTTAAAGACGATCTTTTTATGCTCGATGACGTCGTGGACCTCAAAGCTAAAGCCGGAATTTAAGGCCTCAGAGATGACCAGCCCGGCGGTGTTGAACGGGTCGGCGAAGATGCGGTAAAGGGGCAGGTTAAAGGCCGAGCCGGCCGAGGTCTTATCGGCCATAAAGACGATTAGCGGTTCGGAGCGGCGCTCCTCGAAAGTGAGCTCGGCGCAGCCGGGGCCCAGGCCCCGGACGTTGCCCGAGAAGGCATCCGAAAGCAGGTCCTGGCCGGCCCCGTAAAGCTTTAAGCTTTTGGCGGTCTCGGTGGCGGCCTCAAAGGCCTGCCAGGCCAGGCCGTGAATCTGGGGGCTGTCGACCCCGTGGCCATGGGTCATGATGAGCTCGAGGTCATCGCCGACGTTCAGGACCCGAAAGTCAAAAATGAGCCCCTGGTCCCTGGCCGTCCCAAGGACCTCAGTGGCCCGCTCAATCAGACCCTCATGCATCGACGAGTGCCCCACGTACCCACCCACATCCGCCTTGATCACGCTTAGCGTCACCCGCATGGTCACCCTCCTGAACCCGATGGATTTTGTGCCCTATTTCACAAAGTAGCAGAGATACGCCCGGCTGTCAACCCGCCTGATGCGGTTCGCTAGAGGACGTAGGACGGCTGCCATTCGCCGAAAACCCTCCGCAGTACCCCGCAGATTTCCCCGAGGGTTGCGTACACCCGGACGGCGTCGATGATAAACGGCATCAGGTTTTCCCGGCCCCGAGCCGCATCCTCCAGGGCCTTAAGTTTGACCGAAACGGCCTCGTTGTCCCGCTCCCGCCGGACCCGGTTGAGCCGCTCCAGGTGCCGGGCCTCCCCGGCCTTATCGACCCGCAGGATGGGGATCTCAAGGCGGTCCTCGTCCACCTGGAATGCATTCACCCCCACCACAACCCGCCGGCCCTCGTCCACCTCCCGCTGGTAGCGCTCGGCCGCGTCCAGGATCTCACGGTGGAAGAACCCGGCTTCGATCGCCGGGACCACGCCCCCGTACTCCTGGATCCGGGCAAAGTAATCGTACGCCTGCCGCTCAAGCTCGTTGGTAAGCCATTCAACGTAGTAGCTCCCGCCCAGCGGGTCGACGGTGTTCGTGACGCCGGTCTCGTAGGCGATCACCTGCTGGGTCCTCAGGGCAATCCGGGCGGCCTTCTCCGACGGCAGCGCCCAGGCCTCATCCATCGAGTTGGTATGCAGCGACTGGCACCCGCCCAGGACGGCCGCCAGGGCCTGGATTGCGACCCGGGCGATGTTGACTTCCGGCTGCTGGGCGGTCAGGGTGCAGCCGGCGGTCTGAGCGTGGAAGCGGAGCCACCATGACCGGGGATTCTCGGCCCTGTAGCGCTCCCGCATCTCCCGGGCCCAGATCCGCCGGGCGGCCCGGAACTTGGCGATTTCTTCGAAGAAGTCGTTGTGGACGTTAAAGAAAAACGAAAACCTGGGCGCAAACTCGTCGATTTTAAGTCCCCGTTCAAGGCAGGCATCGACGTACGCAAAGCCGTTGGCAAGGGTAAATGCCAGCTCCTGGACCGCCGTCGACCCGGCCTCCCGGATGTGGTAGCCGCTGATGCTTATCGGGTTCCATTTCGGCATCTCCCGGACGCTGAACTCGATGGTGTCCACCACCAGCCGCATCGACGGCTCCGGCGGGAAAATGTATTCATTCTGGGCAATGTACTCTTTGAGGATGTCGTTCTGGAGGGTTCCGCCCAGGACGTGGCGGGGGATGCCCCGCTTCTCGGCGGCGACGATGTACATGGCCCAGATGACGGCGGCCGGGCCGTTGATGGTCATCGAGGTGGTTATCTGGTCGACAGGGATGCCATCGAACAGCATTTCCATGTCGGCCAGGGACGAGACCCCGACCCCGCAGACGCCGAATTCGCCCCGGGCCCTTGGGTCGTCCGTATCGAAACCGTAAAGGGTTGGCAGGTCGAATGCGACCGAAAGGCCGGTCTGACCGTTCTCGAGCAGGTATTTAAAACGGGCGTTGGTCTCCTCGGCGGTGCCGAACCCGGCGAACATTCGCATGGTCCAGAGCCGGCCCCGGTAGCCGGTCGGGTGGATGCCCCGGGTGAAAGGGTAGCGGCCGGGGAAGCTCAGGTCACGAAGGTAGTCGAAGTCGGGGATGGAAGCCGGGGTGTAAAGGCGGTCGACCGGAATGGCCGAAAGGGTCTCAAACAGGGCTGGCCGCTCGGACGCGCTGGCCGTCTCCAAACGCCATTGTTCTTCGGCCCGCCTCAGGGCCTCCAGGTCCCGCCCATCCGCGGCCATAGCCGCCTCCCCGCAAAGGGTTTTCTAGTTCAGTGTAACTTTCGCCCTGCAGAATTGTCAACCGGACCCGGCCGACCCGACCTCCAGCAACCGGGTCCGGTTGACAAGGGTGGTGTGGCGTATTATCATATAGCAAAGCCAGAGCGGCCGACACTGCAGAGATGAACGGTTCGAGAGGGGGTGGCCCTATGCGGAATGAGGGCCGGTCTTTCCGGCCGGCCGACGGGAACCACAGGCAAGCAGTGGCCGATGTTCAAACCTGCAGGGAGGAGGCTGTTTTAAATGTTGGTGGCGACGCCCGAGACCAGAACTGAACAGGACACCAAGGTCGTCGAGGAGGCCATCCGGATCATCCAGGACCACCTGGACCGGGAGGCCCGCAACCGACGCCAGGTGCTGCTTGAGCCCAAAGACCTCTGCCCGATGCAGAAGGCGAAGCTGGTCGCCGACCTTCAGGCGGTCTTCGACGACCCGGGACCTGGCCGGGGCTCCTTCGGCGACTGGGTCCGGGGTGTCTGGGCTTCGGTTCGACGGCTCTTCTAGGTCCGCCAAGTAAATCCGACCCGCACCCGATACAGCCGGAGCGCCCGCCCGGCGCTCGACCTGAGTGAAATACGTCCGGTTGGACGGAGGGCCGGTAATAGCGCTGGCGGTTACCGGCCCTCCCCTTCCGGGGCCGCCTGCAATTCGGGAGCCCCGACCCAGATTTCGCCGTCGACGAAAACCTCTTTCTTCCAGATCGGGGCTTCGGCCTTCACGCGGTCCATCACGTAGCGGCAGGCCTCAAAGGCCTCGGCCCGGTGGGGGGCCGCAACCGCCACCATCACGCTCGCCTCGCCGATTTCCAGCCGCCCAACCCGGTGTTTGACGGCAATCCTGCCGACCGGCCACCGCCGGCGGGCCTCGGCCGCAATCTCGGCCATCTTGGCGGCGGCCATCTCGGGGTAGGCCTCGTAGACCAGGTAGCGGGTCGGTCGTCCGTCCGAGTTGTTGCGAACCACGCCGATGAAGAGCACCACCGCCCCGTCGGCCTCCGTCTGAACCAGCGAGATAAGCTCGGCCGGGTTTAACGGCCCCTCGGTAACCTCAAACATCGCAGCCTCACCCCCGCTGACCGGCGGTACGAACACCAGCTCGTCGCCGGCCTTCAGCTCATGGTCGGCCGGAACGTATTCCCGGTTGACCGCAAAGCGGACCGCCCCCGCCAGGTTGCCCAGGACCGGCCGCTCGGCCACGAGCCGGGCCCAGACGTCGGCCACCCGGGAACCGGCCGGAATGTCCAGTTCCCGTTCGCTTTCCCCGAAGAGCTCCCGGAACAGGGCGAAAAATCTCAGCCGCACCTTCACCGTTTCCATAGTCTTTGCCCCCTCGATTATACCCGAGGCCGGTCAGGGAACCGGGTCCTTCTGGTCGCTGCCCGGTGCCCCGAGATACTCCCTCGCCTCGGCGACCAGATAGAGCGAGCCGGTGACGCACACCAGGTCGTGGGCCCCGGCCTGCGTCAGGAACTCGGCCAGGGCCGCCCCCACGTCCGGGAAGACCCGGGCGGGCCGGCCGGCCCGCCCGCATTCCTCGGCCAGAAGCTCGACGGCGGCCGCCCGCGGGTGGCGGGACCGGGTTACCCCCACAACATCGGCCAGGGGCGCCAGGGCACCCACGATGGCCGGGATATCCTTATCGGCCGACGTGCCCAGGACCAGAAAGAGGCGGCGGTACGTGAACTCGTCCTTGAGGGTCCAGGCCAGGTATTCGGCAGACTCGCCGTTGTGGGCCCCGTCGACAACGACGGTGGGGTTCGTTCGGAGGATTTCGACCCGGCCCGGCCACCGGACCTGTTTCAGCCCAAGCCTGAGCTCTTCGGCGGTAAGTTCAACCCGTTTCTGGGCCCGCAGAAGGTCAACGGTGGCTACCGCCACGGCGGCGTTTTCGACCTGGTGGGGTCCGAGCAGGCCGACTTCGAGGCCGCCGTAGGTCTCAAACGGGCCGTGGACGGTGAGGTTTGTCCGGGACCCGGACCAGGACCAGTCCCGGCCGGCCAGGAAAAGGGGGGCCCTGACTGCCCGGGCCCGGTCCTCGATTACGTTGACGGCCTGGTCCGCCTGCGGGGCGCAGACCACGGGGATGCCCGGCTTGATAATGCCGGCCTTCTCCCCGGCGATCTCGGCCAGGGTTCGGCCGAGAATCTGGGTGTGGTCGTAGCTTAAGCTGGTTATAACGGCAATTTCGGGTGAGACGACGTTGGTGGCATCAAGGCGGCCGCCGAGGCCCACTTCCAGGACGGCCCATTCGGCCCCGGCCCGGGCAAAGTAGAGGATGGCCAGGGCGGTGGCCACCTCGAAAGTGGTCAGCCGGCCCAGGGCTTCGGCTTCCCGGTCCAGCCGGGCCACAATCGGCTGGGTCTCGGCAACGAGGCGGCTAAATGCCGGCGGTGGGATCAGGCCGCCGTCAACCTGAATCCGCTCCCGGAAGGTGTGGAGGTGGGGCGAGGTGAAAAGGCCGGTCGGGTAGCGGGTTGAAAGGACCGCCGCCACCGTAGCCGCCACCGACCCCTTGCCCTTGGTGCCGGCGATGTGGACGATTTTAAGCCGGTCCTGGGGCCGGCCGAGGGCATCGAGCAGGCGGGCCGTCCGCGCCAGGCCCTGGCCGAGGGGGTCGAGTGACCCGAGAAAGCCCCGTTCGTAGTTGGCCCGGGAGTAGAGGAATTCCAGGGCCGCCCGGTAAGGGTCGCAGTCGGCCGTCACCCCACGCCGCCCCCCACCATGTGGACGACCTCCACCCGGTCCCCGGCCCGCACGACGGTTTGAGCCCACTCTTCCCGGAGGACAACCTCGCCGTTTACGGCAACGGCCACCCCGTCCCGCCGGACGCCCAGGTACTCCAGAAGGTCGACCACGTTCATCTCCCGCGGGAGCTGGTGGGGCTTGCCGTTGATTACAACCTCAACCACGGTCAGCCTCGGAATTTCGCCGGCCGGGCCGCCAGCATGGCGGCCTTCAGCCCCCGGGCGGCGCCCTCAGGGTCCTCGGAGTCCAGGATGGCCGAGATGACCGCGACCCCGGCCGCGCCGGCGGCAATCACGTCGCCGCAGTTTGCGGCAGTGATGCCGCCGATCCCCAGCACCGGCACCGGACTGCGGGCCGCAAAGTCCGCGATAATCCCGGTTCCGGCGGCCGGCAGGCCCGGGTGACTCGGGCTCGGAAAGACCGTCCCAACCAGCAGGTAATCCAGCCGGCCGGCCTCAAGTTCGCCGGTTTCGAGGATGGCCGGGTCATGGGCCGACCGGCCGAGGACCGGCTCCGGGCCCAGGAGCCGCCGGGCAACGCCGGGGGGCAGGCCGTTTTCCGGCAGGTGGACCCCGTCGGCCCCGGCCGCCAGGGCGATATCGACCCGGTCGTTTACCAGGAGCACTGCCCGGCCGGCAACTCTGCGAATACTGACAACCAGTTCAAACAGCTCGGCGGCCGGCAGGTCCTTTTCCCGGACCTGAACGAGGTCGACGCCCCCGGCCACGGCCCGGGCTACCGCTTCGGCCAGGGGCAGCCGGCTCCGTTTCCGGTCGGTCACCAGCATCAAAAGGGGCGGCTGACCGAGCCTGCCGGCAGCCATTTACCGCCACTGGACAACGCCTTCCAGCGGGCTGCTGGCCTCGGCGTACGGCAGTTTGGGGATGCGCCCGGCCAGGAAGGCTTTGCGGCCGGCCTCGACGCCGAGGCGGAACGCCTCGGCCATGAGGGCCGGGTTCCTGGCCTTCGCGATGGCCGTATTGACCAGGACCGCGTCGGCCCCCAGCTCCATGGCCAGCGAGGCGTCCGACGGTGCCCCGAGGCCGGCGTCGATGACCACCGGTACCCTGGCCTGCTCGATTATTATCTGGATCTGGCCGAAGTAGACAATACCCTGACCCGAACCGATGGGGGCCGCCAGGGGCATGACGGTTGCGGTTCCGATTTCCTCGAGCTTTTTCGCCAGCACGGGGTCATCATTAATGTAAGGCAGAACCACGAACCCTTCTCGCACCAGGACCCGGGCGGCCTGGAGGGTCTCCTCCGGGTCGGGCAGGAGGTACTTCGGGTCGGGAATCACCTCAAGCTTTATCCAGTTATAGCCCTCGAGTCCCCGGCAAACTTCCCGGGCGAGCCGGGCCGTCTTGATCGCCTCCTCGGCCGTGCGGCATCCGGCCGTGTTCGGCAAGATCATGTACCTCGACCAGTCGATGATGTCCAGGAGGGTCTTCTTGTTCGGATTATCCAGGTCGAGCCGCCGAATTGCCACGGTGATAATTTCGGGCTGGCCGGCCTCGTAGGCGGCGAGCATCTCCTCGTCGGACCGGAACTTCCCGCTACCCATCATCAGGCGGGAGCGGAACTTCCGGTCAGCGATCACCAGGTAGTCGTCGTGGGGTTGCTGAACCATGCCGTTACCTCTCTTTCTGCCGCCTGCCCGGGGGAACTTTACGGCTGCTCCCGCAAGGAAGCAGCCACCAGCAGGTGGGCCCCCTGCTTCCCTACGCCGGTATTACCCGGATCAGGTTCCGAGGGTCGACGGCCGCTGTCTACGCCGTCTCTCAGCCTTTCGGCTCCCCTAGCAGAATCGGCCCCGATTTTCAGGCCGGGGTCAGGCCCCGACCAATCCCCATTTTAGCCCAGCGCCGCTCCACCTGTCAAAAGCGGTGGGGGCGGGGCCGGCAAACCTGCCTCAAGCCTCGACCCGCTGAAGCTTTAAAATCCGGTCGCCTTCAATCGCGACGAGGGGGCCGCTAGCCGTCCCATGTGTTAACATATGATAGATTAGTCTATCACAACGTACGCGCGGCGGGGAAGCCAGCGATGGGTTCGGCTGATGCAAATCGGGAGCAGGCCATCCTGAATGCGGCCCGGGCCCTGCTCGTCGGGGCACCCGGTGGCCTGACCATGGGGCGTCTCGCCGAGCTGGCCGGCGTCTCCCGGACGGCCCTCTACCGGCTGGTCGGAACCAAGGCCCAGTTGCTGGCCCGGCTCGCCGCGGAACCGCCCCCGGCTTCGACCCGTGACCGCATCCTCCAGGCCGCCCGCCGGGTGTTCGGCCGCCACGGCCTCAGCGCCTCCCTCGAACAGGTCGCCCGGGAGGCCGGGGTCGGTGTTGCGACCGTCTACCGCCTGTTCGGAAGCCGGGAAGGGCTGCTCCGGGCGTTTGCAGAGGAGTTCACGCCCCGGGCCGCCGTGCGGGAGCGGGCCTTGCGGCCCACCGCCGACGTTGCCGGCGACCTGGAAGCCATCCTCCGTCTTCTCCTCGAATTTTTCTCTGCCAACGGCGACCTGGTGCGCCTGGCGCTCCTGGGCACGGAGGCCGAACGGGCCTACCTGCGCCGGCTGCGGGCCGAAGCGGAGAGCACCCTGGGCTATCTGGCCGCGTACTTTGCCCACCAGATCGGTTCCGGCCGCATTAAGCCGGCAGCCGACCCGACCGAGCTTGCGCTTGCCGTTGTCAGTCTGGCGTTCGGATTCGCCGTGCTCGGGCCCCTCTATTCGGGTATCCGCCCGGAGTCGTCGGAGGCCGCCTCCCGTATTGTGCGAATTTTGCTGGACGGCCTGCTGTCGCCCGAAGGACCGGAGGTCCCTGATGACCCTTCGAATGCTCCCCCTGAGCGCTGAGGCCGCTCTCGACCAGGTTGGGGGCAAGGCCTACAACCTGATGCGGCTGGCCCGGGCCGGCCTGCCCGTGCCCCCGGGGTTTGTCGTCCCCACGGCCGCCTACACCGCCTTTGTCGAGGCCAACGGCCTTAACGTTGTGATGGCCGCCGCCCTGGCCGCCGTGAGCCCGGCCGACCCCCTCAGCCTGGAAGCCGCCTCCCGGCAGATTGGCGAGGCGTTTCGGCGGGGCCGGTGGCCACCTGGCCTGGCGGAGGCGGTCGCCGGCGCCTGGGCCGAGCTGGGAGCGCCGCCGGTTGCCGTTCGTTCGAGCGCCACCGCCGAAGACCTGCCCGACTTTTCGTTCGCCGGCCAGCACGAGACGTTTCTTAACGTGACCGACGCCGAGGGGCTGCTGGAGGCCGTCGTCGGGTGCTGGGCCTCCCTCTGGACGGCCCGGGCCATCGCCTACCGGGACCGCCTGGGAATCGACCACCGGACGGTCAAGATGGCGGTGGTCGTCCAGCAGCTCGTGCCGGCCGAATTTGCCGGTGTGCTGTTCACGGCGAACCCGGTCACCGGCGCCCAGGACGAGGTGGTTATCGAGGCGACGCCGGGCCTGGGTGAAGCCCTGGTCGCCGACCTGGTAACCCCCGACCATTTCGTGCTGCGCCGGCGGCTCGGCCGCTGGCGGATTGTTGAGCGGCGGCCCGGCCGGCGGGAGCTGGTTATCCGGCCGGCTTCAGCCGGCGGAACCGAGCAGGTACCGGCGGCCGGGGCCGAATCTCTTCCCGACCGGGCCCTGGCGCGCCTGGCGGGGCTGGGGAAACTCGTCGAAAGGCGCTTCGGCCAGCCCCAGGATATCGAGTGGGCCTGGGTCAAGGGGCAGGTCGTGCTCCTTCAGGCCCGGCCGCTGACGGCCCTGCCCGAGCCCCTGCCCCGCGTCCTTGGTCCGCTCCGCCTGATGGCTGCCCTCCTGGCCGAACTGCTCCCAAGTCGGCCTTCCCCCCTGGAACTGACGACCTGGACCGCTCGCATCTACAGTTTTCTCGTCGAGGCATTCGGCCTCCTCGGGCTGGCCGCTGAGCCCATCGACAGGCTCTTCATTATGGACGAGGGTATTGCCGTCCGGCTGCGCAACCGGTTGCCGGTCCGGCCCACCCCGGCCGTTCTGCTGGCGCCGCTCCGGCTGCTGCGGCGGACCTTTCAGTATGACCCGACCCGTTGGGCCGACGACCCGTTGCTGGCCGAGGCCCGCCGGCGGGTCCGGCGCCTGGAGGGCCTCAACCTGGAATCGATGACCTGGGCCGAGCTGCTAAAGGCCGCCCGGGAGGCCCTGGCGATTCCCGCCCTGGTCTGGGAAGTCCGGCTCCGGTACGCCATCCCGGTCCTCCCGGCCCTCGGCCTCCTGCGCCTGCTGCTGGGGATTCTGGGCTTCGGGCATCTCTTTGGGACCCTGGTCTTTACCGGCCTTGAGACGAAGATTCTTGAGATGAACCGGGCCCTGGAGGCCCTGGCCGGTCGGGTCCGGTCCGATCCGGAGCTGGCAGAGCTTTTCGCCCGGCACGAACCGGCCGACCTCTGGCAGGCCCTGGAGGCCTCCCCGGCCGGCCGGGCGTTCCTGGCGGAAGTCCGGGCCTTTCTGGACGAATACGGCCACCGGGAAACGGGCGGCTCCCTCCTGGCGCGGGCCCCGACCTGGAAGGAGGAGCCGGAGGTGGTGCTCGGCCTCATCGGGAGCCTGGCCCGGTCCGGCGAGGATCCCCGACCGGGCCGGCCCGACTGGGAGGCGGCCCGGGACCGGGTCCTGGCCCACCCGGTCTTGAGGATTCCGGGCATTCAGGCCGTTTTTTTGCGGTTGCTGGACCGGGCCCGGCTGTTTCAGCAGATTCGGGAGGACACCCGGTTTTACGTGATGCTTCCCCTGCCGGTTCTGCGCCGGATTCTGCTGAAGCTGGGCCGGCGGCTGGCCGGGGCCGGCATCCTGGCCCGGGCCGACGACGTCTTTTACCTGCGGTTTGATGAGCTTGAGGCGGTTATCGCCTGGCCGCCCGGGCCCGAGGTTGCCGACCGGCTCCGGCGGCTGGTTGTGCGCCGGAATGCAAAGTGGGTTGAGCTCGAAGGCACGCCCGTGGTCGACCCCCGCCTGCTGGGGGGCGGGGCCGAGCCCGCGGCCGGGGTGCTTCTCCGGGGCCTCCCTGGAAGTCCCGGGGTGGCGGAGGGGCCGGTCCGGGTGATCCGGGACCCTTCGGAGTTCGGCAAGTTTGCCGCCGGTGAGGTGCTGGTGGCCCCGTACACGAACCCAGCCTGGACGCCCCTCTTTCGGTTGGCCGTGGCCGTTGTGGTGGACAGCGGCGGGCCGGCCTCCCACGCTGCTATCGTCGCCCGGGAGTACGGAATCCCGGCCGTGATGGGAACCGGCGACGCCACCCGGCGGCTCACCGACGGTCAGCGGGTTCGGGTCGACGGGCACCGCGGCCTGGTGCTCCGGGCCTGAGGCCGTCATAACCGGTAAAATAGTTGGCGGTGACCCGCCAGACCCCCCTCGACCTTTACCGGCTGGCCCGGGACTGCGGTATTCAGACCGCCTACTGGGACATCAGCGGACGCCGAATTCGGGCGGCCCCGGACCAGCTTCTGGCCGCCCTGCAGGCCTTCGGGCTGCCCATCGACGATCCGGCCCAGGCCGGCGAGCTCCTGCGCGAGCGGCGGGCCCGGCGTTGGGAGCAGGTTCTCGAGCCGGTCTGCGTCGCCTGGAACGGCCGGCTCCGGCTTTTTATAAAAGCGCCGGCGGAAGCGGCGGCCGGCCGGGTCAGACTCACCGTCGAACTTGAAGGGGGTGGACTCCGCGAGTTTGAGGTGGACCTGGCCTCGGCCCCGGTCCGGGAGCGGAGCCCGGACGGCCGCCGGGTCACCCGGGAGGTCGGGCTGGCCGGGCCGCTGCCGGCCGGCTATCACCGCCTGCGGGCCGACGGCGGGCCGAGGCTGGCGGGAGAAGCCCTCGTTATCTCGGCCCCAGTCCGGGCGGCATCCCTGCCCCGAAGGGGCTGGGGCGTCTTTCTACCCCTCTACGCCCTGCAGACCGGCCGGAGCTGGGGCATCGGCGACTTTACGGACCTTAAGGCGCTTGCCGGCTGGGTCAGGGGCCTTGGGGGGCTGGCGGTCAGCACCCTTCCGGTCCTGGCCGCCTTCCTGGATGCCCCGTTCGAGCCGAGTCCCTACGCCCCGGTGAGCCGGCTTTTCTGGAACGAACTCTACGTGGACCCGACGGCGGCCCCGAACTTTGCCGACTGTGAGGTCGCCCGCAACCTGGTGGCGCAGCCGGAGTTTCAGGCCGCCGTCGCGCGGCTGCGGGCGGACCCCCTGGTCGACTACCGGCAGGCTTACGCCCTTAAGCGCCGGGTTCTCGAAGCCCTGGCGGAGGACTTTTTCCGGCGTCTGCCGGACCACCCGGACTTTGGGAAGTTTCTCGCCGAACGGCCGGACGTTGAAGATTACGCCCGGTTCCGGGCGGTAGTCGAGCGGTTCGGGGCCGGCTGGCCCGGCTGGCCCGAACCCTTGCGTTCGGGGCAGGTGGGGCCCGGCGACTTCGACGAACGGGCCTACCGGTACCACCTCTTTGTCCAGTGGCTGGCCGACCGGCAGGTGGCCGGCCTTCCCGACCTCTACCTGGATCTGCCGCTGGGTGTTCACCCGGACGGCTACGACGTCTGGCGCCACCGGGATATCTTTGCCCTGGGGACCCGGGCCGGGGCGCCGCCGGACATGTTCTTTACCGCCGGCCAGGACTGGGGCTTTCCGCCCCTCCACCCCGAGCGGCTCCGGGCCACGGGCTACGGTTATTTCATCTCGACCGTTCGCCACCACATGGGGCGGGCGCAGATGCTGCGCATCGACCACGTCATGGGGCTCCACCGCCTTTACTGGATCCCGCCCGGCCTCGATGCCCGGTCCGGGGTCTATGTGCGCTACCCGGCGGACGAGCTTTACGCAATACTTACCCTCGAATCGGTCCGGAGCGGGTGTGCGGTCGTGGGCGAGAACCTCGGGACGGTGCCGCCCGAAGTTAACCCGACCCTGGCCCGGCACGGGATCCTCGGGATGTACGTTCTGCAGTTCGAGCTCCGGCCCGACGGCTGGCCCCGGCCGCCCAACCCGGGCTCGGTGGCCAGCCTCAATACGCATGACACCCCGACCTTCGCCGGGTTCTGGTCCGGCCACGATATCGCCGACCGGGTCGACCTGGGCCTCCTGAACGAGGCCGGTGTGGCGGCCGAGCGGGAATTCCGGGCGGAGGTTCGGGCCAGCACGGAGGCGTTTCTGCGGCAAGCCGGGCTCCTCGGACCCGACGAGGCCGGCCCGGCTGCCGTGTTGCGCGCCCTTTTGCGGTTTCTTGGCCGGAGCCCGGCCGACCTGGTCCTCGTAAACCTGGAGGACCTGTGGCTCGAGGAGCGCCCCCAGAACGTGCCCGGAACCTCCTGGCAGCGGCCCAACTGGCGGCGAAAGGCCCGCTACCCGCTGGAGGAGTTCACCCGGATGCCCCCGGTTGTGGAGACCCTTGCCGAGCTGAACGAAATCCGGCTACCGGAATAAAACTTTTTTGATCCGGTATAATCCAGGCAGCGGCGCGCAGGGACAGGCTTTTGGGCCCCGGGTGGCCGGGGCAGGACAGGTGATTTGTTGGGGACGAACTGACCGGCTCGGGCAGGCATGCTTCCTTTCGATAAACCGGTTATCTCTCCCATCGTTATCGGCCGGGAGCAGGAGGTCAATTTTCTGACCACTGCCCTCGACCGGGCCCGTCGGGGGAGTGGGCAATGCGTTCTGGTCGCCGGCGAGGCCGGGATTGGCAAGAGCCGGCTGGTGGCGGAGGTCGGCCGTCAGGCCGACCGGCTCGG
>FWWM01005029.1_pt1 | contig 29730 bp, 24 predicted proteins | sample 2228351 | NCBI WGS metagenome assembly FWWM01 (sample SAMEA103939774, study PRJEB20133) | metagenome | reverse complement strand
CCTCCGGCGCCTTGTCGATCTGCTCGTACGGCTTGAAGTTCGCCCACCCCTTGAAGCTCAACACCTTCGTGATCGCCGCCGTCAACGTCGTCTTCCCATGATCGACATGCCCAATCGTCCCCACGTTCACGTGCGGCTTCGTCCGCTCAAACCGCGGCTTGCTCATCGTCGTACCCCTTTCTCAGTCTTCACGTGCTGCCATTCCGCCCGACTCAACCGGCCTTGCCAGCCTTCGCCATCAACTCCTGCGCGATGTTTTCCGGAACGGGCGCATAGTGATCGAACTCCATGGTGTAGGTCCCGCGCCCTTGCGTCATCGAACGGAGATCGGTCGCATACCCGAACATCGTCGCCAGCGGCACCATGGCTCGGATGACCTGCGCACCGCCCCGCACTTCCATCCCCTCGATGCGACCGCGCCGCGCGTTGAGGTCGCCGATCACGTCACCAGTGAACTCCTCCGGGACGACGACCTCGACCCGCATGATCGGCTCCAGGATGACCGGGTTACCGCGGCGCACGCCTTCCTTCAGCGCCATCGAAGCCGCGATCTTGAAGGCCATCTCCGACGAGTCGACCTCGTGGTACGACCCATCGACCAGGACAGCCTTGATATCGACGACCGGATAACCGGAGACACCGCCGCTCTGCATCGCTTCCCGGATACCGGCCTCCACCGCGGGAATGAACTCCTTGGGGATCACGCCGCCGACGATGCGATCCTCGAAGACGAAGCCTCCACCACGCGGCAGCGGCTCCAGCTCGAGCCAGACATGCCCGTACTGACCGCGACCACCGGTCTGCCGCACGAAGCGCCCCTCTACCTTCACCGGGCGTGTAATGGTCTCCTTGTAGGCGACCTGCGGTCGCCCGATGTTCGCCGACACCTTGAACTCGCGCTGCATGCGGTCGACGATCACCTCGAGGTGCAACTCGCCCATTCCGGAGATGATCGTCTGCCCGCTCTCCGGATCGATTCGCACCTGGAAGGTCGGGTCTTCTTCCGCCAGTCGCTGCAGCGCCAGCGAGAGCTTGTCCTGGTCGGCGCGGGTCTTCGGTTCGACGGCGACAGAAATGACCGGCTCCGGGAACTGGATCGGCTCGAGGAGAATCGGGTTGTCGGGGTCGCACAGCGTGTCACCGGTGAACGTCTTCTTGAGCCCGATCACCGCACAGATGTCACCCGCTCCGATCCACTCGATCTCCTCGCGGTGGTTCGCGTGCATGCGGAGCAAGCGCGAGATGCGCTCCCGCTCGCCCTTCGTCGAGTTATAAACGTAGGAACTACTGTGCAGTCGGCCGGAATAGACGCGCACGTACGTTAGGCGTCCGACGTGCGGGTCGGACTGGATCTTGAAGGCCAAGGCAGCGAACGGTGCTTCGTCGTCCGCTTCGCGCGTGATCTCCTCGCCGGTCACCGGGTGCGTTCCCTTGACCGGCGGAATGTCCAGCGGTGAGGGCAGGTAATCGACGATCGCATCCAGCAGGAACTGCACGCCCTTGTTCTTCAAGGCCGAACCGCACAGCACCGGGACGAGCTGGCCACGGATCGTCGCCGCCCGCAGCGCGCGACGCAACTCTTCCGGAGTGATCTCCTCGCCCTCGAGGTAGCGCATCATCAGCTCTTCATCGGTCTCGACGACCTGCTCGATCAACTTGTGTCGCCACTCCTGCGCTACCTCGACGTAGTCAGCTGGCACATCGATCTCCTCGATGTGCTGTCCAAGATCGTCGTGGTAGATCCGAGCCCGGAACTCGATGAGGTCGATGATGCCGCGGAAGTCGGCCTCCAGGCCGATCGGCCACTGGATAGCCACCGGATTGGCGCGGAGCCGCTCCCGGATCATGTCGATCGCGCGCACGAAGTTCGCGCCCACGCGGTCGAGCTTGTTGATGAAGCAGATGCGCGGCACGCGGTACTTGTCGGCCTGCCGCCACACCGTCTCCGACTGCGGCTCGACACCGTGGACGCCGTCGAAGACGACGACTCCACCGTCGAGCACACGCAGCGAGCGTTCGACCTCGACAGTGAAGTCGACGTGCCCCGGGGTGTCGATGATGTTGATCCGGTGGTCACGCCAGAAGCAGGTCGTCGCCGCCGCGGTGATGGTGATACCCCGCTCGCGCTCCTGCACCATCCAGTCCATCGTGGCCGTGCCTTCGTGCACTTCGCCCAGCCGATGGACCTTCCCGGTGTAGAACAGGATGCGCTCGGTCGTCGTCGTCTTCCCCGCGTCGATGTGCGCGATGATCCCGATGTTGCGGGTTCGCTGTAAGAGAACTTTCCGAGCCTCGGTCATCTGTGGTTGCACGGTACTCATCGATCTCGACCCCTGTCGTCTGCTGCGTGTTGTCTCGCATCACCAGCGGTAATGGGCGAAGGCCCGGTTAGCTTCCGCCATGCGATGCGTATCGTCGCGCTTCTTGATCGTCGCACCGGTATTGTTGGCCGCGTCGATGATCTCAGCCGCGAGCTTCTCGATGAAGTTGTAACCGCTCCGATTGCGCGCCGACTGAATGAGCCAGCGCATCGCCAACGACACGCGCCGGTGCGGCTCGACCTGGACAGGAACCTGGTAGGTCGCACCACCGACTCGCCGTGGCTTCACCTCCAGCAGCGGCGACGCGTTGTGGATGGCGCGCTGGAACACCTCCAGCGGATGTTGCCCCGTCCGCTGCGCCACGATATCGAACGCGGTGTACACGATCCGCTCGGCCAGCGACTTCTTGCCGTTGCGCATCACCTTGTTGATGAAGCGCTGGACGAGCTCGCTGCCGTACTTCGGATCGGGCGGAATCGTCCGCCGCTCGTACTTCGGTCGCCTCGGCATCGTTCGCGGCCTCCTTCAGCCCTTTCACCGCTCGGCATGAGACAGACGAAGGCGGCAACCATGGAACCGATTCCCCGATGCCGCACTTCGTCTGCCGACAATCACTCAACCTGGCGCACGCGCATCGGCGCGATGCACTCACTCCTTCGGCTTCTTCGTCCCGTACTTGGAGCGCCCTTGCCGCCGCTTTTCCACGCCCTTGGCGTCGAGCGCACCGCGGACGATGTGGTAGCGCACACCAGGCAAATCCTTGACGCGGCCACCCCGGACGAGCACCACCGAGTGCTCCTGCAGGTTGTGCCCTTCACCCGGGATATACGCCGTTACCTCGATGCCGTTCGTCAGCCGGACGCGGGCGATCTTGCGCAACGCGGAGTTCGGCTTCTTCGGCGTCATCGTACGCACAGCGATACAGACACCGCGCTTGAAGGGATTTCCCTTCGGGACTTGCCGAAGCTTCCCCGCGTTCCGTCCGACTCGGCTGTAGATGAACTGGAGCGCTGGCGCCTTCGACTTCTTGCGCCGCTTCTGTCGCCCCTTGCGCACCAGCTGATTGATAGTCGGCACCGTCGGGCCTCACTCTCCGAACATCGACTGCCCACGAACCGTATGCTGAACAATAAGACACCTTCGTGACCCGAACCCGGGTCACGAAGGTGTAGTGTACAGGAGTCAACGAGACGCGTCAAGCGGCGAGAGCCGCACCACAACGGCCAGAGCGTACCGGCTTCAGGCCTCCGCCAGCGGCTCCGCCGACTCTGCGCCGGGAGCGTCCTCCTGATCGCCACCGGTCCCCTGCCCCAGCCGGGGAAGCGGCTCGCCGCTCGGCCCCAGACCCACCGCTGCCAGGCCAGCCAGGGTCACTTCGTCGAGCGCGCTGAGCGCGGCCTCGCGACGCCGCTTCCGTTCCCAGAAACCGGAACCAGCCGGGATCAACTTCCCGATGATGACGTTCTCCTTCAGCCCGCGCAAGTAATCGACCTTGCCTTGGATGGCCGCCTCCGTCAGTACGCGCGTCGTCTCCTGGAACGACGCCGCCGAGAGCCAGCTCTCCGTCGCCAGCGACGCCTTGGTGATACCGAGCAACACTTGCTGGGCTGTCGCCGGCACGCCGCCCTGAGCGATCACTTCCTCGTTGATCCGCATCAGCTGCGCCCGGTCCAGCATCTCCCCGACGAGGAGATCGGTATCCCCGGGGTCGGTCACCGCGACCTTCCGCAGCATCTGCCGGATGATGATCTCGATGTGCCGATCGTTGGTCACGACGCCCTGCGACTTGTACACCTTCTGGACCTCGTCGAGGATGTAGCGCTGGACGACGTCGCGGCCGAGCGTCGATAACAGCTCCTCGGGGCTCGCGTTCCCGTCGGTGAGCGGCTGACCGGCCTTGACGCGGTCACCGTCACTCACCAAGAGGTGAGCTGCGGCCGGCAACGGATATTCTTCGCGACGCTGCTCCTCCAACCGAATGATGACCTCGTCGCCGTCGACGAACACCTCGCCGTCGAGCGTCGCCACGAGGGGCTCCCCATCACCCTCAGCCGGTCGCGCGACGATCTGACCAGCCGTGACCTGATCGCCCGTGCCGACGAGGAGCACATAACCCTCGGGGATACGGTGCGTCTCGATCTCCAGCCGATCGTCATGGACGACCACTTTCCGCCCGTATTCGTCCTCGGCGACCTGAACGACGCCATCGATCTTAGCGAGCACCGCCTTCCCCTTGGGTTCCCGCGCCTCGAAGAGCTCCTCCACACGCGGCAGACCGGTCGTGATGTCCTCACCGGCCACGCCACCGGTGTGGAACGTGCGCATCGTCAGCTGGGTACCCGGCTCACCAATGCTCTGCGCGGCGATGATCCCCACCGCCTCACCGAGCTCGACGATCTGCCGCGTCGCCAGGTTCCGACCGTAGCAGAGACGACACACGCCGTAGTCGGCAGCACAGTACAACGGCGTTCGAATCATCACCGCTGTGATGCGCTGCGCGGGATCTTCGCGCTCGAGCGACTCCAGGATCCGCGCGACGATCGGCTCGGTGATCTCCTCGTTGCGTTGCGCCAGCACTTCCCCGCTCGCCGGGTCGACGAGGTCGCGCGCGGCCACGCGCCCCAAGATCCGATCAGCGTAGGTCTCCCGGTCAGGTACGTCCTCGAGTCGCACCCACATCCCATCGTCGGTGCCACAGTCGTCGATCGTCACGATCACGTCTTGCGCCACGTCGACCAACCGGCGCGTGAGATACCCGGAGTCGGCCGTGCGCAGCGCCGTGTCGGCCAACCCCTTGCGCGCCCCGTGGGTGGAGATGAAGTACTCCAACACCGAGAGTCCCTCGCGGAAGTTGGAGCGGATGGGCAACTCGATGATCTGCCCCTTCGGGTCGAGCATGAGGCCGCGCATACCAGCCATCTGGTTGATCTGGTTGATGTTCCCCTTCGCCCCGGACTTACTCATCATGTACAGGCTGTTCTGTTCACCGAGGCTCCGCTCCACGACCTGGGCCAGCTCGTCACGTGCTGCGTTCCAGATCGCGACGATCTCGCGGTGTCGCTCAGCGTCGGTGATCAGACCGCGCCGGTACTGGCGCTCGACCTCGGCGACACGGGCATCGGCTTGCGCGATGATCTCGGCCTTCTCGCGCGGGATGTGTACGTCGGTCACACCGATCGTGACCCCGCTCTTGGTCGCGTAGTAAAAGCCGAGATCCTTGATCCGATCAGCGAGTCGAGCCGTCTCCTCCGGTCCCAGCTTCTGGTAGCACTCAGCGATGAGCCGTCGCAAGGCCTTCCGGTCCATCAGCTCGTTCCAGAAGCCGAGTTCCTTCGGGAGAATCTCGTTGAACAGAACCCGCCCCACAGTCGTCTCGACCAGCTGGGGACCGCTGCCGTCGACGTCCATGCGCACCCGGATCGGCGCCTGCAGGCCGACCAAACCACTCTGGTAGGCCAGCACGACTTCGTCGCGACTCGCGAACGTCTTGCCGGCTCCGGTTGCTGCAGGATCGGGCAGCGTCATGACGTAACAGCCGAGCACGATGTCGAGGGTGGGCGCGATGACCGGCTCACCGTCCGAGGGGTCGAGGAGGTTGCGCGTCGAGAGCATGCGCTCGCGCGCCTCTCGCTGCGCCTCGGCGGAAAGCGGCACGTGCACCGCCATCTGGTCGCCGTCGAAGTCGGCATTGAAGGCGGCACAGACGAGCGGATGCAACTGGATCGCCGACCCTTCGATCAGCTTCACCTCGAACGCCTGGATCCCCAAACGGTGCAACGTCGGTGCGCGGTTCAAGAGAACCAGGTAGTTCTGCGTCACCTCTTCGAGCACGTCCCAGACACGCGGATCCATGCGCTCGACCAAGCGCTTGGCCGCCTTGATGTTGTGCGCATGGCCGTGGACGACGAGCCGTTGCATGACGAACGGCTTGAAGAGCTCGAGCGCCATCCGCTTGGGCAGCCCGCATTGGTGGAGCTTGAGGTCCGGCCCCACGACGATCACCGAGCGCCCGGAGTAGTCGACCCGCTTCCCCAAGAGGTTCTGGCGGAAGCGCCCTTGCTTCCCCTTGAGCATGTCCGAGAGGCTCTTGAGCTTGTGCTTGCTGGTGCCAGAGACGACGCGTCCGCGCCGCCCGTTGTCGATGAGGGCATCGACCGCTTCTTGCAACATCCGCTTCTCGTTGCGGATGATGATGTCCGGAGCACCGAGCTCGATGAGGCGCTTGAGCCGGTTGTTCCGGTTGATGACGCGACGATAGAGATCGTTCAAGTCGGAGGTCGCGAAGCGACCACCGTCGAGCTGCACCATCGGGCGCAGGTCGGGCGGAATGACCGGCAGTACGGTCAGGAGCATCCACTCCGGCCGATTGCCGCTCTTGCGCAACGCCTCGACCAAGCGCAGTCGCTTCGCGATGCGCTTCTGACGCTGCCCACCAGCCTGGGCGAGCTCGGCTCGGAGTTGTGCGGAGAGCTGGTCCAAATCCATCCGCGAGACGACCTCGTAGACCGCCTCCGCACCCATCTTCGCTTCGAAGACATCCGGTGCGATCTCGATCAGCTCGCGGTACTGCTGCTCGGTCAAGACCTGCAGCTCCCGGATGTCCTGCACCTGACGGATCAACTCATCGGCTTCGGCGCGCAGATCCTGCTTCTGTCGCTCGATCTCAGCTTGGAAACTAGCCAGCTGCTCCGAAAGGCGAGCAGCCAAGAGCTCGTGCTCAGCCTCGACGAGTGCTTGCTCGCCGCTGACAGTGCTGCGGCCGCTCCGTTCCGCTTCGCTCACCGCCTCCTGCTCGGCCTCGTCGAGAAGGAGGAGGTGACGCTCGGTAAGACGCTCCCCTTGGCTGGCGATCAGACGGCCCGCGAACGAGATGTCGGCATCGGCGACCTCGCCCAACGCAGCCTGTAGCCGCTCGCGCAGCTCGGCCGCCTGTCGACGGACTCGCTCCACTTCGCGCGCAGCCCGCTCCCGCGCCGTCCGCTCCAGCTCGGTCCGCCGCTCGGCCAGCGCAGCCAGTTCGGCCGATTGGGTCGCTTCCAGCTCGCGCCGCCTGGCCTCGAGCTGCCGGTCGAGCTCCTCGAGCTCTGCCTGGAGTTCCTGCCGGATGTTCTCGATCAGTTCTTGCCGCTTCTGCTCGTCGACTCGAGTGATCAAGTACGAGGCGAAGTAGAGCACGCGCTCCAGGTTTCGGGGCGTGATGTCGAGCAGCAGTCCCAAACGGCTCGGCGTACCCTTCACGTACCAGATATGCGCCACGGGAGCGGCGAGCTCGATGTGCCCCATCCGCTCGCGCCGCACTTTCGAGCGCGTGACCTCGACACCGCACTTGTCGCAGATCGTCCCAGCGTAGCGCTGCCGCTTGTACTTTCCGCAGTAGCACTCGAAATCTTTCGTCGGTCCGAAAATCCGCTCGCAAAAAAGACCACCATGCTCCGGCTTGAGCGTACGGTAGTTAATCGTCTCCGGCTTCGTCACCTCACCGTAGGACCAGCTGCGGATCGCTTCCGGTGAGGCCAGCCCGATCCGGATCGCTTCGAAGTTGTTGACATCGATCGACTTGCGCGTGTCCCGCTGTCGTGCGACGGTGCTCATGCGCTCTCACCTCTGCTCGTCATGCTTCCGTGCGTTCGAAGCCGCTCAGGTTGATCCGATCGAGGTGCGAGAGGATCTCGCGCTCGCGACCGTGGTCATCGCCGAACTCGATCGGCTCTTCGTCCTCGTTGAGCACTTCGACCGAGAGCCCGAGGCTCCGGAGCTCCTTGACCAGCACCTTGAACGACTCCGGCACCCCTGCCTCGACGATCGGCTCTCCCTTCACGATCGCCTCGTACGTCTTGACGCGGCCGACGACATCGTCGGACTTGACCGTCAACATCTCCTGAAGCGTGTGGGCCGCGCCGTACGCCTCGAGCGCCCACACCTCCATCTCGCCGAACCGCTGACCGCCGAACTGCGCCTTGCCGCCCAGCGGTTGCTGGGTCACGAGCGAGTAGGGTCCGGTCGAACGCGCGTGGATCTTGTCTTCCACCAGGTGCACCAACTTCATCATGTAGATGATGCCGACCGTCACCGGACGGTCGAACTTCTCACCGGTTCTCCCGTCGTAGAGCTCGACCTTGCCGTCCTCGGGAAGCCCTGCCTTGCGCAAGAGCTCGCGGATCTCCTCCTCCTTCGCACCGTCGAAGACTGGGCTGGCGACCTTGATGCCCAACGTGTGGGCTGCCCAGCCGAGGTGCGTCTCCAGGATCTGTCCCAAGTTCATCCGCGACGGCACGCCGATCGGATTGAGGATGATGTCGACCGGCGTCCCATCCGGGAGGTACGGCATGTCCTCGATGGGTACGATCCGGGAGACCACTCCCTTGTTCCCGTGCCGACCGGCCATCTTGTCACCCTCGGAGATCTTCCGCTTCTGGGCGATGAGGACACGCACCATTTCGTTGACGCCGGCCGGCAGCTCCACGCCGTTCTCGTCCTCGCGCCGGAAGCGCTTCACATCGATCACGATGCCGTGCACGCCGTGCGGTACGCGCAGACTCGTGTCCTTCACGTCCCGCGCCCGCTCGCCGAAGATGGCCCGCAACAACCGTTCTTCGGCCGAGAGCTCCGTTTCACCGCGAGGGGTGACCTTGCCGACGAGGATATCGTTCGGCCGCACCTCGGCCCCGATGCGGATGATGCCGTCGGCATCGAGGTTGCGCAGGCTGTCTTCGCCCACATTGGGAATGTCCCGCGTGATTTCCTCGGGACCGAGCTTGGTATCGCGCGCCTCGCACTCGTACTTCTCGATATGGATCGACGTGAAGACGTCTTCGCGCACGAGGCGCTCGCTGATCAGAATCGCATCCTCGAAGTTGCCGCCCTCCCAGGACATGAAGGCAACGAGGACGTTTTGCCCCAGCGCCAGCTCGCCGTTTTCCGTGCTGGAGCTGTCGGCAATGACGTCACCTGCCTCGACGCGCTGCCCCTTTTGAACGATCGGGCGCTGGTTGATGCAAGTGTCCTGGTTCGAGCGCACGAACTTGCGGAGCTCGTAGACGCGCTCGTTGCCGTCATCCTCCAGGACGACGATCCGCCGCGCCGTCACCGACTTGACGATACCGCCCTTTTGCGCGACGACCACCTGACCGGAATCGCGTGCCGCCTGGTACTCGACCCCGGTACCGACGATCGGTGCGCGCGGCCGCAAGAGCGGCACCGCTTGACGTTGCATGTTCGCGCCCATCAGCGCTCGGTTCGCGTCGTCGTGCTCGAGGAAGGGGATCAACGACGCTGACACTGAGACGACCTGCTTGGGCGAGACGTCCATGTAGTCGATCTTTTCCGGCACTTCGATGACGAACTTGCCAGCCCGCCGCGCCTCGACCCGGCTCGCGGTGAAGCGCATCCGCTCGTCGAGCGGCGTGTTCGCCTGGGCGATCGTGTAGTGCTCCTCCTGATCAGCCGTGAGGTAGTCGACCTCGTCACTCACGAAGGGCACGATATCCACCCGCGCCACGCCAGCAGCGAGCAGACGGTCCCGCAACGCGGCGTCGACGACTGTTCCCCGCGTCGCCAAAACGTCCCCGGTGACCGGATCCACCACGTCGGTACGAATGACTTGGTCGATCAAGAGATCCGCCTGCGTGGGAAGCTCCAGCGTCCGGTACACCCGGCGATACGGCGTCGTGATGAAGCCGTACTCGTTGATCTTGGCGTACGTCGCGAGCGACGTGATGAGACCGATGTTCGGACCTTCTGGCGTCTCGATCGGGCAGATGCGACCGTAGTGCGAGTCGTGGACGTCACGCACCTCGAAGCCAGCCCGTTCGCGGTTCAGTCCACCCGGTCCCAGCGCCGACACGCGCCGCTTGTGGGTCAGTTCCGCCAGCGGATTCGTTTGATCCATGAACTGGGAAAGCTGGCTCCCAGCGAAGAACTCCTTGATCGCCGCCCGCAGCGGACGCGTGCTGCTGATCAACCCAGCTGGCGTGACCGTCTCGAGGTCGACGATGGTCATCCGCTCGCGGATACCGCGCTCGAGTCGCTGCAAACCGGTCCGGAGATGCATCTGAATGAGCTCACCGACCGTGCGGACGCGCCGATTGCCCAAATGGTCGATATCGTCGGGCCGGTCGAGCCCGCGATTGACCAGGATCATCGTCCGCACTACTGCTGCTAAATCGTCAGGCGTCAAAATCCGCGTGTCCGGAGCGATGGCGAGGCCGAGACGCTTGTTGATCTTGTACCGACCGACCTTGCCGAGGTCGTACGTCCGCGGGTTGAAGAAGAGCCGCTCGATGAGTGCAGCCGCGTTCTCGCGCGTCGGCGGATCACCCGGGCGCAGCGTCTTGTAGATTTCCATCTGCGCCTCTTCGCGACTCTTCGTCCGGTCGCGCTCGATCGTCGCCGCGAGATAGCGGTGGTCAGGGTCAGTGTCGACGTCCGCGAACAGTTCGTAGAGCTGCTCGTCCGTGCCGAAACCGACCGCACGAAGCAGTACGGTGACCGGGAGCTTGCGCTTGCGGTCGATCTTCACCGAGAGCACGTCGCGATTCGACGTCTCGAACTCGAGCCAGGCCCCCCGTGTCGGAATCAACTTGGCCATGCAGAGCTGGCGACCGGTGGCGGGGTCGGGCTCGAGCTCGAAATACGCTCCGGGCGATCGGACGAGCTGCGACACCACGACCCGCTCAGCCCCGTTGATGACGAACGTACCGGTCTCCGTCATCATCGGGAAATCGTCGATGTAGATATCGCTCTCCTTGATCTCACCTGTATCCCGGATCACCAAGCGCACCCGAAAGTACAGGGGCGCCGCGTACGTCATGTCACGCTCGCGGCAGATCTCGGGCGAGTAGCGCGGCTTCTCGAACCAGTGGCGGAGGAAATGCAGCTCGAGCTTGCCGTTGTAATCGATGATCGGCGATACCTCTTCTAAAAGTTCACGCATCCCCTCCGTCTTGAACCACTCGAACGACTTGAGTTGCAGCTCGATCAAGTTGGGCATCTCAAGGACGGTCGGGATGCGCGAAAAGGAAACGCGGCCGATACCCAAATTCGACCGCACCTGACGGATGGTGCACGGAGCCGTCGTGGTCGCCCCTGTCGTCACAGCCATGTCTCTCTCCTTCGCTGGAACGCCTTGCCGTTTGTCCCGTCAGGATGGAATGCTGATCAGGTCGCGCGGACGAGGGAGCTCAGCGCCACCGGAACGGATGTGGCGGTCTCGTGAAAAACCAAAACCCGAGCAGCCGACAGCCGCTCGGCTCGAGCCACTGTGCCTTGCGCTGTGCGTCGCGCCGCCGCATACGCGTGCGTCACCTCTTCGCAAACGCCCAGTCTACCACAGCGAGTCATCCATGTCAAGCCTAGGACACCGACGATGGTTTGACGGCCCCCAGCCCTACCCACCGTCACGGAGAGCCGTGCGGCGCACTGCCTCCTTGCCGAGCGAGGCCCCATCGTGGTATAGTCCACACCAGGATCGAGCGCCCGTAGCTCAATGGATAGAGCGTTTGCCTCCGGAGCAAAAGGCTGCAGGTTCGAGTCCTGCCGGGCGCACCAGTCCTCTTCAACTCATTCGCCGAGGTTCGCTGGGCTCCGATATCTCCCACTCCGCCCGCAGCAACTCCTCGCGTCGGCGGCGCAACCGGAATAAGCGCAACCAAAAAAGTGCCGGGCCGGAACTTACGACAGCGATCAACACGAGCCACCCGACGTGGTTCAGGATCAGGTACCACGCCGTTGCCCATTCCAAGGAAAACAGCACGACTAAGAAGACCGTCCACAACTTGAACCCGAGGACGATCCCGCCGAACCAGAGTGCGATCTGCCGCCAATTGCCCCGTTCCTCCATAGCTCCAGTGTACTGCGCGCTCCCGCCCCGCAGCATCGTTAGCCGTCCACCTTCGTGATCCGTGTCCGTACACCCTTGCTATACTGCTTCCGATGCAGGGAGGCTGCGCAAACCACCCCTGGTGCAAGCAGTGTACACTGAGCAGCGAAGTCGCCCTGCACCAAGACGGATCGCTCAGTGAAAGGAGCGCACCATGTTCCGCCGGGAACCGCGTGAACCGATCGAGCGCCCTCTCTCCCAGTTTCGTCAGCACCTCGAACAATCAGCAGTCGAGGAAGACCTGCTCCCCGAAGACGAAGAGACCACACCCGTCGGCAGCGAGGTCCCGCCGACCGCCTATCAACGGACCACCCCCTGGCAACACGCTGAAGCGCCGTCTCGGAGCACCCTCGCCCCCCAAAGCGACCGCGCACTGAGCGTGGTGGCAGCGAATGCCACCTGGGAAGGCACTCTCCAGACCGACGGCTCCCTCCTCATTCATGGACGAGTCAAGGGAACGATTCGCGCGACCCAGGACGTGCACATCGCGGAAGGAGCCTCGGTCGAGGCACAGGTCACCGCGCAGAACATCGTGGTCTACGGCACCGTACGCGGGCGCCTGGAGGCAGCCGGGCGCCTAGAAATCCAGTCGACGGGACAGGTCATCGGCGAGGTGTGCGCACCGACTCTCGTCGTCCACGAAGGCGCGCGGCTCTCTGGCAAACTCGAAATGTCTTCCAGCGAGGCCAAAGGCCGATAGAGGGGAGGCGAGCCATGGCGTACGAGCCGATGACGACGGCGGTGCCGCGCAAGGTCGAGAGCCTCACCTTGATCGACCGGTACACGACGATCGAGGGGACGTTGCGTTCGAGCCGCGACATTCGCATCGAAGGTGAGTTGCACGGGAACCTGCAGTGTGACAGGTCAATTCAAATCGCCGAGGGCGCAACTGTGGAGGCGACGGTGCGTGCAGGCGCCATCACGGTCGCTGGCACACTGCGCGGCACCATCGACTGTCAGGGTAAGTTGCACGTCCTCCGCACGGGACTCGTTTCCGGGACGATCACCACGCGCGTGCTCGTCGTCGAGGAGGGCGGACGCTGCGAGGGGGAACTCTCGATGACCGTCGAGCCGGAACTACTGGCATCGACGACGCCACCCCGCTCCGCTGTTCCGAGCACCGCAGGGCTCACCGAGGACGAACCGTCGTCCTCCTGAGCGAAGCTGCACGGTATACTCCTGACGCGGCAGAGGGCCTGCGTCGCACGGCGAGCAGAAAGACGGAGAGGGAATGTCGCTCGAGCGGAAGTGTGGAACCTGTAAGTACTTCGAACCGGCACCGCTTTGGCGCAAGGGGTGGTGCCGCCATCCGCTTCTCTATGCACCACATCAAAGCCATCTGGTCAGTGAGGACGACCTCGACTGTGATCGCGGCATGACCAACTACTGGGAGCCGGCGGAACAACCGGTTCGCGAGCGTACCGAGGAAGCTACCCACGAATTCCAAGTCGTGCGCCAATGGGAAACGACGGGGGGGATCGGGAGAAGTGGCTGGTCGGACGGAGAACGAGAGCGAGGGTCGACCATGAGTTTCTTCCGTGACGAGCCACCGGCGAGCCACGAGCCCGAGCAAGAGGAACCGACGATCCCACCGTTCACCAGCCGGTCGCCCCGCGCGACTCCCTTCGGCAGCGAGCGCTCCTATAGCTACCATACCGACGATCGCTACTGGACAGACTACCTCCGGATCGCCGCGCCAGTCTTGGGCGTGATCCTCATGCTCGGTCTCGTCTGGTTCTGGCTGAATCAGCTCTTCGGTTCCCCCAACGAGGCGGTGCCCACGGTCACGACGACGCAGGTACTCACCGGGCCCACCCCGACACCGAGTAGTACACCGGCTGGCCTCCTCGTCGTGACACCCGGCGTGGAGACCGCAACACCGACCACCGCCGCCTCGCCCACCGCACGGACGACGATCGGGCCAGGAGCCACCGTCGTGGTGGCCAATACCGATGGAGCGGGTGTCAATCTCCGCGCCGCGCCCAGTACCAGTGCTGATATCCTCGAACGCCTCCCGGAGGGAACCGAGCTGAGTGTCGTGGGAGAATCGGTATCGGCCGACGGTTACGTTTGGTGGCCGGTCAAGTACGGGACGCTCAGCGGTTACGTGGTAGCGGACTATCTGGAACTCGTGCGCTGAGCCAGCATGGATCGGCATGCTATACTCCTGGTGCCGGCGCCCGCGCCGGAATCAACACGTGCCTGGACTGCGCTCGGTGTGCCGTGGCGCGCAAACCCACGGTCGATGCGTGGGATGAAGGGCACGGTAGTCGAACACCGGTCATGAGTGTAAGGAGAAGGTACCGTGTCGATCGCTGAGCACGAGACGGAACAGATCCCGCTCAAAGCGCTCCTCGAGGCAGGTGTTCACTTCGGCCACCAGACGAAGCGCTGGAACCCCAAGATGCGCCCCTACATCTTTGGGGAGCGCAACGGCATCCATATCATCGATCTCCGTCACACCGCGCGCCTCCTGGCCGAGGCTGAGGCGTTCGCCCGTGAACTGGCTGCCCGCGGAGGAATCTTCGTCTTCGTCGGCACCAAGAAGCAGGCGCAGGAGATCATCCGTAGCGAGGCTGAGCGCTGCGGCATGTACTACGTCATCGAGCGCTGGCTGGGCGGCACGCTGACAAACTTCGTGACCATTCGGCAGCGCCTCCGCTATCTGACGCAGCTCGAAGAGGAAGTGCACAGCCCGCATTTTCCCCTCTTACCGAAGAAGGAACAGATGCGGAAGATGCGCGAGCTGCAAAAACTCCAGCGTACGCTCGGTGGTCTCCGCGGCCTGACGCGCCTGCCGGACGCGCTCTACGTCGTCGATCCGCGACGAGAAGCGATCGCAGTGGCGGAAGCGCGCCGTCTCGGCATCCCGATCATCGCCATGGTCGACACGAACTGCGATCCCGACGTGGTGGATTACGTGATTCCAGCCAATGACGACGCCATTCGGTCGATTCGCCTCATCACCGGCCGTATCGTCGATGCGATTCTTGCCGGGCGAACGCAGTACGAAACCACCGAAGGTATGCGCGAGGAATTCGAAGAGGGTATGGCTCCGGCGTACGAATTGTTCGACGAAGAGTACGTGGAACTCCAGGAAGAGCTCGACGAGGAGCTGGAAGAAGAAGAGCAGAGCTCTCTGGAGGCACGCTTGCCGAAGCACAAGTATTGATCCTACGCACACGAAGTGGCCGGCTCGCTGTGGCCGGCCACTTCGTGTGTTCAGGACAGGCATCATGGATCGAAAGGAGAAGAGCACGTGTCCATCACCACTGGAATGATCAAGGAGCTGCGCGAACGCACTGGTGCCGGTATCATGGATGCCAAGCGAGCGCTCGAGGAAGCAGGCGGCGACATGGAACGAGCCGCCGAAATCCTGCGGCAACAGGGGCTCGCTCGCGCCGCCCGCAAGGCTGGCCGGGCTACGAGTCAGGGCCTCGTGCACGCCTACATCCACGGTGGCGGGCGCATCGGGGCACTCATCGAGGTCAATTGCGAGACGGACTTCGTCGCGCGCACTGACGAGTTCAAGCAACTGGTGCACAACCTGGCGATGCAAGTCGCAGCGACCGCGCCGCGGTACGTCTCCGTCGAAGATGTGCCGCAGGACGTCCTGGAGGAAGGAGCACGCGAGGCTGGGTCGGTAGAGAAGTTTATCGAACAAACGGTTCTTCTCGCCCAGCCGTTCATCAAGGATCCATCGCGCACGGTGGAGGAGGTGATCAAGGAGACGATCGCCCGGCTCGGCGAAAACATTCGGGTTCGCCGTTTCGCCCGGTTCGAACTCGGTAGCGACGAGGCATGATGCGAGTGAACGACTCCTGCGCTCGGGCCAGGTACCGGCGCGTCCTCCTGAAGATCTCCGGCGAGGCACTCATGGGCGAGGCCGGATACGGAATCGATCCGGTCGTCGTGAGTCGCCTCGCCGAGGAAATCGCCCGCGTGGCGGCACGCGGTATCCAGATCGCGATCGTCGTCGGCGGAGGGAACATCTGGCGCGGTCTGGCAGCGAGCGCGCGCGGCATGGATCGCGCGACCGCAGATCACATGGGCATGCTCGCGACAGTCATCAACGCCCTCGCCCTCCAGGACGCCCTGGAACGACAAGGTGTCCCCACGCGTGTTCAGACCGCGATCGAAATGCACCAGGTCGCCGAACCGTACATCCGCCGACGAGCGATCCGGCATATGGAGAAGGGGCGGATCGTCATTCTGGCAGGGGGCACCGGTAATCCGTACTTCACCACCGACACCGCCGCAGCGCTGCGCGCCGTAGAACTCCACTGCGACGTTCTCCTCATGGGGAAGTACCGCGTCGATGGCGTCTACGACGACGATCCACGGGTGAACCCCCGAGCGCGCAAGTACCGGGTTCTCTCCCATCAAGAAGCGCTGGAACGCAATCTCCGGGTGATGGATCAGTCCGCACTCGCATTGTGTCGTGAAAACGACCTTCCTGTCGTCGTCTTCGATCTGCTCACTCCGGGTAACATTGAGAAAGCAGCGCTCGGCCACGAAGTCGGCACGCTCGTCTGTTCCGGCACGACGACCTATGCCTGAGCGAGCGGTCGGTCATCGAAAGGGGTGCACACGATGATCGACGATATTCTCCGCGACGCCGAACAGCGTATGAAGAAGAGCCTCGAACTGCTCCGGAACGAACTCTCCGGCATCCGCGCTGGTCGTGCCTCGCCGAGTCTCATCGAGCATCTCGAGGTCAACTACTACGGTACGCCGATGCCGCTCAACCAGCTCGCCAGCATCACTGCCCCGGAGGCGCGCATGCTCGTCGTCCAGGTCTGGGACAGCAGCGCCGTCAGCGCGGTCGAAAAGGCGCTGCGCCAGTCCGAGCTGGGCTTCAATCCTTCGGTCGAGGGACAGACGCTCCGCATCCTGTTGCCGCCGCTGACCGAAGAACGCCGACGCCAACTCGTCAAGCTCGTGCACCAGCACGTCGAGGAAGCGAAAGTCGCCATCAGAAATATCCGGCGCGACGCGCTCTCCGACATCAAGAAACTCCTCAAAGAGAAGCAGATCAGCGAGGACGATGAGCGACGAGCCGAGCAACGGCTACAGGATCTCACCAATCGCTACGTTGCCGAAGCCGAAAAGCTCGGAAAGCAGAAGGAACATGACATCCTCGAAGTCTGATCAGCGGGAGACGGAGCAGCTCGACGGTGTAGCGCTCGGCCCCGTCCCTACCCACGTAGCCGTCATCATGGATGGCAATGGACGCTGGGCGACACGCCGCGGGCTACCTCGCTTGGCCGGACATCGTGCCGGCACCGAGAATATCCGGCCGATCACGTTCAAAGCTGCCGAACTCGGCATCAAATATTTGACGCTGTGGGCATTTTCCACAGAGAATTGGCGCCGTCCACGCGAAGAAGTCGAGGGACTGATGCAGATCCTCTCCGAAGTCATCGAGCGGGAAACAGAGGAGCTGCATCGTCACGGCGCCCAGCTCCGCCACATCGGTAGCCTCGAGGGACTGTCACCTCAGTTACAAGAGAAGATTCGCCGGGCGATCGAACGGACAAAGGACAACGACCGTATCGTTCTGACCATCGCCTTCAACTACGGTGGACGAGCCGAGATCGTCCACGCGATCCGACGCATCGTCGCTGACCGGCTACCGCCGGAAGCCATCGATGAGTCGACCGTTTCTCGGTACCTCTACACAGCAGGCATGCCGGACCCTGACTTGATCATCCGAACCTCCGGCGAACTGCGAACGAGCAATTTCCTCCTCTGGCAAGCTGCCTATGCTGAATACTATTTCACGCCCACACTCTGGCCCGATTTCTCACCAGAGGAATTCGAAGCAGCCATCCGCGACTTCCAGCGGCGGGAACGACGTTTCGGTGGCCTCTGCACGCCGACGCGAGCGGGGGAGACTGCAAGTCCGTGCTCCAGCGCACCGTAAGCGCAGCGATCGTTCTCCTCGTCACTGTCGTACCACTCGTGCTCGGTACATACGGTTGGCTCGCCCTCGTGCTGTCGATCCTCATCCTGGGCTCTCGCGAGTTGGCTCAGGGGTTGGGACGTCTCACCGGAGCTCCGCTTTCCGTGGCGAGTATCGTGCTCGCCGGGAGCGCCCCGATACTGGTCGTCGCGTCTCCCCTCCCTGCCATCCTCCTGCTCACCGCACTCACGCTGTCGACCTTCCTGCCACTCGCTTGGCACGTCCGGGGTACGGACTTCCGTACCGGTCTCCAGCGCGGCACTCTCGCGATCTTTGCCTCCTTTTACCTCGGGGTTCCGCTCGCGGCCAGTCTCGCTCTTCGCTCGCTCGAAGGTCGATCCCCAGCCGAGTGGGTCGTAGCCCTCGCTGGTCTCACCGGGCAGCCGCAGACCGCCTTTGGGTTAGCCTGGCTCCTCTGGACACTCTCGGTTACCTGGTCCGCTGACATCGCGGCCTACGTCGTCGGTTCGCGATGGGGAAAACACAAGCTGGCACCCCGCATCAGTCCGGGAAAGACACAAGAAGGTGCGATCGCTGGCTGCCTCGCCGGAGTCGGCGTCGGCCTCGGATCGACGCTCCTCCTCGGCCTCCCGATCGGCTGGCCGCTCGGCGCTGCGCTAGGCGGAGTCCTCGCCATTCTGGCAGAGCTCGGAGACCTCGCGGAATCCTCGGTGAAGCGTGCGCTCGGTCTCAAGGACTTCGGCACGCTCCTCCCCGGCCACGGTGGAGTCATCGATCGCATCGACGCGCTCCTCCTCACCATTCCTGCGTCCTTGGTGCTTGCTACACTCCTCACCGGAGGGTGATCAGGATGCGCCTGCGGCTCAGCATTTTGGGCTCTACCGGATCCATCGGTCGACAAACGCTCGAGGTCGTCGACGCGTATCCGGAGCACCTCGAGGTCGTCGCGCTAGCAGCAGGAAGTAACCTCGATTTACTGCGGCAACAAATCGCTCGCTATCGTCCACGCTATGTCTCAGTCGCAGAGCCGCATCACCTCGCGCTCAGTTCCTCCGAGGCGACGATCCTCACCGGAAAGGAAGGCCTGTGCACTCTGGCGACGCTCCCGGATGCCGACATCGTCGTCGTGGCACTGTCCGGGCACGCTGGTATCGAGCCGACACTGGCCGCCGCCGCCGCTGGCAAAACGATCGCCCTGGCGAACAAGGAGAGCGTGGTCTGTGCCGGCGAACTCCTCATGCAGACGGTCGCTCGGGCGGGTGCCCAGATTCGACCTGTCGATAGCGAGCACAGTGCACTCTGGCAATTGCTCCAACTCCCGCACCGGCGCGACGAACTCGTCCACGTGACCCTGACAGCGTCAGGAGGGCCATTTCGCACGGTGCCGCTCGATCGCCTCGCGACAGTCACACCGCACGATGCACTCGCCCACCCGACGTGGCGCATGGGACCCAAGGTCACCGTCGACTCGGCAACACTGATGAACAAAGGGCTCGAAGTCATCGAGGCGCGATGGTTGTTCGACCTTCCGTTCGATCGAATCGATGTCGTCATACATCCCCAGAGTATCGTCCATGCACTGGTGAGCTTTCGTGACGGCTCCACGATCGCGCATGCCGCCTACCCGGACATGCGTGTACCGATCCAGTACGCGCTACTCTATCCTGAGCGGTTACCGACCCCGGCACCGCCGATCGATCTGCCACGTATCGGTTGCCTCGAGTTCGCCGAGCCTGATCCACAACGGTTTCCCGCCCTCGAGCTCGCTCGACAGGCCGGCCTGGCCGGGAGCACCTACCCGACCGTGCTCAGCGCGAGCGATGAAGTCGCCGTCAATGCCTTCCTCGCGGGAACGATCCGCTTCACCGACATCGTGCCATTGGTACAGGACACTCTCGCTGCGCACCGTCCAGCGAGCGGACCGCTCACGCTCGAGGCCATCTTGGAAGCCGATGCGTGGGCGCGAGCGTTCGCGCAGGCAACGATCGCCCGCCTCGCCAGCGCCCGCTAGTCGAAGCGCGCTCTGGCCAAGGCCAGCACCACCACGTTCTCCGCACCACCGCGAACCAACGCGGTCGTCGCTGACGCGATCGTCGCGCCGGTCGTGACGACGTCATCGACGAGCAACACGGTACCTCTGAGGACATGACCACGCCATCGAAAAGCACCAGCAACGTTCCGCCAGCGCTCTTCCCGTGACCGGCCCACTTGCGCGCCGGTCGGCCGGTGTCGCTCGAGATCGTCTCCGAGCGGAAGGTCGAGGGCGCGTGCTACGGCCGCCGCCAGAACGGCGCTTTGGTTGAACCCACGAGCACGCAGTCGATCGCTATGCAACGGCACCGGCACGACGCACGCGAGCTCGTTACACCAATCACCGAGGAGAACCGAGGCTCGATCCGCGAGCTCGCGTGCGAGCGCTTCACCCCGCCTGCGCTCCCCACGGTACTTGACGCGGTGAAGCGCCGTCTTGATCGGTCCTTCGTAGACGTAGAGCGACCGTACCGCTCGAAGTTCCACTGGCCACTCCGCACAATCTCGGCAGCGAGCGATCTCCGCGCCCAACGGCAGGTCACAGCGAAGACACCGTGGCCCCTGCACTCGGAGCGCCTGCACTGAGCGAGCACACGCGCTACACCACCAGCTCCCTGGCCAACCGCAGCCACCACAGGTTGGAGCGAAGACACGCCGTTCGACGAACGCTGCGACTTGCCCGATCCAGAAACGCCAGCGAGCATCCGTCACCACTACTGATTACCCGCCTCGACGTGTCTCAACTGCAGGCACTGCCCGGGGTGCATCCTGTACCGGGCGATCGTTCCGCTCGGCAGTTCGATCGCGTGCCTGGCCCGCAGACAGATCGGCCCGATCCGCCACGGCGGAACCGCTTCTGCTAGCTCGAGGACGACCCAGTTGCCATCCACGAAGACGACATCGATCGGAAAGCGCATACCCAAGGTGTGGATGCTGGAACACGGTGAGAGGATGAGAGCCTCCCCTTCTTTGAGCCCGCGACGTCCCAGCAGCCCTCGCAGGCGCGCCCACCAGCGGTCCGCGAGGTATGCCCGATCACTGATGACCTGCCCCGAGGTCGCGTCGAGCAGCAGCGCCTGGCGTGCCGTCATGCTGGGTCACCCCCTGTTCCTTGGTATCATTGTGCGGATGATGGGATGCTCGATGCGCCGACAAAGCTGGATGCTCCATCGTCTCCTTACCCTGTGTGCGGCCCTCGTACTGCTCGCGATCAGCATAGTCGTCCTTCCGCATAGAGTATCGGCACACGCTGAAGTCGTCAGCACCGATCCTCCTCACGGGGTTCTCCTCGACCAACCCCCCCCGGTCGTCACGCTCGCGTTCTCCGAACCCGTGGACATCCTGGCAGACGGCATCGTGGTTCTCGATCCGCAGGGGAGAACCGTGCAGACCGGCCGCAACGCACGCATCGATGCCACCAGGACGGTGATCCAGATTCCGTTGGAGTCAGTCGGTGAACGAGGGACCTACACGGTACGTTACGCCGTAATCGGCACCGATGGCCACCTGGTGTCGGGACGTTTCACCTTCTCGGTCGGAGCACTGTCGTCCAGCCGACAAAGCGCTGAACAGACCGATCTCGCTCCAATTCTGCACTCCGCAGCACGGCTCCTCTACTTGCTCGGTCTCTCGCTCCTGCTGGCCAGCCTGGTGCTCGCGCTCACCGTTCCAGAACTGGTCAGCAACGCTCGGGTGCGCCCTCTTCCCGATCGACTCGCACTGCTAGCTGCTGGTCTGACCTCGAGCGCCGCTGTCACGGCTTTCGGCGCATTGTTCTCGCTCGCTTGGAGTCCTCCGAGTCTGGCGAGCGTGCGAGCGGTAGTGACGACGCGCACGGGTCTCCTTTGGCTCGTCGTAGCGCTCGCGGCGGTGGCGATCGTCGCCGTACGGCTCGCGCCGGTCCGGCAGAAGGCGAAGCTCCTGGTCATGGGCATCGCCGCTCTCGTTCTCGTGATCGCGCGTGCACTGACCGGTCACGCAGTGACGGCTCCGCTCCCTGCCATCAGCGTTGCCCTCGCCGCACTGCACACCGCCGGCGCAGCGACACTTCTCGGTACGGTCCTGGTCCTTCCGCTCTTGGCCCGGGTAACCCACGGGCTCGACGGATCGAAACCGTTGTTCCCCCGTCGTCTGGCACGGCGTTGGGTGGTCATGTTCGTTATCGCGACCGAGGTCCTCGTCATCACGGGAGCGTACGCGCTCTGGATCAACGTCGCTTCACCGCTCGCGCTCGTCGGCACGTGGTACGGACGGGTGCTGCTCGTTAAGTTCGTGCTCCTCGCTATCTCCGGGTTCCCGCTCTGGGTCGCATTTCGACGGCGCTTCCGCTCGCAACCCCTACACCCAGTCACAGTGCGTCTCGCTGGGATCACAGCGCTTCTCGTGCTGCTGGCGGGCGGTGCACTCTCTCTACTGACGCCAGCGAGAGCGACGCCGTCCGCCGAAGTGACCAAAGCCCCCGTCTTGACGCTCGCTCGGAACGCCGGACCGTACCTGATCACGCTCGAGCTAGAACCAGCCTTGCCGGGCCTGAACCGGGTGACCGCCACCGTGACGGCACCCAACGGCGAGCCCGTCGACGAGGCGCGGGTCACCGTCGCTCTAGAAACCGGGGCTGAGCCGCGTCTCGTGCAGTTGACGTCGCATTCGCCCCAGTATGTCGGGACGCTTCTACTCGATGCGCGCCGTTGGGACGTCGTCGTCTACGTCCAAGTGCCGGGCGACGAGGAAGTCCATGCCGCACGGTTCGACATACCGGTACCTGTGCCTGACGGGTTGGCTCTCCTCCAACTGGTCGACCAGGCAATGAACCGCCTTACCTCGGTCGAGGAACGCACCATTCTGACGAGCGGCGGGCCGACAGTGGAGACCATCGCACGCTACCAGGCACCGGATCGTGTTGCGTATACCGTGCGCTCCCCTGACCAGCCCCCCAGAGAGACGGTGATCGTCGACATGCGCCGGTACGACCGCAGCGAAGCAGGGACGTGGACCGAGACCCCTTGGCCTGGCACTCGCCCGTACCGCTGGCCAACGTATCGCTATGCGGAAACGGCGGAAAGTGTCCGCATTCTCGGCCTGGAAACGATCGACGGCGAACTCTGCTACACCATCGCCTTCTTCGATGCAGCGACGAACACACACTTCCGCCTGTGGGTCGGTACGACAGACTTCCGCATCCGACGGTACGAAATGATGGCCCCAGGCCACTACATGACCGGATCTTTCGCGCGGTTCGACGACTCGAGTATCCAAATAGAGCCGCCTGCAGCAGCACGAGCGACGGCCGGGCCTTAACGGAACGCCTCGATGATGCGCGGGATCGCTGGGCCGAGAATCACGACGTAGAGTGCGGGGAAGATCAGGAAGACCATCGGGAAAATCATCTTGATCGGCGCCTTGTGCGCGAGTTCTTGCGCACGTTGACGCCGCCGCAGCCGCATCTGATTCGCTTGTGCTCGCAACACTTGACTGATACTGACACCGAGCTGATCTGCCTGCACGAGCGACGCGATGAACACGTTCAAGTCGTCGACGTTCACGCGGCGCGCGAGGTCACGCAGGGCCTGTCGCCGTGGAACACCCATCCGCATCTCGGACAGTGTCTGAGCGAACTCCCTGGTCAGTTCGTTGTCCCACTTTTCCACGACACGCAGGAGTGCCTGATCGAACCCGAGACCGGCTTCCACGCTGATCACGAGGAGATCGATCGCATCCGGCAGTGCCCGCTCGACCGCTCGCTTGCGCGCCGCTATCCGCCGGCTCAACCACAGCGCTGGCAGCTGCCAGCCCAGAAGCGCGACGACGAGCGGAAAACCGAAGCGATACGGCACGGGCCCTTCAGCCAGCGCTTGTGGCAAAGCGAAGAGAACTCCCAGACCACTCGCGAGCGCTAGCCGTAGTCCCAGAAACGTCCCGGGCCGGAGCGAGCCGGCCAAACCTGCTTCGGTGAGCTTCTGATCGATGCGCTCGAGCGTGGTCCCCGGTGTCCACCGCACGACGAAACGCGCGACCCCATCGAGAACTGGGTAGAGAACACGGTGGCGAAACGGGAGTTGGAGCTCCAGTTCCTCGAGCGAGGGCGGTCGATACCCGAAGCGTGCCAGCCGCTGCTCCACGAGCGTCTCCCGGCGTGCCGCTCGCACCCCCATGAGGAGACACAGTGCACCACCGATCGCGCAGAGGAGACTGGTCATGACCAGCAGCACGGCGCACCGTCCCTATACCTCGATGGCCACGATCCGCCGCATCACGATGAATCCCAGCACCATGCAAATCACTGCACCGATCGGCATACACACCCAAGGCCAGACGAACAAGCTCGAAAGATAGTCAGGGTTCAAGAGAAAGATGACCACTGCCAAGCCGACTGGCAGCAGCGAGATGACGTACCCCGACAAGCTTTGCTGCGCAGTCAAGACCCGGATTTCACCTTTGATCCGTACCCGCTCGCGAATCGTTTCCCCGATGACGTCCAGGATTTGCGCGAGGTTCCCACCGACCTCGTGGTTGATCGCGATCGCGGTGACGAGAAGGTCCAGGTCATCACTCGGTACTCGTCGCAGCATATGCTCCAGCGCTTCCTGCAAAGGTACGCCCAGCCCGACTTCCCGAACAACGCGCCGAAACTCGTCCGCGAGCGGCGGAGCCGTCTCACGGGCGACCAGATCCATCGTCTGCAACAGGCTGTAGCCCGCACGCAGCGAGTTCGCCATCAAACCGATCGAATCTCCCAACTGATCGACGAATCGTCGCAGGCGGCGTCGCGCCCGCCACAGGACGTAGTAGTGGGGCGCCAGCCAACCGAGGATCGCGAACACCACGCCGACGAAGATTCCGAGGAGCGGCCTCGTCAACCCTCGTCCAGCCAAAAAGCCGAAGACGAATCCGCCCGCTGTCGTACCGATGCGGAGCAGCAGGAACTCACCGACCGTGAGACGAATATCCGCACGGGCCAAGAGCGTGCGGATCTCCTCGGCGAAGGAGCGACCGCGCAGTGCGCGGTCCAGGCGCTTCGCCACCGCATTCGGCCCGCTCCCTTCGTAGAGTACTGCGTCGTTCTTGGCATAGCGCTCCAGCCGCCGCTCGACGGCGCTATCGGCCCCGCGCCCTCGAATCCCGGCCCCTAACAGAACCACCGCAGCTCCAGCCAGGAGGATGACGAGCAAGACCAGGGGATCCTGCAGCATCGGCTACCTCCCGAACGGCCGGGTGTAAGTCACGCCGAAGACGTGCGGCGGTAAGTAGATATTGGCGACTTCGAACTTCTCCGCGAACTTCGGTCGCACACCGGTCGGCTTGATGCGGCCTATCACTTTGCCGTTCTCGATGCCGGTCTGCTCGAACACGAAAATGTCCTGCAGGACGATAACATCCCCTTCCATGCCCTGGACCTCGGTGATGGCGACGATCTTGCGGGAGCCATCTTTGAGTCGAGCAGTATGGATGATCAGGTCGAGTGCGGATGCGATCTGCTCCCGGATCGCTCGCACTGGTAGATCCATCCCTGCCATCAGCACCATCGTCTCCAGTCGGTGCAGCGTATCGCGTGGACTGTTGGAGTGGATCGTCGTCATCGAACCGTCGTGACCGGTGTTCATCGCCTGCAGCATGTCGAGTGCCTCGCCGCCGCGGCACTCGCCGACGACGATGCGATCCGGACGCATGCGCAAGGCGTTGATGACCAGGTCCCGTATGGTCACCTCACCTTTCCCCTCGATGTTCGGGGGCCGTGACTCCAAGGTCACGACGTGTTCTTGGCGCAGCTGCAGTTCGGCTGCATTCTCGATCGTGACGATACGCTCATCGCCCGGGATGAAGGACGAGAGGACGTTGAGGAGCGTCGTCTTCCCCGAACCCGTACCTCCCGATACGACGATGTTCAGACGCGCCTTGACACAGGCTTCGAGAAACTGCGCGATCTCGGGTGTCATCGTCCCGAAGCGGATCAAGTCGTCCACCGTGAGCGGATCGCGACTGAATTTCCGAATCGTCAAGCAGGGACCGACCAGCGAAATGGGAGGAATCACCGCATTGATCCGTGAGCCGTCAGGGAGGCGCGCATCGACCATCGGTGAACTTTCATCGATCCGCCGACCGAGCGGCGATACGATCCGGTCGATGATGCGCATCACGTGGTCGTCGTCGTCGAACTGAATGTTCGTCTTCTCCAGCTTGCCGTTCCGCTCGACCCACACTTGCTTGGGGCCGTTCACCATGATCTCCGTCACGGTGTCGTCCTTGAGCAGCGGTTCGATCGGCCCATATCCGAGAATCTCGGCCACGATGGCCTCGAAGAGCCGGTGACGCTCGATCCGGCTGAGGACGATGCCTTCCGACTCGAGGACGGACAGAAAAGTCTCCTCGAGCGTCCGCCGTACCCGTTCTGCATCGGTCAGATCCATCCTCGGATCGAGTTCAGCGATGACCCGGTGCTGCACACGCTGCTTGAGTTGTTGCAGGGTGTCGTCCGAGGTCGTCTGCACCGAGGTCCGGAGATTCGGGCGCTTCAACGAGTGCGCGAGGGCACTCGTGCCGATCGAGGAGCCGGTGTCGTCCCGACGTTCGGTAGGGAGCGGTTCAGGATTCGACGAGAGTGGGCCAGTTTCCCCCGTAGCACCCAAACGACGCAGCAGCGACATCCGTCACACCCCCTCTCCGCTACCGAGCTGCCCGTTCTCGAAGCCTGAGGAGGGAGAACCGTCGTCGGCGGGACGGTGCAGCGTTCGCCGCCTCCTCGACGTGCTCGAGCGATCGCACGAGACGCTCGAGTTCACCCACGATCCGATGGTGTCGCTGAGTCCACGCCAAGGGCGTACCCTCATTGATGCTGCGGAGTACGGCGGCAGGGTCCGACGGAAGACGGATCGGTATCGAAACGCGTAACGTCTCTTCCACCTCGCTCGGTTGGAGGCCCGCGGCTGCGCCGACGTGATTGAGCACGAAGATCGATCGTTTTTCCTGGTAGCCCAGCCGCCCAGCCAACTCCAGGAACTGCTTCGTATCCTTGATCGCCGTCATCTCGAGACTCAGCACCCATACCAGGATGTTCGCTGCATCTGCACAGGCGAGCGTGACATCGTCGTAGCCGCCTGGCGTGTCGACCACGACGTAGTCAGCGAGACGTCGTAGCTCCATGAGGACCTCTGCGACAGTGGACGCCTCGATGCGCTCCGCTTCTTCGAGGCTGCCCGGTGCGAGGAGGACGCGTATTCCACTCGCGTGACGCGTCAAGAGACCACGCAGCACGTCGCTGTCTGCTCCGCCGAGCGGCAACCGGGCTACGTCCGCCCAGGACCGATGTGGAGCGAGGTTCAGAAGGACCGCGACATCGCCCCGCATCAGATCGGCATCGACCAGCACCACTTCGCGCTCACCCTGTTGCGCGAGCAACACGGCTAAATTGGTCGCGATGAATGTGCGGCCAATGCCACCCTTGCTTCCCAGCACGGCGATGACCTCCCCGCGCCGTTCAACGACGGGTATGCCGGTCGAAACCTCGACGCGTTGTTGGGGAACGGAACCGTTCATCGTGCCGACGTGAGGATTGGCCAAACGCCCCACACGCCGGACCGCCTCGACGAGTTCCTCGTAGCCGAACGGCTTGGTCAAGTACTCTCGCGCCCCGGCCAACATCGCCCGGCGCAGCATCTCCTGATCTTGGTCGAGGCCGAGGAGGATCACCCCGATACCCGGAGCCCGCGCGGTGATGGCTGCCGCCACATCGAGCCCATCACGGTCCGGCAAAGTCTGGTCGACGAGCACGACATGGGGTTGGAGCTGGAGTGCGAGCTCGATCCCTTCCTCTCCGCAAGTCGCCTTGCCCACGACACGGACATCTGGCTCGAAGTGCAACAACCGCTCGATGTTGTCCCGACTCTCCGCGATATCGTCGACGATCAGGACGCGAAGTATCGCAGCATGCATCACTGCGGCCCTCCGACAGTGACCGGCGCTGGGAGCGGCAGTCCGTACTCGCCGACCAAGCGATCGTAGGTCACACCGTCTGTCTCCACCTCCTGTGTGTCACCGCGCGCTCGGAGGATCACTTGGTAGCGAATGTTTTGATCGAGCAGAAACGTGATCAGTTCGGCCTGTTCGGGATCAGCCTCCACGATGAGCAAATCGACCGGCGGAAGCGCTCCCACCACCGAAGTCTCCGCGGATCGTTCTGTGGCAGTGCTTCCACCCTGCTGAGCGTCGCTGATAGACCCGCTCACAACAGTGGTTCCCGCCAGTACCTCCAGGACGCGGAGATTTTGCAGAACGATCTTTGCGACAGGATGCCCTTCACCGGTGTCCGTGATGACGACGCGCGATCCGGGTACGCCCGGATACGGGTACGATCGCCCCGTCGCTCCAGGTGCCGGTAAGGTGATCGTCTCCGGCGGCGGACTGAACCCCTGACCACCATCTGCCATCTCGAGCGGCTCGGTGGGCAGAATGCGGAGAAGATCTACGCGTCCTGCGTAGACCAGATCGACGAGGTCATTGGGCCGGACGAAGCCACCGATAGCATTGATCCGATCGACAGGAAGCGCCACTGCCCGTTTCCCCGGCTGCAGCAGATTCGACAGGGACGGCGTCACGAGATTGGCGAACAAAATGCGTTGCCCGGCAACCAAATCCCCAGCCGCCACCAGTCCAATCACTTGGTCAGGCTGCTGCGCTGTCCCGGGTGCGACCGAGTCGGGGTTCGCCTGGACGACTGCGACATCGTCCAATGTCAGCACTGTGCCAGCACGGATGTCGCGCGCCGCGACAACCACTGGAACTTCTGGAGTAACCGTCTCCACCGCCGGGGTAGGGGAACGTTGCCTTTGCAGTGCCACGAGCGCGAGCACGACGGCGAGGCTCGCCAGAGCCACACCGGTCACCAAGTAGAGCCGTCCACCACGGAGCATGGGCCCTCCGCATGTTCAGCGCCTCGTCCTTCCACGCAAAGTCAACGGCGCTCGCGGAGCTCGGCTGAATGGGGTACCCGTACCCGAGGACTAGCCAATTCTGGGGATCACGGACCGGGAAGAGAGATCGAGTCCGAACGTCTCGGTGGCAACGCTAGGTTGGAGGTACGAGCTGCGAGACTCGCCGATGAGAGAATACGGCAAGCAGCGAGTCGGTTCGGGTGCGAAGCCGGTATGACGCGTCCTCATCGTGACAGCTCGCCGTCCCACGACGCGACACCACTCCGCGACGACCACCTAAAGAGAGCTCCAGTACCACCACGACCTCACCGTTGCCGGCGTCAGAATCACCCGTTAGGGCTGCAGCCTCCGTAGGGGTCGTGAGCCTTCGACCCTTATCCAGGGTGGTCGAACCTCCTCGCAGGAGAACGGTAGTGTCGCCCCCCTGGCACGTCGAACTCGGCCGTCCCCGAGCGTCCTCACATCGGGAAGGAGGTCACTGGAGCGCATGACTGGCCGCATCGAGCGCCGAACGCCGTCGCACATCCGAAAGGAGGGAGAAACATGAAAAACCCCTCCGGTATCCCGGAGGGGCTCGTCCGTGGTAGCGGGGGTGGGATTCGAACCCACGACCTCTGGGTTATGAGCCCAGCGAGCTGCCGCTGCTCCACC
>FWWM01005028.1_pt1 | contig 29734 bp, 34 predicted proteins | sample 2228351 | NCBI WGS metagenome assembly FWWM01 (sample SAMEA103939774, study PRJEB20133) | metagenome | reverse complement strand
ATGTCTTATGAATTTGTAGATTCCTTTATCAACTATTTTGTGACCTTCAACCCTTCCAAGGTCTGGAGTGAAGAACTTTCCCAAGGTTAAGGTTCAACTCTATTATATCATATGGAATATAAATTTAAAAAAGTGTAATATAAATTTAAAAAAAGACTCCGTTTAGGAGTCTTTTTTGGCGCAGATGTTAAACATCTTTCGATGATTTCCTTTACATCTCTTCCAGAACAATTTCCTAAAGGCTTATTTATTCTGCAGTTTGTTCAGTGACGCTTCCAGCAAAACTTTCTGAAACTATGTTTTTAACTGTTATACCTTTTACATTCACATCTTTTGACCGCATTTGGGGCAAAATACTTATTCCTTTCTAACGCTTCTTTCATACTACTTTTTTTTCAATATAACCACAGTCTCAACGTGATAAGTCTGCGGGAACATATCAAAGGGTTGAACTGAGAGAATTTCATAACTATCTTTAAGTAAGTTCAAGTCCCTTGCAAGTGTAGATGGATCGCAAGATACGTAAGATATCTTTTCAGGTTCAAGTCTTAAAATCTCTTTGACTACATCTTCTCCAGCTCCTGCACGTGGTGGATCCATAACTATAACATTCGGTTTTCCATTATATGACTTCAAAAACTCTAACACATCCGCTTCTTCAAACTTTATATTTCTCAGTTGATTAATATTCGCATTCGCCCTTCCAGCCTTTACTGAAATATGTGAACTTTCGACAGCTGTAACGTGTTTTGAAAGCATCGCAAGTCTTAAAGAAAATGTTCCAAGCCCTGCGTAGAGATCTAAAACAGTTTCATTTCCGTTTAGCTCAAGTGTTTTTGTAACGTAATCAACCATCTTTTTGGCAACGAAATAATTGTTTTGGAAAAATGCAGTGGGCGGAATTTGGAATTTTTCGTAGTCAAATTCGACATCTAGAACACCTTCACCATAAACAGTTTTGTACGGTCCACGCAAAACGATACTGTCAGATGAATTCATAACGTGGATTATGGAACTAATTTGCGGAATCTCTCTCAAAAGCAATGTTTTTATATCCTTCATCTCGTTGAATCGTTCCGTTTTTGTGACAAAGATTGCCATCGTTTCGTTATGAGAATGTGAATATCTCATCACCAGATGTTTCAACGTACCTGTTTGTGTCTTAGGATTGTAGATTCTGACCTTGAAGTGGTTTACAAGCTCAGGAACTTCTTTCAATGCTTTTGAGAAAACTTTTGGAGATATTGGGCATTCTTCGAGTGGCACAACTTTGTTTGATTTTCGCATATTCAAGCCCAATATAGCTTTTTCTTTGAAAGAAAACTGGAATTCCATTTTGTTTCTGTACTCAAATTCAAGCTCACTTTCTATCACATCATTAACAGGAACTTCTAACTTAGCGATTCTTCTTAATTGGTCTTCTACAATATCTTTCTTTAACTTCAGTTGGTATTTGTAATTTACGTCCATAAAATGACAACCACCGCAGATACCAAAATATTTACAACGTGGTTTAACACGTTCTTTGGACGGTTCTAAAATCTCTTCGACAACTCCGAAAGCAACGTCACTTTTTTCTTGGTTTACTTTAACTCTTAAAAGTTCACCAGGATAACCACCTTCAACTAAAACTAACTTTCCGCCCGGAAGTTTTCCTATTGAACTGCCACCGTACGCTATCTTTTCTATATAGACTGTTTCGAGCCTTTTTTCTTCCATAGCCGCATCCTCCTAATGGGGTTTTTCGAAGTTTTCTCAATTGATTATACTATAAATTTGAAAAAACCCTAAGGTTTTTCCAAGAATAGTTGGGTACAATTCTACTACAAAAACTGAAACTTTTGTGATATACTAAAAAAGAAATCTAAAAAGGGGGTTTTGCGATGTACGTTGTAGGTATTGATTTGGGTGGTACGTTTTACAAAGTTGGACTTGTAGATATCAATAACGGAGAAATCTTGAAAAAAAGTGAATATCCAACTAATGTAAACGAGAAACCAGAAGAAGTTGTTAGAAGAATGGGTGAAAGTGTAAAAGATATAATCTCAGGGATTGATAAATCTCAGATATTAGGCGTTGGCATCGGTTCTCCTGGTTCGATCGACCATGATAAAGGAATAGTCAAATTTTCTCCCAACTTTCCAGGCTGGATCAATTTTGAACTTGCTGACACCCTAAAAAAAAATATAGATTTGGATGTTTTTGTTGAAAACGATGCAAACGCTTTTGTTTTAGGTGAAGCTTGGTTTGGGGCTGGAAAAGGTTACAAGCATATCGTTGCTCTTACGCTTGGAACCGGTGTAGGTGGAGGAGTTATTTCACATGGAGTTTTAATAACTGGAAAAGATGGGATTGGAACCGAACTTGGTCACGTTGTTGTTGAACCGAACGGACCACTTTGCGGGTGCGGAAATTACGGATGTCTTGAAGCTTTAGCGTCAGCAACCGCGATCATTCGTATGGCACACGAAGGAAAAAAGAAATATCCTGAGTCTTTGATATTCAAATCTGAAAAAGTGGATGCCAAAGCGGTAATAGATTCAGCACGTAACGGGGATCAACTCGGGTTGCTTATATTAGAAAGAGTTGTAAACGCTCTTTCAATAGGGATAGCTAATTTTATCCATATATTTAATCCTGATGTTGTGATTGTAGGTGGCGGAGTATCAAAAGCTGGGGATATCCTCTTTGAACCTGTTAGAAAAAAAGTTGAACATTTAGTTATGCCATCTTTCAAAGGAACTTATCAAATTTTGCAAAGCCCACTTGTTGAAAATGCAGGAATTTTTGGTGCTGCGTCAACAGTACTTGAACACAAGAAAGAATCACTCAAATAACCTTGGAGGTGTAGTAGATGAAAAAGTACGTATTGTCGATTTTATTGTTGGTTTTAACTATCGTTAGTGTTGTTGTTGTTTCAGCTGGAGATACTAAGTCAGCTCCTAAACTTGGTTACATTGACCCGGCGAAAGTTCTTCAAAATTACGACAAATGGATAAGTTTCCAACAACAGATTCAAGCGGAAGCTCAAAAGTATCAAGCGGAACTTGATAAGATCAAAGACGCAACTGAAAAACAAAAGAAAGCTATTGAATATCAAAATATTATAAATCAGAAAATAGCTAATATGCAGGTTACTGTTGAATCGGAAATACTTCAGAAAGTTAAAGAGTATGCTGAAATCAACGGGTACGATTTTGTGTTCAATAGTACAACGATGGCTTATGGGAGCAACGCGTACAATATTACAGATGCATTCATAAAGTATCTTAGAACGTCTAAGAAATAAAAATTATGGAAGAAAAGATTGTTGAGCATAAGATACTTTGTCAAAACATAAGAAAAAGGTTTGGTAGAAAAGAAGTCCTAAAAGGTGTAGATATAGAAGTTAACAATGGTGAAATAGTAGGCTTGCTTGGACCAAATGGTTCAGGCAAGACTACTCTTTTTAACATAATCTTAGGTGTCGTTGTTCCAACATCGGGGAAAGTATTTTTCAATGAAAAGAATATAACCAAGTCTCCTATCCACGTTAGAGCAAAGATGGGGATAACTTACTTACAACAGGAGACTTCCGTTTTTAGAGAACTGAAAGCGAAGGATAATATAAGACTCGTTTTGGAATTCCAAAATGGTTTAAAGAAAAAGGAGATAAATGAGATTTCGAAAAAACTACTCGAAGAATTCGGAATCGATTCTTTGAAAGACCAATACGCTTTTCAACTTTCTGGAGGGGAAAAGCGAAGACTTGAGATAGCGCGAATGATGGCTTTAAAACCGAAATTTGTTTTATTGGACGAGCCGTTTATAGGTATAGATCCAAAGACTGTCAAAGAAATTCAACATTTGGTAAAGATTTTTAAAGATCAAGGAATCGGAGTCATAATAACTGACCACAGTGTTGAGGCACTTTTACCAATAGTAGATAAGCTTTACATTTTACACAAGGGCGAGATAATAGCTCAAGGAAATCCTAAAGAAGTTATAACTAACGAGATAGTCAAAAAAGTATACTTGGGAGAGTAAAAAATGCAGATTATAATAAAATACAAAAAAAAAGGGTTCAAAAGATTTTTATCAGCGACTGAAACGAGCAATGCTATTCAACGCAATCTTAGAAGAGCTGGTTTGAATATGGAATTTTCACAAGGATTTCATCCGCATCCAAAAGTTTCTTATCTTGATTCAGCGCCAACTGGAGTTATAGATCTTGCGCTTTATGTAATGGTTCAACTAAAGAACAAAGATACTCCAATCGATGAAATTTTAAAAAAACTTACTCAAACTGCTTTAAAAGATTTGGAACCTGTTGAGATTTGGGAAGATGATCTGAATTTAAATAAAGTGGTCACTGGATACGAATATATGCTGTTTTTTAAAGGTAGTCCTAAGTTAGATCAGAGATTCAAAAAACATAATGGAAAAGAGTTCGTTCCAGGGGATTTAATTAAAAATTTAACGATACTTGAGAAAAAAGACTTTTTTGTGGTAAACTATTATGTTGATAGAACAAAACTCTTCAATCCTTACCTACTTGAAAACGTTTATTTAGCCATTCGAAAGCATGCTTTTGTCGAAAACGTTGAGCTTTCTGAATACATAAGGGGGCGAAGAAGGTGAAAGTTTTGGTTGTTGATGATTCTGACGTTTTAAGAAAGATAACCGTCTTTAATTTAAAAAAATACAATATCGATGTTGAGGAAGCTGTCGATGGTATAGACGGTCTTGAGAAGATGAAGACATTCAAACCGGATGTAGTTATACTTGACATAATGATGCCGAGGCTCGATGGTTTCGGTGTTTTGAAAGAAATGAAAAAAGATGATGAAATAAAAAACATTCCAGTTATCATCCTTACCGCTAAAGGTGGAATTGATGATGAGCAAACTGCTCTTAGTCTTGGTGCAAAGGTTGTTTTAACTAAACCTTTCAGCCCAACTAAACTAATTGAGGAGGTTCAAGCGCTTGTTCAAGGAACTCGTTGAAATTTACAAAAGTTGTTGTGCTATATTTTCGCTTGAACCTAAAGAACCACAAACAGAAGAAGAATTATTACAACTTCTAAAAGAATTCAAAGATTATGTTGAACGTTGGTATATCGATGTTCAGGCTAATAATACTGCGATGAATGAGCTTATAGAAGCTCAACTCGAAGAACTTACTTCAACGTATGAATCTCTTTCTACACTCTTTGAAGTTAACAACATACTTTCATCAGTTATTGAACCGTGGAAAACATTAAAAAGTGTTTTAAAAACGATGCAAAACGCAATAAGATTTGAAAATGCTTTTGTATCTGTCAACGTTTTAGGAAACAGTGTTGAAGAATTTTTAGGTACCCCGGATGTTGATACGATACTTACGCTTAAAAAAAATGAAGAAATTTTAGTTGAAAGCCACGAAAAACTTGGAAGCTATATAATGGTACCTTTCATCTCTCAAGACAGAAATTACGGTTTTTTATTCATAAACAGCTTTTCGAGAGTTTTCAGTGCAGGTGATAAAAAGATAGCATCTTCTATAGCTCAACAGATAGTTAGTTCTTTTGATAAGTACGTAGCATTGCAAGATGAAATTGAAAAACGAAGAGTAGAAGAGCAGCTTGCTCTTGCAAGAAACATTCAAATGGGATTGTTTCCAAGGACTTTTCCAACAAAAAATGTTTATGAACTCTATGGTGAAAGTATACCTGCAAGGGAAGTTGGTGGAGATTACTTTGATGTTATAGAAACTTCTGATGGTGCTATTCTCACTTGTGTCGCTGATGTTTCTGGAAAGGGATTGCCAGCAGCATTGATAATGTCTTCTATAAGAAGTGCTTTAAGAACTGCGAGCAGATTTAGTACAGATCTTGTAAGCATTGCTGCGATGCTTGACAAAATGATTTCTCAGGACTTTGAAACTGGGAAATTTGTGACAGCTATTTTGATGAAATTGTGGTCAGATGGTTCAGTGGAACTTGTTAATGCAGGACACGATCCGCTGTATATTTTCGATAAAAACGATATGAAAAAGATCGAGGCTTCAGGAACTCCTCTTGGCATATTAGGTGAAGGTTTGTATGAAGAAAAAAGGATAAAGTTGAATATAGGTAGTATTTTAGTTGCTTTCACTGATGGTGTTGTTGAGGCAAGGAACATTAAGAGAGAAGAATACGGCTTTGAAAGGTTGGAAAAAATCATTCAAAGTAAAAAATATCTAAGCGCAGATAATATAGTAAATGAATTGCTAAGGGATGTATTCGAATTTAGTCAAGGTGCTCCTCAGCATGACGATATGACTTTGTTAGTTGTGAAATACTAATGTAAATTATTAAATTTCGGAGGTGTAAGTATGGTAGAAGTTGGAGATCTTGCGAAAGGTATGGTTATTAAGTACGAAGGAGATCTTTACAGAGTTATAGATGTGAACAAACATTTCAAAGGTCGTGGCTCTGGACTTATCAGAACAAAACTTAAAAGTATAACAACTCAACTTGTCAGAGATTTGAACTTTGCAAGTGGTGAAAAAGTAGAAGAAGCTGAATTAAGTTATAGGAAAGCTGAATATCTTTACAACGATGGAGAAAACTACTACTTTATGGATCTTCAGACGTATGAACAATACGCTATGAGCGAGGAAGAAGTCGGAGATGCTAAGTATTATCTTGTCGAAAATACCCAAGTGGATATTATGATGTACGAAGAGAAACCAATAGGAATTTTACTTCCAACAACGGTTGTTTTAGAAGTTGTGGAGACTGAACCGAATTTCAAAGGCGATACCATGTCGGGTGGTGGAAAACCAGCAGTTTTAAACACAGGGTTGAAGACCACAGTTCCTTTCTTTGTGGAAGTGGGAGACAAGATTAAAGTAGATACAAGGACAGGTGAGTACGTAGAAAGAGCCTAAAAGGGGTGAATTAGGATGGGAAACATTAACATTGCTGATAGTGCAATAGTTGAAATAGTTTACAGAACATTGACCGAACTTTTTAACAAGAATCCAGATGACAAAGAATTCAAAAAGTACAAAAAAGGTATCCAAGTCGAAAGGACACCAGAAGATAATTTGATTATAAACTTAAAACTGGATCTTCCATATGGTGTTAACGTTAAAGAATTTGCTTCTAATGTAATGAAAAATGTGGCAGAAAAAGTTTACGAAATGACGGAGAAAAATGTTGAGAGTGTTAATGTCTTTATACAAAACATAGTAGAATCCTCTCAGGAAAAGAACGAAGAAGAAATCTGAGTAGATGGGTGATCGTAATTGCCAACAAAAAGGAGAAAGCTTAGAGAAAGCATCTTTAAAGTTCTATTCCAATACGATTTTCAAGGTGATAATTTTTCTCAGATAATGGAAGAAGAAGTGAAAAAACTAAAGGACTCGGCTTTAAAAAAAGAAGCCGAAGAACATCTTAAAAGAATTTACGAAAACTTACCAAAGATTGACGAAACAATTTCAAAATATCTTGAAAATTGGGAATTTGACAGACTTTCATATGTTGACAGAAATATTTTAAGACTTGGAACGTATGAATTGATTTATGTTGATAATGTTCCGTTTGAGGTTACTTTAGACGAAATGATAGAGATTGCTAAGGTTTACGGCACAGAAGAAAGTGGTAAATTTGTTAACGGAATTCTCGACAGAATAGGTAAAAACGAAGCACCAAAAGAAAAGTTTAGTCTTTAAATTCCTATACTTTATTATAGAAAAAACGTGTATCAAGGGTAGATAGGGAGTTCTCATGACTTACTTTTGAAATTCTTCTCTTTATACTTTGTTCAACTTTGATACTTGTTAGTGCCTTAAATACACTTTCAGATGTGATTAGACATTTCAATGATTTCGTTCGGATTGGGACGGAAAAAATGTTGGTTTTTCATTCTATGAATTATTTATTGAACGACTACACGGTGCATTCATCTAAAGATACAAAAATAGTTTTAAACAAAACGTTTAATGTGATAAAATACACTGAATTTATTGATAAGGGAAAGATTGTAATTTATAAAATCTATAACTCAAGCACTGGAAAATGCAATCTATCAAGGGAAACTTACGAAATTTACGGCAAAACTTTAAAACGCACGAATGTAAGAAATTTTGAAGCCGTGGCTGGAAGAATGAGTTTTGAAGATGCAGGAAATAGAATAAAGTTAGTGTATATTAACAATACTAATGAATTGAGTGTTTCTATACCAAAAACGCCTTTTGGGTATATTATCACAGGGGTAAGCATAAGAATAAAAAAGTAGGTGAGAGTTATGGATTACGAGAAGCTTATTCTTGAAATAAGTCCATCGGTTTATCTAATTAAATCAAGAATAGCTGCAATTATACCACTTAATTCGACTGTGTCAAGAAAGATACGGGTAAACGAACCTTTTGCAACAAAGATAATAAATTTAACTTACGGAAAAGAAGGAAGAACGGTTGTGGTAACAGACAGTGGACATTCGTTTATTCTCGCTGAAAGACCCGAAGAGGTGGCTTTAAAGTTGTGGAAAAAATAATATTTAGAACAACTAAATACAATCGCTACAGTATAACTCCACTCGTTGGAGCAATTTTTTGTTACAAAATTCCCATTGATGTCGTCGAAGCGAAATCTTTAGAGGATGTTTTAAGACACGATAACTCAACTGTCGCCTATTCTTTTATGAGTTTTGACCTTCCAGAAGTTTTAGAAGAATTGAAGATACTCAAAAGTTCCGGAAGGAACTTTATTTTTATTGCCGGTGGTCCACATGCATCAGCTGACCCCTATGGACTTATACAAGCTGGATTTGATTACGTTTTCACAGGAGATGGAGAACAAAATTTAATCGACTTTTTGAATGGTTTCAGACCTGAAAATAGGATATTTGATGGTATTAAAAACCGTGTAGATTTAGATCTATTTCCACCAATTTGCGAAGAGAAGAAACTCTTTATGCCTATAGAAATAACACGTGGTTGTCCCTATTCCTGTGCTTACTGCGAAACTCCTGTTCATGCGGGAAGAAAGGTCAGACACAGAAGTATAGACCAAATAGAATACTATGAAAAAATAGGAGTTAAACACGGAAAACTAACAGCTCGATTTATTTCTCCAAACTCTTTCGGTTACGGGAGTCAAAATGGAGTGACGCCAGATCCAAAAATTTTGGATGAACTTTTGTACAGAGTTAAGAATACTGGTGTTAAAGATATATATTTTGGAACGTTTCCGTCGGATGTTAGACCTGAGAGTGTTACAGACGAAGTTGTAAAGGTTGTAAAAAAATATGTGAAAAACAGATATATTGTTCTTGGAGCACAGAGTGGAAGTAACAGGATTTTAAAACTGATAAGAAGAGGACATACCGTCGAAAAAGTGGAAGAAGCTTTGGAAATTTTAGCAAGCAACGGTTTCTACGCAAAGGTTGATTTTATCTTCGGATTCCCATTTGAAGAGGAAGAGGATATACATCAAACATTTGACTTCATAACCAAAATAGTGAAAAAATACAAAGCACAGATTCACGCACACACGTTTATGCCACTTCCGGGGACACCACTTGCAAACGTTGGGGCAGGAAAACTAAAAAATTATCACTACAAATTTTTAGGAAAATTTGCAAGTGAAGGGATTTTGGATGGTTATTGGATAAAGCAAGAAGAACTTGCCAAAAAGGTCGAGAATATTTCAGGAGGAAGAGAAAATGGAAATACGAAAGATACATATATTCACTTACGGTTGTCAGATGAATGAAAATGATAGTGAAGTTGTTAAACAACTTTTGATAGATAAAGGCTACGAAATTGTTGAGGATGAAGACGAGGCTGATTTAGTAATACTCAACACTTGCGCTGTTAGAAAAAAATCCGAAGAAAAGGTTTATAGTCATATAGGTAAGGTAATAAAGACCGGTAAGAAGGTTGGAATAATGGGATGTGTCGCTGAAAAGGAGAAAGAGAATCTCTTTAAACGTGGTGCCAGTTTTGTTCTTGGTACAAGAGCACTTATTGATGTCCCTATCGCTGTTCAGAAACTTGAAGAAGGTGAAAAATCAGCGTTTTTTGAAGACAGACTTGATGAAGTTTATTACGACCAAGTTATGACTCGGAATTCGAAACATCATGCGTGGATAACTATAATCTACGGTTGTAATAGATTCTGCACGTACTGTATCGTACCATACACAAGGGGTCGAGAAAAATCAAGACCGATGGAAGATGTTCTGAATGAAGTCAAAAAACTTGCAAGTCAAGGATATATTGAGTTTACATTCTTGGGACAAAATGTTGATGCATATGGAAAAGATATAAACGATCGGAAGACAACTCTTGCAAACCTTCTTTTGGAAGCGGCAAAAATTGAAGGTGTAAAAAGACTATGGTTCTTAACATCCTATCCAACCGATTTTTCACTCGATATTGCACACGCTATAGCAAGTAACGACAAGATAGCTAAATCCGTGCACCTCCCTGTTCAGCACGGAAGCGACAAAATACTAAAATCTATGAACAGAAGATACTCTGCTCAAGAGTATCTTAAATTATTGGAAGACATACGCTCTATCGTTCCTGATGTCTCAATTTCCAGCGATATTATTGTTGGCTTTCCTGGAGAAAGTGAAGAAGATTTTCAAGCAACGATAGAACTCGTCAAAAAAGCAAAATATGAAAGACTGAACTTAGCGATATACTCTCCAAGAGAAGGTACCATAGCTTGGAAGTACTACAAAGACGATGTTCCGCATATTGTAAAAGTAAAAAGGATGGCATATTTGATGAATCTTCAAAAAGAAATCAATAGAGAATTGAATGAGCAATATGTTGGAAAAGAAGTTGAAGTCATTGTTGAAGCCAAAGCAAAGAGTGGACTTTATTATGGAAGGGACATAAGGAACAAAATTATATCTTTCGAAGCCGACGAAAGTTTGATAGGAACTCCAGTCCTTGTAAAAGTAGAAAAAGCTACCGCTGGTCCACTGTATGGAAAGATTTTAAGAGTTCTTTAAGTTTGTTTTTGTATAATACCCGTGGAGGTGAAAAAGTATGAAAATAAAACTTTTGGCTTGTTTTTCGGTACTCTTAGCATTTGTAAGTTTATTTGGTGCTGAATATGTTGTGAAAGTAAATGACACAGTTTTGGGAAAAATATTGGTAACACAAGAAAAAGGAATCTGGAAAAGTGTTAGTGAGATTTATTACGGTGTAATGTATGTTGTTGATACAAGAACTACTTATAAAAATGATGGTACTTTGTTATCGTACGAAGCGATTTTTAAAACAGACGATCAGATTGTTGCCAAGATTCTTGGAACTAACAGAAATGGTAAGATAGTAATGACACTTTATGCCTATTCCGACCCTAAAAATACTATGGTAAAGACGTTTACTTTTAGTAACCCCAACCTTCTGGTACTTGACAATAATTTTGTCATCCCACATTTTGAGATGATGCTGAGATTTCCAAGACCTGTCTTTGATATCTTAATACCTCAGGCTTTGTTTGACCCATCAAAGACTGAAAAGGCAACGGGACAAGGTTCCTTCAGAAGAATCAAGTCTGGAGTCTTTCAATTTTCTTACGAAGGCATCACTATAGATATTGAGACTGATGAAAGTGGTATAATAAAGATGATATATTCGAATGGAATAAACGTTATTAGAACAAAAAAGTAAGGAGTGAATATTTGAAAACAGCCGAATACCTAAAAAAGTACGGAATTACATTAAAAAAATCGCTCGGTCAAAATTTCTTGTCTGACGAACGAATTGCCAAAAAGATAGTTGAAAGTTTAGAGATAAAAAGTCAAGATATCATATTAGAAATTGGTGCCGGTGCCGGAACATTAACAGAAGAAATTCTAAAAACCGGCGCTTTTGTTTATGCTATAGAGATAGATGAAAGGCTGAAAAATTTACTTGAAGAAAGATTAAACGAATACCAAAATAAAAAAATCATCTTTGGAGATTTTCTAAAGTTGGATACCTTATTTCTTCCGGATAAGTACAGGTGCGTTTCGAATATACCTTACTATATAACAGGTCCTATTATTAGGAAACTTATTTTCACAAATTTCTTTGACCTTTCTTTGATGATGCAAAAAGAAGTCGCTGAAAGATTACTTGAACCACCAGGTTCTTCAAATAGGGGATTTTTGACTGTTGTTGTTCAAACCTTTTGTGAAGTGAAAAGGTTATTGAATGTGTCAAAAAGTTCATTCGTTCCTAATCCAGATGTAGATAGCACGGTTTTAAGACTTGTGAGAAAAGATTTTCCAGCAAACTTTGATTGCGATCTTTACTTTGAATTTGTGTCAAAATCGTTTTCTAACAAAAGGAAAACATTGGCTAACAATTTTAAGACTTTTATGAATAAGGAACTTGCGAACGAAATTTTATCAAAAATAGACGGTAAAAAAAGACCAGAACAGTTGACCATAGAAGAATGGCTAACTGCTTTTGAAACATACAGCAAATACGTAAGCAAGGAGTGAGAAAAGTTGAAAGTTTTTGTTTTTGACCTTGATGGCACTGTATTAAATTCAAAAAACGAATTTCCGAAAGAAACCAAAGAGCTTATCTTAAATATTTCGGAAAAGGGAGATAAAGTAATCTTCGCAACTGGACGAATGCATGCTTCTGCTGAGAAGTTATTAAGAAACGTCTTTGGGAAAGATGTTGATTTTCCAATAATCTCTTACAACGGTGCTTTAGCTTACGTTCCAGTTAACGGATTTGTCTTTGAAAAGTATCTGAAAAAAGAGACGGTTGACCGAGTTATCGATTATGCGAGAAAAAAGAATATCCATGTTCAAACGTACGCTGGAGACAAGCTTTGGACTGAAAAGGATGATGAGGAGATAAAACTCTATTCAAAGCATGCGGATGTTCCTTACTACGTTATAGAAGATCTTAAATGCCTTGATGAATCAGTCTTTAAGGTTCTCTACGTTGCTAAATCGGAGATTTTAGATTCCATAATAGATGAAGTTAGAAATATAGCAGGCAAAGATGCTACAGTTTTCAAAAGTTTCTCTATATTTTTAGATATCGTCCCTTCGGATGCAAATAAAGGAATTGCTCTTGAATTCTTGGCTAAAAAGCTAGGTTTTGACCTTAAAGAAACAGTTGTATTTGGCGACAACGAAAATGATATCTTTATGTTCAACGTTGCAGGTCACAAAATTGCAGTTGGAAATGCAGTTGAAAAGCTTAAAGAGGTGGCTGATTATGTCACAAGCTCAAATGAAGAAAACGGGGTTCTTCAAGCTTTTAAAATTCTTTATCCTGATTATGTTCCTGATAACTTGTAGTGCGTCTGCACAAGTAAAGATATCTGAGAAAAGAATCGAAGAATTTCTAAAAGATGTTTCTCTTTTAACATTAGGGAGTTTGGGAAAAATTCAACTTGCTTACGATGTTGGACTTTATATTGGAAAGCAACTAAAAGCCGAAGGTTACGACTACTACGTGATAGGACCTTTAGACACTCTTCACAAAGATGCTGAAGATTATTTTTACAGAGTGAACAAATCTCCATACGTAACTGCACAAGTGTATGAAGAACTTGGAAGTGGACTTTCAGTAGCTGGAGTAATTCCTGTCTATGATGGACGAATATCTAGAATCGATAACGAACTTCTGTCCACAATTGTAAGAAGGTTTATCACTTATCCAATTTTAGTTGACAATGAAAGAACGATTGAGACTTTCAGAAAAGTATTTTCATTTGAAGGAAATTTTATTATTAAAAACGGCGAAAAATACGAGTTCTATAACTTCCACCCGTTCGTATTAAATTGGAGATACGAAAAGGAAATTGATGGAAATGAGTTAAGATTTGAAGTTCTCTCAAATACGATCATCTATATTTCTAAAGGAGAAGTGAAGATAAAAGAAGTTTTTTCTAAATCGGGTGTTGTCGTTTTCTCGGATGAACCGGAGATTTTAGCTCTTGCACGGCAAGTATTGGAAAAAGGTTCAGGACCTGGGAGAGTGCCGTGGTAAAATTTGTGAAAAAAATGAAAAATTAAAGGTCCCCGGCTGGGGACCTAATTATTATTAACTTCTTAGTCTAATGGTTTTACGTTAGCCGCTTGAGGACCTTTTTCACCCTGTTGTACTTCGAATTCGACCTTTTGACCTTCCTTCAATGTTTTGAAGCCATCAACTTTGATAGCACTGAAGTGAACGAAAATGTCTGTTCCGTCTTCTTTTGTGATAAAGCCGTAACCTTTCTTTGCATCAAACCACTTAACTGTACCTTTCATCTTTCAAACGCCTCCTGTACCTTTTCAATGTAGAGCCCGCGTTACTGCGGTTGACTAATTGTACTCTTTTTTTGAGTTTCTGTCAAGCTCTAAAAATTTAAAAATAAATGTCCCCGGCTAGGGGACCCAATTGGTTTCAATTATTCACAATTAGTCTAACGGCTTAACGTTAACTGCTTGTGGACCTTTATCGCCTTGTTGAACATCGAATTCAACTTTTTGATTTTCTTTAAGTGTTTTGAAACCATCTGTTTTGATAGCACTGAAGTGAACGAAAATGTCTGTTCCATCCTCTTTTGTGATAAAGCCGTAACCTTTCTTTGCATCAAACCACTTAACTGTACCTTTCATCATATAGACCTCCTACAAACCTTTCGGTGATAATTTTTTCCACACTTTTCAAAGTGGATGATTAAGGATACACCTTTTTCTGATTTTTGTCAAGCGGAATTTTTTTTGGAAAGAGTAATTTTTGTTTTTCTAATGATATAATATTCAATGTGAAAATGTTAACTGAGAAAGAGGTGAGTTATGACTTTAAAACAAAAATTAATAATTCCGTTAGTTCTTTTGTTGATTTTTGCCATTCTTGTTTTCTCAAACTTCTTTTACGTTAGTTCAAAAACTCAAAGATTGCAAAGTCTACAGATTGTGCTCAAAGAAGCACAATATAAGATTCAGAAGGTCTATACTGATTTTTTGAAGTATAGACTGTCACTAGAATACCAAGAAAATCTTGAAAAAAGTTCTTCAGAAGTTCTGAACTTTTTAGAAAGCATTTCAAAAAAGTTCCCTGAAATTCTCAAAGTTAGGGAACTATACAACGAATGGTATGCAAATTCGATTGTTGGTGAAAACCATTACTATTTGCAAGAAACTGATACTCTAATGAAGGAGATTAGTGAAGTAATTGACACATTAGACAAAGAGATAACTGTCAAAACTTCAAAATTACTCTTGTCACAAAAACTTTTCTTTGTAGTTATGACAATCCTTTCTGCTGTAGTTTTCATTTGGTATCTGGGAATAGTAATTCCCAAACATATTTTAAGACCTTTGACAAAGGCTTCAGATACGTTAGAAAAAATAGGAGAGGGAGATTTTTCTGTCGAAGTGTCTTATGAATCAAATGACGAGCTTGGGAAAGTTTTTGAAAATATAGATAAGATGAAACTTAATATTTCACATTTGTTTAGCCATTTTCTTGAAAAAGCAAACGATGTTAAAAATTCTAACAAAATAATCGAAGAAGTTATCGAAAAGCTTTCTTCTGATGAACTTGATAGAAACATAGAAGATTTCACAGCTTATTTAGAAGAGACTTCCGCGGAGATGGAAATAATCGTAGAAAATCTTTCTAATTTTGCTTCGAGTATAGAGAAAATAGTACAATCAACGTCCCAAATTTCTGAACTTAACGCTAATATAGTAAAACTTTCAGAAAAAATAGAGGAAATCTCCGACAAAATATCTGTTTTAGCAATCACTGCGACGATAGAAACAAACAGAACGCACACTGAAAAAGAAAGTCTTGTAAGGATTTCTGAAATGATTATGGAACTATCAAAAGATGTTAAGAAAGCAACCAAAAATTCGAGAGAAATCTTATTAAGCAGCGAAGAGACAATAGAGTCAACATTAAGAATAAGCAATGATATCCTTGAAAGACTTACTAACGTGAGGGGCTCTCTTGATATTATTCAAGATATTTTATCGCAAAGCGTTGATGGAGTCACAAAGATTGCTAACCTATCTCACAAAAACAGAGAAAATATTGAGAGTGTAATGATATCTCTAAAAGTTTCTCAGGAAGTTATTAGCAAGCTAACAACAGAAATAGATACCTTTTTGAAAACGATTAAACTTGCAAGTAGGGGTGAAGATGATGAAATTTAGGGAGAAACTACTTATATCTATGGTTGGAATCGCGTTTTTTGCTTCTTTTGTGAGTAATTTTCCAGTCACAAAATTTGCAGAAAAGAAATTCAAAGAAAATTCTATTGAAAAACAGCAGATAGTTCTTGGGAAAGAAAAAGAAGAGTTTGAGAAACTTTTTAGTGAGTCTATCGGGATCTTAATGAATACTTCTCTTAACACTTCTTCAGAAGAGTACATCAAAGGCGGCTTGTTCTATGCTCTAAATACGCTAAGATATTATGGCTACAAAGATGTTCTTTTAATTTTCGAAGATGGAAAGGTTTACAATCAAGAAGGAATCGTTGACATAAGTTTTGCAGAGGAAGTTCAAGAGATTTTTAACGATGTTGCCAGTGGAAATAAAGGCTTAGAAATGTATTTCCCGTATACGTTTAAAAACGAAAAAGTTGCACTTGTAATATCACCATTCTCGGATGAAGGTCAAAAAAAGGGTTTGATCGTTGGAGTGCTCTCTTCAGAGTTTTATTCTGAAAAGTTAAAAGATAAGAAGTTTGGAAAGACGGGATATTTTGGTATCAATTTCAAGAATTTTGTTTTTGCACATCCGGACAAAAAGATGATAGGTTTCAATTTACTTACAGACAAAAGAACAGAAAAACTAGGTAATGAAATCCTAAAAAAAGATAAGGGATGGTCAGAATACGATTTCAACGGTGATAAAATAGCTTTCTTTGAAAGACTAGGAAAGTATCCTTTATATATGGGAGCGATAATTAAAAAAGATGAAGCCATCGCAGGAGTTAATCAAATACGATTGATTGGTATGACACTCGGAATATCAACAGCAATAATAGCAATTTTGATTTCACTCTTTATTTCAAGAGGTATTTCCAAAAGGATAAAACAAGTAGTCAAAACTGTTGAAGAAATCTCTAAAGGTAATTTTGATGCGATTCCAGAAAGTAAACACGAAGATGAAATTGACTTAATAAATGAAAGTTTGAAGGATATGGCTAAAAACATTTCACAAACCGTGAGCGAAATTCTTCTAAAATCTAACGACGGTACCGGAGCAGCAAAAATAATAGAAGAAATTGTTCAAACGATTTCTTCGGATGAATTAGATAGAAATATCGAGGATTTTTCGGCGTATCTTGAAGAGACAAATGCTGAAGTTGAAACCATTGTTAATAGAATAAACGATTTTACAGAACTACTCGAAGGTATCGGAGATCAAAGTTCACGCTTAGCAAGACTCAACAAAGAAATAGCCGAACTTTCAGACAGAATAGCAGACATATCAGACACAATAGCTGTCTTGGCAATAAACTCAAGAATAGAAACAAGCAGAGAAAATATAGACAGAGAGGGACTAAGTAAGATATCTGAAATGATTATGGAACTTTCAAACGAAGTTAGAGAGACGGCAAGACAGTCGAAAGAGTTTTTGATTTCAAACGAAGAAATAATAACTTCAACTGTTTTAACATCGGAAAAAATAAACAAAGAACTTGGTGGAGTTAGAGAATCACTTCAGACTATACAAGACATAGTTCAAAAGAACGTTGAAAGTGTTAGTAAATTAGTCGAAGCATCGGAAAATAATAGAAGGTCTCTAACAAAAGTAATTGAATCTTTAAGAACAACTGAAGATATTTTGAATGATTTGAAAGAAACGGTGGAAAAATTCTTGACAAGTTTGAGAATTTCAAAATGAAAAAAGCCCTTCTGGGCTTTTTTCATTCTTCCAAAGCTTTTACTATTGGTGGAAGAATTTGTTTTTTTCGAGACACTGCCCCGGGTAGATAGAAACTGTTTCCTTCTATGGTAATATTAAAAGCCCTTTGGAGAATGTCTTTGCTCCCGACAAAAAGTATCTCAGACCATTCCTTTATGATATTTGTAACCATCAGTAGTACTAACAAGTATTCCTTTCTTTCTTTAACTTCTTCCATGTACTTTAGCAACTCTTTCTTAATAGCCGAAATATCTGAAAGTGTGCTTATCTGTCCTATTCCAATTCTATATTTTTTTACTTTGAATTCTTTAAAGTCGGTGTAAAATATTTCTTCAATACTCTTACCTTCAAGAGAAGTTCCTTCCTTGAACATTTCGTTTGCGAAAGTTTCAATGTCTATTCCTGCAATTTCAGCAAGTTTTTTAGCCGCTCTTATATCCTCCATGGTACACGTTGGTGATTTGAATAGAAGAGTGTCGGATATTATTGCAGAACAAAGAATTCCCGCTATTTGCGATGTAGGTGTGATTCCGTGTTCTTCATAAATCTTGTTGACGATCGTACAGGTTGAACCAACTGGATGATTTCTAAACAATATCGGTTGGTCTGTCTCTATTATTCCAAGTCTGTGATGGTCGATTATTTCTAAAATTCTTGCTTGCTGAATTCCTTCAACTGATTGTGAAAATTCATTGTGGTCTACTAAAATTACTTTTTTTCTTTCGTGGTCCAAAATATGTCTTCTTCCGAGAAACCCTAATATTTTTCCATCATCATCTAAAACTGGGAAGTTTCTGTATCTTTTTCTAATTATTACTTCCTTCACATCATCGATATAGTCCGAAATTTTAAAAGAAATTATGTTATCTTTCTTCATTATACAAGAAAGAGATATACTTTGGTTCAAAAGTTTCACGGTGTCAAAAGTGTCAGGAGCAACTTTAATTATTGTTACTCTTTTTTCTTGCGCAAGTTCTACGATTTCTTCATCAACATCGTTGTTTCCGGTAACGATAATTACATTGACACCGCTCAAAATTGCAGAGCGTTGAACATCTCTTCTATCACCAACTATCAGTGTACAACCTTTTTCGATCCTTTTTAGAACATTTTTCAGAGACATCGCAGCAACTATTATTTTTCCTTCTATGTAATCGGTAAATCTTGTTAAACTTTCACCATTTAACGTTTTAATAAGGTTATCAACTGAAATCTTGTACTTTGAGAGTTCTTGAGCAGAGTAAAGATAAGCCTTGGCAAGTTCACCTATTGTCGTTATTCCAAGAAGTTTACCACTATTATCGACAACAGCAGCGGTTCCGACTCCTTCTTTTATCATCTCGTTCCAAGCTTCGAACATCGATGTGTTCTCTTTGAAAAGCAAAGGCTTATCAAAACTAATATCTGAAACTTGTGTGTAGACATCTTCAACAAAAATTGGCTCTGGTACTCCAAAATAATTCAAAACGAACCTGGTTTCGCGGTTTAATGGGCCCAGTCTAACAGGAACAGCGTCTATACCTTCAACAATTTTTTTAAGTTCAGAGTAAGCTATCGCAGAGCAAATAGAATCAGTATCTGGGTTTTTGTGACCACACACGTAAACTTTTGGCATTTCAACGCCTCCTGAACTTTTAGTTTTCTATAAATTATACTTTTTTATGTTAATGCGTCAAGAATTAAAAAACAAAAAGTGGGACTTCCTTGTCCCACATTTATTTTCAACCTTCCTTGGTTTATTGAAGCACTTATTATCTTTAACCGCGTAACAACTGGAGAACGTTTTGTGGTTGAGCATTTGCTTGAGCGAGCATCGACATACCAGATTGCATTAGTATCTGCACTTTTGTAAATTCCATCATTTCTTTCGCCATATCAGCGTCTCTTATTCTGCTCTCTGCGGCTGTCAAGTTTTCAGCGGCGACACCTAAGTTAGCGATAGTGTGCTCAAGTCTGTTTTGGATAGCACCAAGGTCTGAACGAATGTTACTAACTTTGTGGATAGCACCATCGATGAGACTGATAGCGAATTGTGCAGCTTTTTGAGTGGTAACTTTAAGTTTTGAAGTTGTCAAACCAAGACTCTTTGAATCGACCGCATCAATACCTGCGATCATATTTGCACCTTCGTTAGCACCTATCTGGAAGACAAGTTGATTACCAGAAGTATTTCGACCTTCAACACGGATAACTGCAGAGTCAACAACAGAGTTCGTAGGAAGTGCACCGTTGAATTGGTTGATATTGAAAAGTGTAGAACTCCAAGTAATTGTTAAACCACCAATTGTTGCGTTTCCAGCAGTGTAGTTAGCAATTTTTGAAGTTGCACCACCAACGGTCACTATAGTAATTCTTACATCCAAAGGACTACTTACATTCCCATTAAACTGCCCAACTTCAATAACATACGTTCCTTCTTTTATGCTTGTCTGTGAACTTGCAAATCCAAAACTTACGTTGATGTTTCCTTGCGCAACGACTTTTGCATCTCCCAATGCTCTGAACTTTTCGATACCGCCGGTTAGAAGCTTTTTCGTGTTGAATTCTGTTGACTTGCTTATCCTATCGATCTCTTCTCTGAGCTGGTTGATCTCAGCTTGGATACTACTTCTGTCAACATCTGTGTTTGTATCAGTCGCTGCTTGAACAGCGAGTTCTCTCATACGTTGCAAAATCGAGTGCACTTCGTTTAACGCACCTTCCGCGGTTTGTATGAGAGAAATAGCATCTTGTGAGTTTTTAATAGCCATGTTCAGACCCTTAATCTGACTTCTCATCTTTTCACTTATTGCTAATCCTGCCGCATCATCTGAGGCTCTGTTGATTCTTAAGCCTGATGAGAGCCTTTCCAAAACCTTTTTCATATCGCTATCGCTCATCGTTATCTGTCTCCAAGCGTTAAGAGCAGATAAGTTGTGGTTTATACGCATTTAATCACCCCCATTTTCAAATTACGATACTTCTTCTCAAATATTTTTTCTTTTAGATAATAACATATTCCTAAATTTTTCACACAAAAATTTTCAAATAACTTGAGATACTTCAATTTTTTATTAGGAAGAGTATAATATTAAAGCCAAGAGGGACGGGTAAGCGCGACTGGCAGCAGTTTGCCAGTTCGAGGAAAGTCCGGACTCCAAAGGGCAGGATGCTGGCTAACGGCCAGGAGGCGTGAGCCTCGGATAGGGCCATAGAAACGGAAACCGCCCGAAAAGGGCAAGGATGGAAAGGTGAGGTAAGAGCTCACCAGCTGTGCAGCAATGCACAGGCTTGGCAACCCCCATTCGGAGCAAGGTCAAGCAGGGGTAGAGTGGTCCCGCTCGTTATTCCCCGGGTAGACCGCTTAGATAGATGCTTACCGAAACAGAATCCGGCTTACAGTCTCTCTTGGTGTCTCAATACGAAAATAAAAAATGGTGCCGTACACCCTGTGTCGACAAGTCTTAACCTGGGCGTGTACGCTCCTTAGCTCGAGCCGAGCACCCCTGTGGCACACGCTTGCCTGCTTAGGGCTGCTTCCTTCCGGACCTGACCCGGTTCACAGGTAGCCGTTGCACAGGACTCGACTCTCAACGCTAAGAGAACGTATCGTTTCCAGACTAAGACCGCCTCGACAGGGAGTTCGACCCCGCTATAGTGGGTTTCGGGTACAGGGGACCACTAACCCCCCGTCTAGTACGGCACCGTAAAGTATTGTACCACACTTTTCAATTTTGGCAATATTGTGGTAAAATAGTCTTAGAAAATTTTTACTTTACTTTGGGGGAGGTAGGAATTATGGAATTTTGTAATCTTTCAGTAAAAGAATTTTGTGATAAAGTTGCTGAAAAATCACCAGTTCCTGGTGGTGGAGCTGTCGGTGCGGTTGTTGCTAGTTTGGCAGCTTCTTTAAACCAAATGGTTGCAAATTTAACTATCGGAAAGAAAAAATACGAAGATTATGAAGGAATTATGCAGGATGTTTTGGAGCAAATGAATTATCTGCGTGATAAACTACTCGACTTGGTTACTGAAGATGTTAAAGCTTTTAATTCCGTTATGGAAAGTTTTAAACTTCCAAAAGAAGATCCACAAAGAGACGATAAAATAAAGAAAACTTTGAAAAAAGCAACGGAAGTTCCACTTGAACTTGTAAGAGTATCGAGGGATATCTTGAAAAGTTCTGAAAACACTGCAAGATTCGGTAACAAAAACGCAGTATCAGATGCTTATTCCGCTGCTGAACTTGCTTTTGCATCAGCAAGTATTGGTAAGTACAATGTTATTATAAATCTTAAAGCTCTTGACGACGAAGAATACAAAAGAAAGATTGTTGATGAACTTAATGAAGCGTTCAATGAAGCAAAAGTATACTACGATAGAATAAAGGAGCTGATAAAGGAAAATGGGTTCAATACAATTTGAAGTTTTGGCAACGGATGGAAAAGCTAGACGTGGAAGGATAACTTTGCCACACGGTGTTGTTGAAACACCAACTTTTATGCCTGTTGGAACAAACGCAAATGTCAAACTCGTTACTCCAGCTCAACTCAAAGAAAACAACGTGCAAATCATTTTATCTAACGCTTTTCACGTTTATCTAAAACCAGGGCTTGATGTTATCCGTGAATTTGGTGGCCTTCACAAATTCATGAGTTGGGATAGGCCGCTCCTTACAGATAGTGGCGGATTCCAGGTTTTTAGTTTGAAAGAAGGTCAGAAGATAAAAGAGGACGGTGTTCAAATAGTTTCACCCCTTGATGGAACGAAACATTTTATCACGCCTGAACTCTCTATGGAAATCCAAGCGGTCCTTGGTTCAGATATAGTTATGGCTTTTGATTACTGTGCTGATCCAAAAGATGGATACGAAGAAGCGAAAAAAGCTGTTAGATTAACGTTCGAATGGGCTAAGAAAAGTCTGAACCATCTCAGAAAACTCTCAGACCAAGCTCTTTTCGGTATAGTACAAGGTTCCGTTTATCATGATCTGAGAAAAATAAGTGTAGAACAAATCTGTTCTTTAGATTTTGATGGGCTTGCAATAGGTGGTCTTAGCGTAGGTGAACCGAGAGAACAAACTATAGAGATGCTTGGAATAACAACGGAATTGCTTCCAAAAGAAAAACCAAGGTATTTTATGGGCGGGGGTTCTCCTGAACTTTTGGTCGATTTAGTTGCAGAAGGTGTTGATATGTTCGATAGTGTCTTCCCAACAAGAGTTGGAAGACATGGACTTGCTGTAACTTGGGATGGAAAGTACAATATCAGGTCAGCAAAATTCAAATTTGACAAAGAACCGATAAGCGACAAATGTTATTGTTATGTGTGCCAAAACTTTTCAAGAGGATATATAAGACATCTTTTTGATAGAGAAGAGACGTTAGGACAGATATTACTCACTTTACACAATATACATTTCTTAATGGAATTTGGAGAAAAGTTGAGAGAATCTATTGAAAAAAGCGAGTTTGAAGCTTTTAGAAAAAGAATAAAAGAAGCGTACAATAAACCTAAGGAGTGATCGAAATAAAGTATATAAAACTTTTGAATGAAGACGACATTAGAAGATCGTTGATGAGAATTTCTCATGAAATTCTTGAAAAGAATAAAGGAAGTGAAGATATAGTTCTTCTCGGAATTATAACGAGAGGTTATTATCTTGCACAAAGGATTGGTAGAAATATCGAGCTTATTGAAAATGTAAAAGTCCCAGTTGGATCTCTAGATGTGTCACCTTTCAGAGACGATGAGAAAAGATCTTCCGTTGATAGGAGTCAGATAGATTTTGATTTGAAAGACAAAAAGGTAATACTTGTTGATGATGTCCTATTTACAGGTAGAACAATACGGGCGGCAATGGATGCTGTTATTTCAAGAGGAAGACCAAAGGTGATTCAACTTGCTGTTTTGGTCGATAGAGGTCACAGAGAATTACCGATAAGACCAGATTACGTTGGTAAAAATATACCAAGTTCTAAAGAACGTGAGATCGTTAAAATTAAACTCAGAGAAGTTGATGATGAAGATGCAGGGTATATCATCAGGGGGGATGAGGAATGAAGTACAATATAGAGTTTCGTGGAAGTTATGCGTTACTTGAGATTTCTTTAGGGTATGGTGAAAGTGTAAAAGTTGAACCCGGTGCGATGGTATATATGAAAGGACCTATTGAAGTTCAGACAAGCACTGATGGTTTATGGAAGGCTTTAAAAAGAACGTTCCTTGGTGGCGAAAACTTTTTTATGAACACGTACACTTCAAAAGGTGATTCTAAGTTGGGAATAGCACCGCAATTACCAGGCGATATAGATATTATTCCAAACAACGGGACTTTGTTTGTTCAATCTACATCTTTCTTAGCTTGCGATCCAAATGTTGATATGGATGTTTCTTTTGCGGGATTCAGAGGCTTCTTTTCCGGTGAAGGGATATTTTTACTTAAACTCCAGCGATACGGTGATGTTGCGGTGTCTTCATTCGGCGGTATAAAAAGAATTGATATATCGCCTGGTGAAGTTGTGACAATAGACACCGGTCACGTTGTAGCTTTTGATGGAACTTTAAGCTATTCAGTTAGGACGTTTGGTGGTATAAAATCAACTTTGTTTGGTGGAGAAGGTTTGGTTTGTGACTTTTCGGGTTCGGGAAGAGTTTACGTCCAAACAAGAAATTATCCAGCGTTTGTTGAATGGATAAAATCATTAGTTCCAAAAGGTACGGGAAGTAGATAAAAAAAGGGAGGAATCCACATGGCACTCTTTGGAACAGATGGAATTAGAGGCGTTGTTAATGAAGAATTAACACCTGAAATAGCCTTTAGACTTGGAAATACGCTTGGAAAATATATAGATAAAAAAATTTTCGTTGCAACCGATACTCGTGCTTCGGCGGATATGCTTGTTTCTGCACTAACCGCAGGTGCAACCTCTGCTGGTGCAAACGTTTACAACTGCGGTATTCTTCCTACACCAGCGTTGGCTTTGATAACTAAACTTGAAGACGCAACAGGAGTGATGGTTTCAGCATCCCATAATCCAGCTGAATTTAACGGTTTGAAAGTTATCTCAAAAGGTTTTAAACTTCCAGACGAAGTTGAAGAGCAGATTGAAAAGAGAATGAAGGAACTCCACTACGCAAATTATAATGAGATAGGGCATCTTATTGATTACAAACTTGCTTTTGAAGAATACGTTGATTATGTGATAGAAAAGTATAGAGATGTTGATTTAACAGGTATTAAGATATTGGTTGATACCGCAAATGGGGCTACAATAAATACGACTGCTCATGTTTTGAGAGAGCTTGGTGCAAAGGTTGAAGTTATAAACAATCAACCAGATGGTTTCAATATAAATAGAAACTGTGGTTCGACGGATCCGAAGATGGCTGTAAGTAAAATGACTAATCATAACTTGGCCATTCTTCACGATGGAGATGGTGATAGAGTTATAATGTTAGATGATAAGAAGCGAGAATTTCACGGTGATAAGATCATTGGTGTCACAGCTGAATATATGAAAGAAACTGGAAGACTTAAGAACGATGTCGTTGTTGGGACTGTTTTAACAAATCTTGGACTTGAAAAGTTTTTGAAAGAAAGAAATATAAAACTCGAAAGAACAAAAGTTGGAGACAGGTACGTTTTAGAAAGGCTATTACAAATTGATGGTATTATCGGTGGTGAACAGAGCGGACATGTTATTTACCTTGACCGTTCCACAACTGGTGATGGTTTGATAACCGCTTTGGAAGTTTTAAACGTTATGACAAAAAAAGGAGTTTCTTTGAGTGAACTTTACGAAAAAGTTCCAGATTATCCACAAGTGATGATAAATATTATGGTTAAATCGAAAGCTGTTGTCGAACATCCAGAGGTTAAGGAGATAATCAAAAAGTTTGAAAACGAAGATCTTATGATAATAGTTAGACCTTCTGGAACCGAACCTTTAGTTAGAGTTTTCGTTCAGGGTAAAAACGAAGAGAAAGTTTCAAGTGTTGCATACGAAATATCTGAGAAAGTAAAGGCTGTAGCAGAAAAGGAGTGATTTTGTGGACAAATCTACGTTTAAGGAAAACATTATGAACAAACTCAAAGAAGTTATCGATTGGGAAATCGGACTTGATGTTGTGACTCTTGGACTAGTCTACGAAGTAAACGTCGATGATTCTAACAATGTAAAAGTTCTAATGACAATGACAACACCGATGTGCCCGTTAGCAGGAGCGATTTTGTCTGATGCAGAATCAAAGATAAGGACAATTGAAGGTGTTGGAAACGTTGAGGTTGAACTAACGTTCGATCCACCTTGGACACCAGACAGAATAGATCCCGTTGTCAGAAAGCAACTTGGGATATGAACGTCTTAGAAGCTGGGAAATTGTTCAAAGAAAATGGGCTTCCTGAAAAGGAAGCTCTTATTTTGTTAGCTTATTTAACCGGAAAAACTAAGGAGTATTTCATCGCACATCCTGAGTATGAAGTTCCTGAAAAACTGAAAGAACTTCTTGAGCTAAGAAAGAAAGGCTATCCTTTGCAGTATATCACAAAAGAAGTTGAATTTTACGGAAGGAAATTCTATGTTGAAGAAGGTGTTCTGATACCAAGATGGGAAACTGAAGGATTAGTTGAGTTGGCTATCGACATTATGAGAAAAAGAAATTTAAAGTATGCTGCGGATATTGGTGTTGGAAGTGGAGTAATAGCTGTAACTATAGCGTTAGAAACCCAGGCATTTGTTTATGGAACAGATATAAACGATAAAGCTATTGAGGTAACTCAAAAAAACGTTGAAAAGTACAACTTGAATGATAGAATCGTTATAAAGAAAGGTCGCTATCTCGAACCGTTCTCAGATATTTTGGACAAGATTGAGATTATAGTTTCCAATCCTCCGTATGTCAGAAATAATGCAATGTTGCAAAAAGAAGTTACTTTTGAGCCGAGTACCGCTCTCTTTGCTGGAGAAGATGGACTTGACTTTTACAGAGAGTTCTTCAAAAATTATACCTTAAAAGGTAAAATAGTTTTGTTGGAAATCGGAGAAGATCAAGGAAAATATTTGAAAAGTCTTACCGATGGAAAGGTTTTAAAAGATCTGTCAGGAAGAGATAGATATCTACTTGTTGGAGGTGATTAACTATGAAAGTCGTTCTTTTGAGAGATGTACCAAAACTTGGTAAAAAAGGTGAAGTTGTAAATGCTTCGGATGGTTACGCAAGAAATTTCCTTATTCCACGTGGCCTGGCAGTCGAGGCCACTAAAGAAGTTCTTCAAAAACTTGAAGAGGAAAGAAAAGAAGAAGAAAGATTAAGACAGCAGCAGAAAACTGAAAGTGAAGCTTTGCTTTCAGAACTAAAAAAACATGTCTTTAAAATTCAAGTAAAAGCTGGTGAGAGTGGTAAATTATTTGGTTCTTTAACTAACAACGACATAGCTGAAGTAATATCAAAGACTTTGGGAAGAGAATTCGATAAAAAATGGGTTGTACTCGATAAACCGATAAAGGAAATTGGTATTTACGATGTTGCAGTAAAACTTCCAGGAAATGTCACTGGAAAGATTAAGGTAGAAGTGGTTCAAAAAGACTGAGAGAGGTGGAACAATTGAACTTTATAGCTTATTCGAAAGCTCTGTATTCTACTTGGATATATTATTCTCCTGAGAGAATAATGTTTGATGCTGGCGAAGGTGCTGCAACACTCTTAAGTAACAAAATTTATGCTGTGAAAAGCATATTTTTGACACACGGACATGTTGATCATATATCGGGTATTTGGTCGATTATAAACACAAGGAATAATGCTATGGGAGATAGAGAAAAACCGCTTACCATTTACTATCCTGAGAAAAACAGAGGTATAGAGATGTACTTGGACTTTCTAAAAAAAGTTAATGGTGAGCTTAGGTTTGAACTTAACTATTATCCATTTAAAGAAAATGAGAAATTGTTTTTAAGAAGGTCAGGGACCTTTGAAAGATATGTTCTACCGTTCAAAGTTGAACATACCTACAACGAAATTTCTTACGGATTCCACGTTATTGATGTGAGAACCAGATTGAAAGAAGAATTCAGAAATCTTAGTTCAAAGGAAATTGCGGATTTTGTTAAGGTAAAAGGAAGAGAATATGTAACTGAAACTTATGAAAAAAAAATACTCACTATATCAGGCGATACTTTAGGACTAAAAAAAGAAGATATAAAGGATACAGAAATTCTTTTTCACGAATGCACATTTTTCAAAGAAGAGGATAGAAAGTATAATAACCACGCTTCTATATCCGAGATTATTGAGCTTGTTAAAGATACAAATGTAAAAACTCTTGTGCTGTATCATATTTCATCAAGATATAATAGAATTATCGAAAAACTCCTCAAAGATATAAAGATTAACGGTTTGGAAATCTATTATGTACATCCGGAAAGGCTCTTTAAGCTTTGAGCATGTAGGAGACTACGATGAAACATATCATTTTTGTAAGTGACCTTCACATTGGTGATGGTTCGTCAAGGGATGATTTTGATTCTGATAAAACACTAATCAATCTTCTTAACGAATGGAGCAGGCTTGAATCTCCAGAACTTGTTATTGTCGGTGATGGATTGGAACTTACCGAAAATGAATATGTTAAAAATTTCGGATTAGTAACTTTTTGGGAACTCGTTGAGAAAATGGATGGTAGAGTAATAGAAAATATTGAATCAAACCATAAAGAAGTATTTGAAGCATTTAGAAGTTTTCCTGGTACAATATGGTACGTTCTTGGAAACCACGATTACTACTTAGCTGTGAACGAAAAGTTAAGGAAAACTTTGCAGGAAAAGATTCCAAATTTAAAGATAGTTTCGTTCTATTATGATGAAAAATCGAAAATTCTTGCGGTTCATGGAAACCAATTCGATGCAGTCAACAAATTTACCGAAATAGATGGTGAAATTATTCCACCTTTGGGGGACCTTATATCGAGATATACAATGATCGAGTTAGACGAAAGACTAAAAAGAATTCTTCCAGAAGAAGTTGCTTTTGATTACGATAACATTCGTCCTGTTCTTGACGTTTTTCTTTGGCTGGAGAAAGTTGGGAATAAGTATTCGCAAGGTATAGATATAGTTGAGCTTTGGATAAGAAATTTCATTTCCGTGATGCGACAGGAAGAAGCTAAAAAATGGATGAGAAAGAACTATCCATCTTTGAGTAAACTTTCTATTGTTTTTTTGAATGAGATTGGTGGTATCAAGTTAGGGGAATTCATAGTTAGGTTGGTTATGAAAGTAAGGCAAATCAAAAGAGATGATTATTTGAAGAGAACTGCAAGAAGAATTTTAGCTGATCCGAGGTATCTTTTTGGAAGGATGGATGGATATCAAGAGTTTTTTCCTATGAAACCGAGTAACATAAACGAGATTTCAGGTCTTGTTATGGGTCATAGACATCATACGAGTTTCGAATTTCTGAGGGTAGGACACGAGAAAAAATTCTATATAAACTGTGGTTCATGGTCTCCAGTTGTAGAACGAAATAAGTACAACATTTTTCAGAAATATTACGAGATATTCTACGCTATCGCTAAAGTTGCAAATGATGATCTTCAAATTCATACTTATGTAGAAAACAACTGGCTTTCCAAAAGGTCCTGGGAAAAAGTTTTCGTTTAAACAAAATAGGGCGTTGACAAAATATAAAACGTGTGATAAATTAGATACCGCACGCAAGAGAAACAAAAAAAGTAAGAAAAAATAAAATTAGGGTGTTGACAAAAATCAAAACGTGTGATAGATTAGATTCCGCACGCGAAAAAATACTGAAAAATAAAAAATAAAAAAGGTACTTGACAGGGACAAAAAGGTATGGTAGATTAGAAACCGCTGGTGAATGAGCCGGGTCATTGAAAACTGAATAG
>FWWM01005022.1_pt1 | contig 29745 bp, 24 predicted proteins | sample 2228351 | NCBI WGS metagenome assembly FWWM01 (sample SAMEA103939774, study PRJEB20133) | metagenome | reverse complement strand
TCTGGAGCTGGGCTTGGGGGTCTGTTAGCCAGTAAAAAAGTAGCGACCGACCCCAGATCTCGCTGCGGAACCTGCTTTTTCAACAAACTCCTATGTGCGCTACGCCTCGAACGGCCGGGATGAGATTCACTTTTTTTACACCGAGGGACACCCGCGCAACTACGATAACAGCGTTTATCACATCTATTACCGCGGGGGGAATCTGTATCGTTCCGACGGCGCCCTGATCGGCAGCCTCTCACGAGGGCTCAAAGATCCCGCTGAAGGGACGCGAATTTTCGCCGGAGACGCCGACAACGTGGCGTGGGTCAGCGACATTCACCTGGACGATCAGGGCCGCCCGTACGTCGCGTACTCGGTGCAAAAGGGCGGCGCCGGACTGCCGGAGAAGGATCACGGACAGGATCACCGCTACCGCTACGCTCGCTGGACGGGTCGCCGGTGGTTGGATTACGAGATCGCGTACGCGGGTACGCGGCTCTATGCGGGCGAGAACGACTACACGGGGAACATCGCTCTCGATCCGGCCGATCCCGACACCGTGTACATTTCCACCAATGCCGACCCGCGCACAGGCCGGCCTCTGATCAGCGCCGCCGACGGGCTCCGGCACTGGGAAATCTTCCGCGGTCGAACGCGGGATGGCGGGCGGACGTGGGTATGGACGCCGCTGACGCGCGACTCGAAGGTAGACAACATTCGCCCCCTGGTCCCGTACCCGGATCAAGAGTTCACCGCCGTGCTGTGGCTGCGGGGGACCTACACGAGTTACACGAACTACGCGATGGAGGTGGTGGGTCTGATCGAGCGGCGCGCTGCCCGCGGCGAGCGGCGATGAGCCGAAAAGCATCGCAGCGGCGTAGCCGCGTCTTATTGGGGACGGCCGACTGAGGGCCGGCTGGTTGCCCGGAAGCGGCCGGCGGCCTCATCTCCGCCGGGCGCGGCCGACGCCGTCGCCGAGGAGAGCCGTGGCGCTCACTGCGGCAGGACGGTCTTGTCGGGCGGCATGCCGAGTTTTTCATAAAGTTTGCGGCGCCCGGCCTTATCGGATTCCAGAATCTTTCGGGCAGCGCGCGCCACTTCTTCGGCATGCTCGCGCGGAACGACCACGACGCCGTCGCCGTCGGCCACCACCACATCGCCGGGTCTGACCAGCACGCCGCCGCACATGATCGGCCGGTTGACGGATTCGATCTCGTTGCGTCCCGGCCGGATGCCGCGACCCGGGCGGCGGTAGTAAAGCGGGACACGCTGTTTGATGATTTCATCGGTGTCCCGCGCGCCGCCGCTGGTCACCACGCCCACCATCCCGCGCAGCTTCCAGGCCAGGATGTTGTTGGAGCCGATGGTGCCGGTGTCGCCGTCTTCACCGCCGTCAATGACCAGGACGGATCCGGGGCGGAGCAAACTGACGAAGGGCTCGGGCGAAATCTCCTTGTACCAAGCGGCTTCCCAGCGGGCGAACTCCTCCGGAGTCATCTTGGAGGCCCGCTTGTTGGTGGGGACGTAACGCGCGGTCACCGCGATGCCCGCGATGCGGTGCGTGAAGTTCTCGGTGTCGCGCCAGAGGGGCCGAATCTCCGGATTCATCAAACCCACGTCCTGTAGGCCTACGATGTCCAGACCGTCACTGACGTCCGCTACGCGAAGGCCCTCATAGAGCTTGAGGATGCGGGCGTCGTCCTCCGGCGAATACTTTGGAGTCGAGATGTAGGTGCGGGCTGCCGGATCCTGGGCCCAGGCGATGGCGAGACCCAGGGCCGGCAGCCATCGGCATGCGGTTCTTGCGACCATCAGAAAAGCTCCTCCGGTTGCACAGTCAAGGGAGTAGAACCTGGCGGCGGGGGATGGCCGAGCGCCTCGCGGACCTTCCGCGCCAAAGTGTCGGGCAGAAACGGCTTCTGAAGGCAAGGCGCGCCGCTCGAGGAGACGTCAAGCTGCGTGAGCGCGTTCTCGGCGTAGCCGGTCATATACATAACCTTCATTTCAGGCCGTAGGTGGGTGACCCGATCGGCGAGTTCGCACCCGTTCATTTGAGGCATGACGACATCGGTCAGCAGCAGGTCAACCCGCCCGGGGTATTGCTCGAGCAAAGCGATGCCGTCCATGCCGCTGGCAGCCTCCAGTACGTGATAGCCTTGCTGCGCGAGCATCTGGCGAACCAGCTTGCGCACGCCCGGCTCGTCCTCCACCAGGAGAATGGTCTCCGTCCCCGGCGAGGCAGCCTCCTCTTGCGGCTGGGCCGCGACGGCGGCTTCAGGTTCGGCCTTGGGCAAGTAGATGGTGAAGGTGGCGCCACGGCCCGGTTCACTCTCCACGGAAATTTCGCCGCCGCTCTGCTTGACCACGCCGTAGACAATGGAGAGGCCCAAGCCGGTGCCTTTGCCCGGTCCTTTGGTTGTGAAGAAGGGCTCGAACAAATGGCTGCGGATCTGGGCGTCCATGCCATGACCGGTGTCGGTGACCCGCAGCACGATCCAGCTACCCGGCCCGGGCGTGCCTTTGGAGTGCTCGGAGACCTCGAGATTCGCCGTCTCGATGATCAGCCGCCCGCCTCCGGGCATGGCATCCCGCGAGTTGATGGCCAGGTTCATGATCACTTGTTCAAGCTGCGTGGGATCGGCGCGAACCTTGCCGAGGTCGGCCTCCAACTTGGTCACCAACTCGATATCGTCGCCGACCATGCGGCGCAGCAAGCCTCGCATATTACGGATCAGCTCGTTCAAATCCACCAGCACGGGCTGGATGATTTGCCGGCGACTGAAGGCCAGCAGCCGGTCGGTGAGCGCCGAGGCGCGCTCGGCCGCGGTGAGAATTTCGTGGGCGTAGCCGCGCGCGGGATGCTCCTCGGGCAAATCGGCGAGCAACATGTGCGTGTAAGCGCCGATGATCGTGAGGAGGTTGTTGAAGTCGTGCGCGATGCCGCCGGCCAGCCGGGCGATGGCCTCGATTCTTTGCGACTGCCGGAGTTGTTCCTCGATGCGCTTGCGCTCGGTGATCTCCCGAGCGATGCCCATCGCGCCGACAGGCTTTCCGTCCTGAAACAGCAGGTGGGTGCTCACCTCGACGATCAAGCGCCGCCCGTCTCGAGCCAGGATGGTGATTTCCTCTGCCGTGGGGCCTTCTCCGCCCAGCTTTCGGGCCAGGATCTGGCGAGCCTGCTCCAGGTGTTCGGGGGCCACCACATCCGCGATGTTCATGCGGAGCGCTTCCTCGCGCGTGTAGCCGGTGATCCGTTCCGCCGCCCGGTTGATGGAAGTGAAGTTACCATGAAGGTCATGGGTGTAGACCATGTCCGTGGCGCTGTCGAACAGGTTGCGATAGCGCTCTTCGCTGGCCCGGAGCGTTTCTTCGGTGCGCTGTCGCTCCTGGATTTCTGCTCGCAGAGCTTCATTGGCCCGAGCCAACTCTGCGGTTCGCTCACGGACGCGCAGCTCCAGCAAGTCTCTAGCCTGAGCCAGTTCCTGTTGAGCTTGCTCGCGCTCGGCGATCTCTTGTTGAAGTCGGCGATTGGCCGCCTCGGATTCCAAAGCCCGCCGGCGTGCGGCGTGGGCCCAATGAATCGCAGCCGACAAGAGAATCGCCACCACGACGCCCAGGCCCGCCACGGCCCAAGGCAAGACCAGCCAGCGCCTGGTGATCCAACCCGGGCGGGGCCACATGCGAACCTGCCACCGCCGGCCGGCGGCCTCCACTTGTCCCTCTTCCAGCCATCTGGGATCCTCGACCGGCGCTCGCCCGCTGCTGAGGTAGACCGGCTCGCCCTGATCGGCGACAGCCACCACGAAGCCCGCGGCGTTGGCTCGCGCCAGAGCGTGATCGAGCACGACCCGATAATCCAGCGCCCCCAGGACGTAGCCGGCAAGCCTTCCCTGCGGTACGATGGCAGCGACGGCGATGGCGACCAACGTCCCATCGCGCCGCCGGATGGGCGCGCTGAGTTTCACCGCGTGTTCCCGAGATGCGGGTTCGGTAGGAAGGGGGCCGCGCAAATCGCGCTCCGCAAAGACGCTGTCGGCCTCCGGTGCAACCCACCGCACCGCCCCGTCGGGATCCATCCAGGCCAGCGCTTGCAATCCCGACACGTCCCGCCGGAGCAGAGCGAGCTCCGCTTCCCACTCCTCACGGGAGGGCCTGCCTCCGCTGCGCTCCCAGCGGCTGGCCAGCCTGGCGATCGGGAGCAGGCGCGATTCCAGCGCGGAGCTAATATCGGCGCAGGCGCGGATGACGGCGAGTTCGACGTGACGCCTGAGCTGGTCCTGTTCGATGGCGTGCAAAGTCCATGCCAGATAGAGGGAGGCTGCCAGCACCGCGGCGCCGGGCAGCAACACCATGAGCATTCGGCTGTGCCGGGTTTCGCTGGAGGGCTGCCTGCGCTGGTCCTGTTTCATGGCCGGCGATCAGGGATGCCGTATTCCGCTGGATACGCGGGTTTCAGCCGCAAGTATATCGCAACGGCGGACCGCCGAAGACTGCCCGGACGATGCTAAGGAATCAGCCGTGCGGGTTGTCTCCCTGGTGCGGATGAGAGGACTCGAACCTCCACGGCCTTACGGCCACCAGCTCCTAAGGCTGGCGCGTCTGCCAGTTTCGCCACATCCGCAGGACGAGTGCTGCCGTCCATCATGATAGCACGGCAGCAGCGCGTTCCCAGTCGGCTGCTGCGCGGCGGGAGTCCCGGCGCCGGGCCATCGGAGCGGTCGCGGTGATCAGACGTTCCCCGGATTGTCCGCAGGGGCACAGGCCCCCAACGATCGTGCCCTCGCGAGCCATGATGAAGCGCAACATGGGATAGGCCAGATTGGCCAGCGAAGTGACGAGCAACCAATTGCACTGTTGTGCAGGGAGGATCTCGAAGATGGCTGTCTCCGAGCACAGGTGTAGTCCCTCGCGGGCTTCGCATTCCCAGGCCAGCAGCTCCTCGGCGTAGCCCACCAGGTGTTCGTAAATGGGCACCTGGAACTGCCGCCAGAGCTGCTCCCGGTCCTCATCGTTCAGGGGCTGCTCATGCGGCCGCAGGATGACGAAGACCGCGCGACTCAGCGGGCCGATTCTGAGCTCTCCGGATTCCAGAGCGCGGCCCAGCTTGCGAATCTTGGTGAGCGGACCTGCCACGACTTCCGGGCGGTACCACGCCAACCTGCGACCGAGTCCGTTCGGGAACAGACGCGCATTCCCGCGGCAACAGAAGCCCTCCATCAGCACCGCCGTCCGGGCCGATGGCGCTTGAGGGGATCGCCACACCGGCGGCGCACTGCGGCCCGCTGAGGCGCTCTTGAACCAAGCAGGCCGGCCCAGATAGGCTGGGGCCTCCAGTGGCGGGAGCCGCTCGAGACCTTCGGGCACAGAAGTCAGGCGGCGAATGTACTCGAGCGATCCGAGCGATGCTGCCTCGAGCAAGGGGCGGTAATACGGGGTTCCCAGCGCGGCGGCCAGGACCCGGCGGAAGCTTTCCAAACGCGTGTCGTTCATGAGGTGCGCACACGGACTCCGGCCGGATGCGGCTCTTCATGAAGGAGGTGGTCGGAAGCGGCGTGAATTCTCAGCGTGCGATGGCGCGCGATGAGCTCGGGCCCCTGGAGCCCGTGCAAGTCGTCGTTCAGGGCAGCTCGCGGCCCGGTTGGTCTTCGCGCACCGGCAGTCGGGTCAGGCCACAGGCCAGCGCGAGCTGGGTCAAGCCGGCGACATTATTGGCCCCGACTTTCTTCATCATGGTCTTGCGGTAACTACGTACCGTTTGAAGGCCCAGGTCCAGGATGGCGGCGATTTCCTTGCTGGTCTTGCCCTCCGCGACCAGCCGCAGGACCTGAAGCTCACGGGGCGAGAGAGAATCCAGGACCGAAGAAGTGGTGCGAGGTTCCAGGTCGCCACGCTGGATTCTGGCTTGCACCCGGCTGGCCACTTCGGGACAGAGATAGAAACCTCCTTTGGCCACGGTTCGCAAGGCGTCCAGCAGGTCCTCGGAGGTCGCGCTCTTGAGCACGAAGGCTCGCGCACCAGCGCGAATCGCGCCCACGACCGAGGCGTCATCGCTGTACATGGAGAGAATGACGACCTTGCTTTCCGGGCAATGCCGCACGATTTCCGCTGTCGCTTCGATGCCGTTCAGTCCCGGCAGTCCGATATCCATCAAGACCAGATCCGGTCGGTTCTTTTTGGCGAACTGGACAGCGTCGGCGCCGCCGTCGGTTTCGCCCACCACGACAAACTCTTCGCGCCGTTCGAGGATGGACTTCAGCCCATCCCGAAAGATCTTGTGATCGTCCACCAGCAGGATTTTGTACGCCATGGTCGTCCTGTTACCCGCCGGACCTGCGGCGCCTGGCGCTCGCATCGGCCGGCTTGGGTTCCGGTCGCGGGTAAACCGCCCTCACAATTGTACCCCGTCCAGGGTCCTTCGCCAAAGACAACACGAGGCCGGCAGCCCGTGCGTAGTGTTGCATCAGCCGCCAGCTCACGGTGGGCTCAGGCGCGGCCGCGCCGTCTCCAGCGGCCTCCGAGCCGTCGTGACAAACCTCAAGTTGCACCCCGTGGGGTTTGCTCTCCAGCGAGACCCGGAGGCGACGGACCCCGGGAACCCGGACGCCGTCTTCCAGGGCCTGTTCGATGATCTGGTAGCAGGCTTGCGCCGCCGGTTCGGGCAGACGAGCAGCTCGGTCCCAGAACAGCTCCAGGGAGCCGCCGAAGGACTTACGATGCCGCGTGATGAGCCGCTCCAGCGCCGCTTGCAAGCCGATCTGCTCGACAACAGACGGGTTCAACTCGTAGCTCAGGTCGCGCACCTGGGCCACCGCCTGCTCGAGTAACTTCTGAACCTCGCTGAAACGCGCAGCCACCCCGCTGAGCTGTTGACAGTCCATACGCAGTAGGTCCAGTTGCAAACCTACGGCGCTCAAGATCTGCCCGATCTCATCATGCAGCAGCCGCGAAAGACGCGCCTTTTCCCGCCGCCGGGCCTCCAGGAAAACGGCCAGCGAGTCGGCCTCCCTACCTGCTCTGCGCATAACCCCCCGCCTTCAGGCACGCTCTGCCGACCGAGGCTGTCCGCCCCCCTATGCCCGGCGACGGCTCAGCGGCCGCGCTTGCGGGCCAGGGCTTTCCGCGCGGCGGCGGCGATGTGCGGCGCCGTCAGCCCATATTTCTCTAACAAGGCTTCCGGCGGCCCGGATTCGGCGTAAGTGTTCTGGATTCCGACAAACTCCATGACGCAGGGGTGCAGCTCCGCCACCACCTGGGCAACCCGCACCCCGGTTCCACTGTCCACCAGATGCTCTTCTGCGACCACGATGGCGCCGGTTTCCTCGGCCGCGCGGCGGATGGCGTCCCGATCCAGCGGCTTAACGGTGTGCATGTCCACCACGCGCGCGGATACGCCCTCAGCCTCCAGCAAATCTGCTGCACGAATGGCTTCGGCCACCATCAGGCCGTTGGCGATGATCGTCACATCGTCGCCCGGGATCAGCTCGATGGCGCGCCCGATTTGGAAATCCTGGTCCGCGCCATAGACCACCGGCGCCTTGGGTCTTCCCGTCCGAATGAACACCGGCCCGACGTGAGCCGCGGCGGCTCGCACGAGCGCTCGGGTAGCCACCTCATCGGCCGGCGCCAGGACGACGAAGCCCGGCAGCGAACAGGCCAGGCTGATCTCCTCGACGCTCATCTGCGAAGGACCGTCTTCGCCGATCGAGATGCCGCTGTGCGTGCCCACGACCTTGACGTTGACGTTCGGATACGCCACGGTCACCCGAAGCTGTTCGAAGGCCTTGTTCAGCAAGAAGCAGGAGAAACTGGCGGCGAACGGGATTTTTCCGTGACTGGCCAGACCGGCCGCCACGCCCACCATGTTGGCCTCCGCGATGCCGCAGGAGACGAAGCGCTCGGGGAACTCTTTGGCGAACAGGTGGGTGAAAGTGGATTTGGAGAGATCCGCGTCCACCGCCATCACATTGGGATTCTCCCGCCCCAGCTCGACCAGAGCGCGGCCGAACGCCTCACGGGTGGCCATGCCAAGCTTCAATTCAAAACGCGTTCTCACCGGCATCAGGCAAGCTCCTTGAGCGCCATTTCCACCTCGGCGGGCGTGGGCGCCACACCGTGGAACTTGGGGTTGTTCTCCATAAAGGACACGCCTTTACCCTTCACCGTGTGGGCGATGATCACAGTGGGCTTGCCCTTCACGGTAGCCGCCTCGGCGAAGGCCGCTTGCAGAGCAGGAATCGAGTGGCCGTCCAACTCGATGGTATGCCACCCGAAGGCTTGCCACTTCGGGACTAGCGGCTCTAGCTCCATGATGTCCTTGATGAATCCGTCCAACTGCATCTTGTTGTAATCCACGATGGCCACGACGTTGTCAATCTTGTGAAAGGCGCCGAACATGGCCGCTTCCCAGATCTGGCCTTCCTGGATCTCCCCGTCGCCCAGCAGCACGTAGGTGCGCGAAGGATTGCCGTTCAAGCGAGCGGCGAAACCCATGCCCAACGCCAGGGAGAGGCCCTGTCCCAACGACCCGGTTGAGGCTTCCAGTACCGGGAGGAAGCGCTTGTCGGGATGGCCCTGATAGGGCGAACCGAGCTTGCGCAAAGTCTTCAGCTTGTCGCGAGGCGCGGCGGCGTATCCGCATTCGGCAAGCACGGCGTAGAGGACTGGGGCGCCGTGGCCCTTCGAGAGAATGAAACGATCGCGTTCCGGCCAATCCGGCCGCGCGGGGTCGTGCCGCAGCACGCCGCCGAAAAACAAGGTCACCAGAATCTCGACCGCAGAGAGCGAACCGCCGGGGTGACCCGAGCCGGCGGCGCCCGTCATCTCGACGATATGACGGCGGATTTGTTTGGCAATGGCCTGTAGTTCTTCCAGGCTGCGAGAGTTCGGCATAAGAGTATAGACTTAACAATCTAACACAGCGCGTTGCGGTGGAAGGCGAGGCGACAGCCGCACGCTTCAAATGTGGAACTCCAGAATGTCGCGATCTTCCACCACGTAAGTTCGCTCGACCATCAGCCCGTCGCGATCGCCGTCCACTCGATACAGGCGCGCGAATTTCAGTTTTTCGGCGAAGTCTTTGTGAACCATGCGCGCCACGTCCACCACCGTATCGCCCCGGCGCGCGACGTAAGGGGCCGTCAGATCCGGTTTCTTTCCCGGCGCTTTGGTATAGACGCGCACCAAGCCCAGCAAATCGAAAACCATACGCCCAAAGGCGTTGAGGTTCTCTCCGGTCAGGGCGGAAACCAGCAAGCAGGGATACTGATCGGCGAACAGATCCTTCAAGGCGGCGAAGTTCTCGCTGGCGCCGGGAAGATCCGCTTTGTTGGCCAACAAGAGACCCGGCCGTCGCAAGCGCCACTCCTCGAGCATGCGATGGATGAACTCGATCTGATCCAACACCGCCGGTTCGTTGACGTCCACCATCAGGACGCTCAGATTGGCGTAACGCAGAACCTGCGGCAGCCAGCTCTCGGTGTACTCGGGCGCGATGGGCGGCAAGTCTACGAGCTGGATCTGAACGTCCTCGAACTGCATCATGCCGGGCGTGGGCATGCGGGTGGTGAAAGGATAGTCGGCCACTTCCGGACGCGCTTTGGTCAACGCGGTCACCAGTTGCGACTTGCCTGCATTGGGCGGACCCACCAACACGACCTGGCCCGCGCCTTCTTTCTCGATCAGATAGAAGGGAGTAGAGTGCGTTCCGCCTTTTTTTTGCTGAGCTTCCTTGCGCGTCTGCGAAAGCCGGCGCTTGATGTCGGCCTGCATCTTCTCGGTGCCCTTATGTTTGGGGATGGTGGCGAGCATGCGCTCCAGGGCAGCGATTTTCTCAGCAGGCGTTCGCGCGGCTTTGTATTCGCGTTCCGCCTCCAGGTATTCGGGACTGAGGTTGGCCGGCATGGACCCCTCGTGAGCAAGATTAGCACGGGCGCGCCGCTACAACGGAGAGCGGCGGCCCCAGCGCTCGAGCCTTCGATACCAGGTCCGCGCGCGCTCAGCGTCCCGGAGGATCTGCGCGCGCAGCGCGGCGGCATCGGGGAACTTTCGTTCCTCGCGCAAGCGCCGCAAGAACTCCACGCGGATTCTCCGCGGCTTTTGCTCGAGCGGGGCCAGGACGAAGGTCTCCACGGTGAGATCGCCGCCGCCGAAGGTGGGGCGGCAGCCGACGTTGGTGACCGAGGGCCGGCGGCGGCCGTCGGCCAGGTCCGTGGTGCGTGTGACGTAGACTCCGGGAGCCGGAACCAACGCGTCGCCGGGCGCGAGATTGAGGGTGGGTGCGGTGAGCCTGGAGCCGATGCCCTGCCCCGGCGAAACGTCTCCCTCCAGCCAGTGAGGTCGCTCCAGCAGCCGGCAGGCAACAGCCACGGCGCCGGCTTCAACCAAACGCCGGATCTCGCTGCTGGAGACCAGGCGCCCCCGCACCTTTACGGCATCCAGGGCTTCGGTGAGGAAGCCGAGTTGCCGCCCCAGCTCTTCCAAGCGCCTGGTATCGCCGGCGTGCTGGTAGCCGAAACGGAAATTCTCGCCCACCAGGACCGCGCGCGCCTCGAGGGCCTCGACCAGCACGTCACGTGCGAACGCCTCCGGGCTCAGCCGCGAGAACTCCAGAGTGAAGGGCAGAATCAGCACCTGCTCGATGCCTTCCTGCTGCATGAGAAAGCAGCGTTCCTCAGGCGTGGTGAGCAAGCGAGGCGCACGCTGGGGCGCGACGATCAAGGTCGGGTGGGGATGGAAGGTGATGGCCGCAGGCTTCCAGCCGTGCCGGCGTGCTAGCTCGACGACGCGCCGGAGGATGCGACGGTGCCCGGCGTGCACGCCGTCGAAGTTCCCGATCGTCAAAGCGCAGGGCCCGAAGTTCCCCCGAGCTTCCTCCAGGCTGCGGTAGATCCGAAGTTCCGCCCCCATTCAGCCGCTCACCTCCACGGTGACTTCCAGCCCGTCGTAAGCCAGTCGGACGTGCGGCGGCAGGCTGCGTTCGGTTTCCTCGTGAGGAAGATCGTGGCAAATGTGGGTGAGGAAAGCGCGGCGGGGCGCCAGTTGCTCGACGTACTGGAGCGCGCGCTCCAGCGTGGTGTGCGTAGGGTGCGGACGCCGGCGCAGGGCGTCCAGAAACAAGACATCCAGATCGCGCAGCAGATCGAGCGAGGTCTCGGGAATTTCGCTGTGGTCCGTCAAGTACGCCGCGGGTCCGAAGCGGAACCCGTAGACCCAACCGCGCCCGTGCCGCAGCGGCACCGGCACGATCTTTAGCCCGAACAGCTCGAAGGGCTCGCCATCCAACACGCGGGCCTCCAATCGAGGAATCGAAGATTCGGGCGGGCAATCGGAGAAAACGTAATCAAAAACGCGGCGGATCGTCTTCAGCGTCTCCACCGATCCGTAGATCGGGATGGCGGCATTCTGTCGAAAGTTCAAGGGCCGCACGTCATCGAGCCCCATGATGTGGTCCGCGTGAGCGTGGGTGAACAGCACGGCATCCAGCCGGCGCAATCCCGCGCGCAGAGCTTGCTGACGAAAATCCGGGGTCGTGTCCACCAGGATGTTGCGGCCCTGGTAGGAAACCAGCACGCTGGGCCGCAGGCGTTGGTCGCGGGGATCCGTCGAACGGCACACGGCGCAATCACAGCCGATGGTGGGGACTCCCACGCTGGTGCCCGACCCCAGCACCAAGATCCTGAGCAACTCAGCCGGCATCCTGGGATTTCTTCCGGCTTTCTTCCAGGGCCTGGACGTAACGGAAGCGCAGCTCAGTCAAGGAATTCTCCAACAGCCGTTTCTCCTCCAGGGTGAGATTGCCGCGTGTTTTCTCCTCTAGCACGGCCATCAAGTCAATGGTGTGGCGCGCACGGCGAAAATCGGGCGCCGGGCGCTTGCCTTCCCCAAAGCTCAGCAGGCCCAGATGAACCTCCGCCTGAGTCCGCAGGGAGAGCGTCAGAAAATCGAAAGTAGGAGGCGGCAAGGGCAAATCGTCCTCGGAGGTTTCCGGCTCGGCTTGAGCTTCGGCGGCCTCAACCGGCGTAGCCTTCTCGGTCTTCTCCTCGTCGCTCATACTCATTCTCTATTTTAGTCGCTCGGCAGCAGCAAGCTGCGCGCCGCATGTTACATTAAAAAGGCTCGCCGCGGCTGCGGTGAAAACAGGACAAAGCGCTCATGGCATCTTCATCACAATCGCGCGCCGGCGAACTGTTTCAGCGCCTGGTGGCCATCATGGCGCGACTCCGCGCCGACGACGGCTGTCCCTGGGACCGCCGGCAGAACTTCACGACCATCAAGTCGTATCTGCTGGAGGAAACTTACGAAACGCTGGATGCGATAGATCGCCAGGATTGGAGGGGCCTGAGCGAAGAACTGGGAGACCTTCTTTTGCAGGCGGTGTTCTTCGCGCAGATGGCTGCCGAGCAAGGTCTTTTCTCGATCGAAGACGTGCTGGAAGCGATCAACGGGAAACTGATTCGCCGGCATCCCCACGTTTTCGGGACCGCGGAAGCGCGCACGCCGGAAGAAGTCAAGCAGCGCTGGGATCAGATCAAGGCGGAGGAACGGCGCTCGGAAGCCGGGCCGGACGCGGGCCTGCTGGATTCGGTTCCGCGCGCTCTGCCTGCTCTGGTGGAGGCGGCTCAGATCTCGTCGCGCGTAGCGGCAGTGGGTTTTGATTGGGAAAACGCCGACCAGGTCCTCGACAAGCTCCACGAAGAGCTGGCCGAGCTGGCGGCCGCGCGCCAACAGGCTTCTCAAGAGCGGCTGGAAGACGAGATCGGGGATCTGCTGTTCGTGGTGGTCAACCTGGCGCGGTTCCTTCAGGTAGATCCGGAACAGGCCCTGCGCAAGACGAACGCCAAGTTTCGCCGGCGCTTCGCCTACCTGGAGGAAAAATTGCGCGAGCGAGGCGGCTCGCCGGCCCAGGCTAGCCTGGAAGAAATGGAAGCGCTGTGGCAGCAGGCCAAGAAGGACTGAAGCGCGCACGCCAGGCGTCCACCAGCCCGCACGCCAGAGCTTCAAGCGGATCCACGAGGGCGAGATCCGGCACGTCGGCCTCGCTCAGCGCCAGAGGGATCTCGGTGCAACCCAGGATGAGCACGTCTGCGCCCGCTTCCACCAGACGACGGGCTGCCGCCTTGAGCAGCGCCTTGGGTCCTGGATAACCTTCGCCGGCCTGGAGGCCGGATTTGATGCCCCATTCGACGCTGGCGATGGCGTGGTGGACGTCGTTCTGTAACGGGGCCAAACGCCCGGCTATGATCGCATCGCGGCGCTCGGCCTGCTCGGCCGGGGAGAACGCGCGGGGCTCGTAAGGCAGAACGAGCGGTTCGAGTCCCCGCTCGGCGATCGCGTTCCAGTAAATGCGGTGCAGATACGTGCCGTTGGTCGAGAGAATACCCACGCGGCGGGCGCCGGGATAAGCCGACGCGACGTGGTCCAGGGTGGCGCGGATCATGTGGACGACTTGAAGGCCGTCCTCGCCGTCGGTCAGGTCTCGGATCTCCTGCCGGAAACGGTCGAAGATCGCCGGGGCGTGAAATGTGTTGCAGGGAATGCCGATCACGCGCGCCCCGGCAGCCGCCAGCATACGGACCACAGAGGCGGCCTGGAGCGCGGGATTGCGGGGAGAGGCGCCGGCATCCGCCACCGTAAGGTATTCGGTGCGGTCATTGTACAGCGGTGCGAACTGGGCCAGCACGACCGGGATGGCTTCCTGGTCCCGCCGCATGCCCAGTTTCGCCTGATAGGCGAGCAGCCTGGTCAGGAGCGCCGGATCCACCCAGGGGCCCATTCCACCCACGATGCCAATCGAGGCCGGGATCGGCGTCGCAGACCTGCTCTGCCCAGGCTTGCGAGAGGAAGCCGCCGAAGACATTTATCCCCCCTCTTGCGCCCGCGAGCCGCGCTGCCGGCGTCCGCGCTCCGGGCGCTCTGGCGTGCTTAGCCGCGCATCTGATGGTCAGGCCGGTTGCTGGGCCCGATAGCGATCCATCTTTTGTTGCATCTGATCCTTCAGCCTCAGCTTCAGCTTTTTGAGCTGTATCTCCTCCAGTTGCTCGTCGGGCGTCAGGTAGGACCTCGAGGCGAGCTCTTGCAGCCGCTTTTTGTACGCGCCGTGTTGCTCAGCGAGGCGGCGAAATTCCTCGTCGGTCTCCATCAGATGCGCTTTGAGTTCTTCGTCAGTGAGATGCATCTACGCTCACTCCCTTGAAGGCGCCTCACCCTCCGGGAGCCACGCAGACCGCGAGCTGGGCAAATCCCAGCGCCGGGGAGGCATGTCCGGTGGGTAAAGGCGACGATCTTCATCAACCACAAAGCCGGCGGTCTGGCCCACCGCCGACACTTGTGACATTAGCATGAATCCTTGCGCATCACAACTGCCGCCTCCGACGTATCCCGGTAGTAAAGCGGGCGCCTGCCCACGTCCCGGAAGCCCAGCTTTTCATAGAGTCGGCGCGCCGCCCGGTTGGACTCCCGAACTTCGAGATACCAGGTCACGCCTCTGCGTTGCAGGAGCGGGGCCAATAGACGCGAGGCCACGCCGCGCCGCCGGTGCCCCGGCGCGACCGCCAGGTTCAGAATCTCAGCCTCACCGGGAGCCACGTGTCGCCAGACCACGAAGCCCACTACAGCCCGTCCGATTTCGGCTACTCGACACTCATGCCGCAGGTAGTCTTTCGGATCCCAGCACGCAGCTTCCGGCGATGCGGCCTGGATCCGCGCGATCTCCGGCAGATCCTCGGCGCGTAGCGGACGAATGCGGACGGCCTCGGCGAGCAACTCGCGCCACAGGCTTCGCTGGCGATCCCCGATGGCCCGCCAGTCGAAATGGGTTTCCGCGCGCCGGCGCGCCGCCTGCGCGAGGCTTCGGCGCAACCGGTGGTCTTCGAGCAGACGCACGATCGCCTCGGCGAATTCCTGCGGATCGTCGGCGACCCAAACCGAGACGCCATGCTGCAAACCCAGGCCCGCGCAGCCGCAGGCGGTGGAGACCATGGCCCGCTCCATCGCCATGGCTTCCAGAGCTTTCAGATTCGTGCCCGCGGAAACCGGCGTTGGAATGACAACCAAATTGGCCTCACGGTAAAGCGGCTGGACGTCGGTGACAAAGCCCATCAGTCTGACGCCTTGCGGGACCGGAGGCCCGGGCGTGCCGATATGCTCGCGCCAGTAAAGCGCCGGATCGGGACCCGCAACCACGGTCAGCTCGGCTTCCGGGCAACGGGCGCGCACGCGCGGCCAGATCTCCTCGACCAGAAGCCGATAAGCGGCGGCGTTCGGAAAATGCCGGAAGGACCCGACGAACAGCACGTGCCGACCTACGGGCTCAGGCTCCGGGCGGAAGCGCTCCAGATCCACCCCGTTGGGGATCACGACCGTGCGCGCCCCGGCCGACCGTCGCGCATCCTCTTCCGACATGACGACCACCCGACGGAACCGCGCCAAGGCTCGGGACTCGAAGCGGCGCCAGCGCCGCCAGTTCCACCAAGTAGAAAGACGGCGCTCGCGCTCGTGGATCTGGCGGCAGAGGTCGTGAGTGATGTCGTGGGCCACCAGCACGTCGCCGCCGTAACGCGCCAGGTGAGTGTACTCGACCTGGAGGACTTCAAATCCCCAGAGATCTCGACAGGCCTCGAGCGCACGGCGCATTGCTCGCGCCTCGTACTCGCAGACTTCCGGCGGCGCCAACGACGCCCAGCGCGGCTCGCGATAGCGTGGTTTGGCCACCAGCACGACGCGCGCACAGAAATCCAGCAGCGGGCCGAAATCTTCTTCCTGACCTTCGGCAAAAGCGAACAGGAAGACATCGAAGCTCCGTGCGGCTTCGCGCAACAAGTGATAGATGCGCACCGCGCCGCCGTGAGAGAGCGGCCAGGGAAAGTACGGCGAGAGGACGGCCACGCGAGGACGCTCGGGATCCAGCGGACGTCCCTCAAACTCTTTCCAGCCCGTGGGGTAGACGGAGCGATCGCGCTTGAAAGGGAACAGCCAACGCGGGCGGAGAAAAATGCGGTCCAGCGGCGCGCCACGCAAGAACAGCAGCGAGGCGATGAGCGTGCGCAGGCGCAGATGATGGCGCTCCCCGCGCGCGTTGTAAGCCAGGATGCGCGTGGGCGACAGCAGGAAAGCCGCCCGGCGCAGCGCGCGGAACTCCCGGTCTCCGGTGAACAGCACGGGCGCCATCCCGATGCGATAGCGGCGGAAGGCGCGTCGGAGCTGCCGCCACAACCGCCAGGCGCCGCCCGGCTGCAACACGACCGGAACGACGCCCGCAACCTCGGCCGGATCACACAAAGTCACCGCGAAATGTTTTCGTTCGGGGAGCAGCCTGCGCACTTCCTCCAGCATGGCGGCAGCCTGCGCAGCGTTGCCCGTCAGGAAACTCACCACCACCGCCTCGGGATCTTTCCCGAGCAGGCCGAAGATCAGGCGTTTGAGACGCTGCTTCAAGGCGAGCGCTCCAGGCGCGCCAGCCGAAGAAGTCCCCAAGCCGTCAGGGGACAGAAGGAAACCAGCACGCAGAGGGGCGTGAAGCCGTAACGGTCGGCCAGCGCTCCGTACAATGGGGAAACCGCCGCTTGCATGGCGCCATAAGCGCCGGTCAGCAGCGAGGTGGCGAAAGCAGCCTGGGGTGCGCCGTAGAGATCCAGAGGCATGCTGTAGAGGTTCACGCTCCAGGCGGCGGAGAAAAAGAAGCTGAGGCAGATGCCCGCGGTCGCCATCGCGGCGTTGGGGGCCAACGGAATCAGCGCCGTGCCGAGCAGGGCCAGGGCGCTGAGCAGGCAGGCGCGCATCCGCGATTGGATGGCCGGGGCGCCCCGTTTCATCCAGACCAGTGAAAGAAAACCACCGCTCAGCCCTCCCAGATTGGCGGCAAGAGGGGGCAGCGCGGCCAGCCAGGCCGCTTGTTCGAAACGCAAGCCCCGAGCTTCGACCAGATAGAGCGTGGTCCAGTTGCTCCACAGGGTGTAAACGGTCATGCTCAGCAGATTGGCCGCCACGATGGCCCAGAGTCGTCCCTCGGCCAGCAGGCGGCGCGGTGAAAAGCGCCCGAGCGAAGGCGGCTGCTCGACGGGGATACGACGCGCCACAGCCAACCACAGCGGGATCCAGAGAAAGCCCGCCGCCCCAGCCGCCAGAAACGCCGCGCGCCAGCTATAGCGCGCCGCCAGCCAGACCCCCAAGGGCGGGGCCAGCATCGCGCCCGCGCTGAGCCCGATCTGGCTCAGCGCGTTCCCCAGCGCTCGTTCCCGCGGCTCGAGGTAGAGCGCGATCGCCTTGCCCGTGGCGGGCACACCGCCCGCCTGTGCGATGCCCAGGACGATGCGGCAGACCATCAGCTCCGCCAGCCCGCGGATCCAGGCCGTGGCTGCGCCCGCCAACGACCAAAGCGCCACCGCAGCACTGATGCCGCGGATCAAGCCCACACGATCAATCCACAAACCCGCCAGCGGGGCCGAAGCGGCATAGCTGAACGAGAAGGCCGAAAGGACCCAGCCATACTGGCGGTGCGAGAGCGAAAACTCGCGCCGCAACAGCGGCGCCAGCGCCGCGAGAATCTGTCGGTCGAGATAGTTCAGCACTGAGGAGAGCACGAAGACGCCCATGAGGGACCAACGCGTGGAACTGCGGAGTCGGGAAGCCGGGGCGCTTCTAACGGTACTCAATGGTGGCTACCTCGCCGACCGTGCCCAGCGCGGCGTCCGGCTTGGGGAAATACTCGATCACGACGGCGCGCGGTTGTTTTTGCACCCCGCAGACCATTTCGAGCCGGCCCCCGCCGATGACGACGACTTTTGAAGGATCGCGAATCAGCAACCGAGTCAGCTTGCCATCCTCGTGTTGCACGATGAGACGGGCGGCGCCGCGCAGGCAATCAATCTGCCGCAATCGGCCCTGCGTCTTGCCTGAAGGTCGGGGCGCTTCAAACCATGGTTCCACCCTGGCGGGTGGCGGCCCGAGCTCGCGATTGGCGCGCGCTTCGGCCTCGCGAATCCGCCGCAGAGCATCCTCTTTCAATCGCGCCAGCTCGCGTTCTTTCTCCTCGGCTTCCCTGCGCCGCGCCGCCGCTTCGGCCTCCAGACGTCGAACCTCGAGCGTCCGCCGCGCCTCGCGGATCCGCTCGCGTTCCTGCTGATCCACAGCCGCCTGTTCGGCAGCGGCCCAAGAGCGCCCCGCAGCTCGGAAGTCGCCCGCCTGTTCTTGCGCCTCCGCCAGCGCGCGCCAGAGGGAGGCTTCCCGCGGAGCCAGCTTCACTGCCAGCGCGAGCGCCTGAAGACGGCGCGCCGGCTCGGATTCGCGCTCCGCAGCAGCGATGTGCGGGGCCGCCCACTCGGGGTTCAGTTCTGCGGCCTTGCGCAGTGCGGCCAAAGCCTTCACGGGATCGGCCTCTAGTCGCGCCGCCTCGAAGTGGGCACGCGCGCTACGGCTTCCGGCCTGGATGGCGGCTTGAAGGTAGCGCCGGGCTTCCTCGCGCGCGTCCGTTTGCAGGGACACCAGCGCCAGGCCCTCTTGCGCCTCCGGGCACGAACTCTGTGTCTTCAGGACCGCCTGATACAGGCTTCGCGCCTCAGCATGACGTCCCTGCGCCAGACGCAGATCCGCCAGCGCGAGCTCGGCTCGGGGCGACTCGACAGGCAGCGGGCGGAAGTCAGTGCGCGGATTCAGCGCCCGTCCTGAAACGACTTCAGTGGCGAAGTTGCTCGCCGCCAAATAGGCGGCTGCTTCTTTGTCAACTTCAGCCGCCAATTTGCCCAGTGCATTTCTCCAGGCCGGCTCGACGTCGCCGATTTGCTGGAGATTGGAAAGCAGCGGCCGTAATTTGCCGTAGTAGTCCGGATGATGGCTGAGCAGATGGATTCTGGCCCAATCCAGATTCGGTTGCGGGGGCGGCTGCCCCAGCGTGATGCGCACGCCCTTGATGCGCACCATGGAGTAGTACTCCAGCAAGCCGGCTTCGATCGGCACGGGTAACCGGCGCGCGTTGGCCTCGAGCAGGATTCGCGCCAGGGATGCCAGCCATTCCCGGGAGGGCGGCGTATCGGCGACCAGCGAAGCGATAAAGCTATCACGCCCCATGGCGGGTGGCGTGGCGGGCTCGCTGCGACGTCCGCCGCGCAGGACCAAAACGCGGATGGGCCAGACCGAGCGAAGCTCATCGCGGGAGAGCACGCGCCCGAAGATGTGGCGGAACTGCTCCAGGTCGCCGAGGGCCTCCTGCGCCGGGCGCTCACCGGCTGCCGAGAGCACTTCGAAGGGACCGGAGCGCACCTCGACCCAGCGTTCCTGCGCCGCCGCAGTCAGGAATACGGCCACTAGCCACGCACAGCGCCTCATTCACCCATCATCATAGCGCCGGGCCGGCGACCGGACCCAGGGGAGTCGAGCAACGTATCCCAGCGTTGAACGTCTTTCTTAAGGATGAGCATCGCAATCAAGATCCTTGCCACTGCCGGACTCTGCGTCGCGTTAGCGTCTCAAGACACCCCAACCACGGCAATCTTCCAACGCTTACTGGAAGCCTTCAATTCCGGTGATCGGGATCGCCTGGCGGCCTTTCTGCGGGAGCACCATCCCACAGCATTGGATCGGCTTGATGCAATGCTGGAAACCCGCAAGGCATCCGGCGGCTTTGATCTCTTTCGCATCGAATCCGCCGGTCCCACCCAGTTAGTGGCCATTGTCAAAGAACGGGAGGGCGACGAGTACGCTCGCCTCGAGATGGATCTGGAACCCGACAAGCCGCAGATGATCCGCAAGATGGTCATTCGAGTGATTCCGCCGCCTCCCGGAGCGCCGCGCCCGCCCCGCTTGAGCGAACCGCAGGCCCTCGAGGCCCTCAAAGCAGAACTGCACAGGCGATGCGCCTCGGATCAGTTTTCGGGGGCTGTGCTCGTGGCTCGACGGGGCAAGGTGCTGCTGGCCGAAGCCTGCGGAGCGGCGGATCGTGAGAGAGGCATTCCGAACCGGCTCACCACGCGCTTCCGCATCGGCTCCATGAACAAGATGTTCACGGCGGTGGCGGTGGCCCAACTCATGCAGGCCGGCAAAGTCAGGGCGTCGGATCCGCTCGGCAAGTATCTTCCGGATTATCCCAACCGCGAAGTGGCAGAAAAGGTCACCGTTCACCACTTACTAACTCATACGGGCGGAACGGGCGACATCTTCGGGCCACAGTTTCAGGCGCACCGGAAGGAGTTACGGGAGCTGGCCGATTATGTCAGGCTCTATGGAAACCGACCTCCGGCCTTCGAACCGGGAAGTCGGTGGGCTTACAGTAACTACGGCTACGTGTTACTCGGTTTGGTGATTGAAGCAGTCACAAAACAGAGTTACTACGATTACGTGCGCGAGATGATCTTCAAGCCGGCAGGCATGCGAGCGACCGACTCGCTGCCGGAGGATCAAGCCGTGCCTGATCGCTCGACCGGGTACACGCGCGCGCCCGGAGGCGGGTGGAAAAGCAACGCCGACAGCCTTCCCTATCGGGGCACCTCGGCCGGCGGCGGATACTCCACGGTGGGCGATCTGATGCGCTTCGCCGAGGCGTTGCTTCAACATAAGCTGTTAGACCCGGCCCATACGCGTCTGGTGACCACCGGCAAGGTGGAGACTCCCCAGGGCGGCAAATACGCCTACGGCTTTGCCGACGAAACCGAGGACGGAGCGCGGTGGTTCGGGCACGGGGGAGGGGCGCCGGGGATGAATGGGGCGTTGCGAATCTTCCCGGACAGCGGCTACGTCATTGCGGCCCTGGCGAACATGGACCCTCCGGCCGCAGTGCGCTTAGTGGACTTCATCACCCGGCGCCTGCCGCTGCGTCGGTAGCAACAGCGGCCCCCGGCGGGTGTGAGCGCTGCGGTGGTTGCGCGGGCCGCTGGCGCCGCGCAGTGCGGGGCCGTCGCGGTCGTCTCGCCCGAGCTGCCTGCCGCACCGGCGCGCGTATACTCAACGGTATGGAGCGCCTACCGGAGTCCCTCTTCGAACGTATCAACGCCTTCCGCGAGAGCCGGGTGCTGCTGACCGCCATCGAGCTGAACCTGTTCACGGCAGTCGGGCAAGGGGCCAGTGCCCCTGAGGTGGCGAGGCAGCTTTCCACAGATCCCCGAGCCACCGAAATGCTGCTCAACGCTCTGGCGGCCATGGGCATGCTGATCAAGCGCGACGGGGTGTTCCGCAACAGCACGGAGGCCGCACGCTGGTTCGACGACGCCTCGCCCGAGAGCGCGCGCGCCGCCCTGATGCACATCGTCAACCTGTGGCCGAGCTGGAGCCTGTTGACCGAGTGCGTGCGCAAGGGCGCTTGTCGGCCCGTCAGGCGACGATCCCGCGCCGAGACCGAGGCTTTCATCGCCATGATGCATTACAACGCCCAGCAGCGTGCGCCGATGGTCGTCGAAGCTGTCGGTGTGGAGGGCGTGCGCCGCATGCTGGATCTGGGCGGCGGCTCGGGAGCGTATTCCATCGCGTTCGCACAAGCCTCCCCGGAGCTGGAGGCCGACATTCTGGACTTGCCGCCGGTGTTGCGCATCGCGCGGCGGCACATCGAGGCGGCAGGCTTGACGGGTCGGGTCCGCACGCTGCCCGGGGACATCGCACAGAACTCCTACGGGTCCGGCTACGACCTGGTGTTCATTTCCGCCGTCTGCCACATGCTGGCCCCAAAAGAGAACTGCGCCATGTTGCGCAAGAGCTACCGGGCGCTGGCGCCTGGCGGGCGGGTCGTGATCCAGGACTTCATTCTGGACCCCGACAAGACCAGCCCGCGTGCGGCCGCTTTGTTTTCCCTGAACATGCTGGTCAGGACGCCGGCCGGGGCCTCTTATAGTGAGCCGGAGTACCGGAGCTGGCTGGAGGAGGCGGGCTTCGAGAACGTCACGCGCCTGCATCTGCCGGGGCCGGCAGGCCTGATGGTCGCCAGACGCCCTGCTTTGAGCGCCTGAATCTTCGTCCGTCGCGCGGCCGCATGATCTGAGCCGTGCTAGCGTAGAAGTAGGGGTCCACTCAGATGGCGGCCTCCACGACGGCGGCGATTCGAGCGATCGGGCTCGAGAAACGCTACCGTTCCGGGCCTGGGGAGCTGGTGGTGTTTTCGGATTTGAACCTGGAGGTGGCGGCGGGCGAAAGGCTGGCGGTGGTGGGCGAATCCGGAGCCGGCAAATCCACCTTGTTGCACTTGCTGGGAGGCTTGGACAGGCCCACGCGGGGCACGATATACTTCGGAGAAAAGGAGTTGACAGGGCTGGGGGATTCCGAACTGGCGGAGTTTCGAAACCGGGAAATCGGGTTTGTCTGGCAGAGTCATTACCTGCTTCCTGAGTTCACGGCCCTGGAAAACGTCATGATGCCTTTGTTGATCCGCGGGATGTCCCACGGGGAGGCGGCCCGCCGAGCCCGGGCTCGGTTGGAAGAGATCGGCCTGGGAAAGCGCCTGTGGCACCGCGCGGGAGAACTTTCGGGCGGCGAGCAGCAGCGCGTGGCGCTGGCGCGGGCGCTGGCCGGCGAACCTCGCGTCCTTCTGGCCGATGAGCCCACCGGGAATCTAGACGCGAGGACCGGAGACGTGATCATCGGCCTGCTCGGGGAGTTGCACCGCTCCCACGGTTTAACCTCCGTCTATGTCACGCACAATCTTTCGTTCGCTCGGCGGTGCGACCGCATCTTGAAATTAGAGGGCGGCGTTCTTTCGGCCGTGGACGGCGGCCGAGCGCACCCGGATTTTCGAAGCTTGGAGGGCGAAGCCGGTTATGTTTGAGCGTTATACGGAAAAGGCCCGACGGGTGATCTTCTTCGCCCGTTACGAGGCCAGCCAGTTTGGCAGTCCGTACATCGAAACCGAACATTTGTTGTTGGGTCTGTTGCGGGAGGACAAGGCGCTGGCCAATCGCTTTCTGCGGTCGGCGGCGGCGGTGGATTCCATCCGCAAGCAGATCGAGGCCCATACCACGCCGCGCGAAAAGGTCTCCACCTCCGTGGACCTGCCGCTCAGCCACGAATGCAAGCGCGTGCTGGCCTACGCCGCCGAGGAAGCCGAGCGATTGAACCACCGCCACATCGGCACCGAGCACCTGTTGCTCGGCCTGCTGCGCGAGGAGAAGTGCTTCGCCGCCGAGCTGCTGCACGAGCGCGGATTGCGCCTCTCCGCCGTGCGCGAAGAGGTGGCCCGCGCTACCTCGGAACGAACCGCCACCCGGCCCAAAGAGAGCTCCCTGCTGACCGAGTTCAGCCGCGACCTCACGCAAGCCGCAGCCGACGGCTTGCTGGATCCCTTGATCGGCCGCGACTACGAACTGGAGCGCGTGATCCAGATCCTCTGCCGGCGCACCAAGAATAACCCTGTGTTGATCGGCGAGCCGGGGGTGGGCAAAACGGCCATCGTGGAGGGACTGGCGCAGCGCATCGCCGACGGCGATGTGCCGTCCTTTTTGGCCGACAAGCGCATCCTGGCCCTGGATCTCTCCCTCATCGTGGCCGGCACCAAGTATCGCGGGCAGTTCGAAGAGCGCCTGAAGACCATCATGAAGGAGCTCATGGAGAGTCAGAACGCCATCATCTTCATTGACGAGCTCCACACCCTGGTGGGGGCCGGATCAGCCGAAGGCTCCCTGGATGCGGCCAATATCCTGAAACCCGCACTTTCGCGCGGCGAAATCCAGTGCATCGGGGCCACGACGCCCTCGGAATACCGCAAATCCATCGAGAAGGACCGCTCGCTGGAGCGGCGCTTCCAGGCGGTCAAAGTCGCGCCCCCCACCGAGCAGGACGCCATCAAGATCCTGTTCGGGATTAAGGAGCGCTACGAGAAATTTCACGCCGTGGCCTACACCGACGAGGCCATCGAGACAGCCGTGTATGCCTCCAGCCGTTTCATCCCCGATCGCTATCTGCCCGACAAGGCGATTGATCTGATTGACGAAGCCGGAGCGCGCGTCAAGCTGCGCCAGACGACGCTTCCGCCCGAGGTGGCCGAGGTTCAAAAGCGGATCAAGTTCATCGTCCACCGGATGGAAAACGCCATCGCCAACCATGAGTTCGAGAAGGCGCGGTTTTATTCGGATGAGGAGCGGCGCGAACGCGAGAACCTGCGCCAGTTGCGCGAACGCTACAACCTGGATGACACCTCGACGGGCGTGGTGACCAAGGACGACATCGAGGAAGTGGTGGCGCGCTGGACCGGCGTGCCCATGACCGCCATCAAGGAGGAGGAAGTCACCAAGCTGTTGCGCATCGAGCAGGAATTGCACAAGCGGGTGGTCAGCCAGGACAAGGCCATCTCCGCGCTGGCGCGGGCCATTCGGCGCTCACGCGCGGGACTGAAGTCCCCCAAACGCCCGGCGGGCTCGTTCCTGTTCTTGGGGCCCACCGGCGTCGGCAAGACCGAAGTCGCCCGCGCCCTGGCCGAGTTCCTTTTCGGCAGCGAGAAAGCTCTGGTGCGCTTCGATATGTCTGAGTTCATGGAGAAGCACTCGGTCTCCAAGCTCATCGGTTCGCCCCCCGGCTACGTGGGCTACGAAGAGGGCGGCCAACTGACCGAGCGCGTGCGCCGGCAACCCTACTCGGTCATTCTGCTGGATGAGATCGAGAAAGCTCACCCGGATGTTTACAACATCCTGTTGCAGGTTTTCGAAGACGGGCAATTGACCGACGGGTTGGGCAACACGGTGGATTTCAAGAACACCATCATCATCATGACCTCGAACCTGGGGGCGCGCTTCCTGGAGAAGCGCACGGGGATGGGCTTCTCGGCCCCAGCCGGCGCGGGCATCCCGCAGAAGGTCGAGGACATGGTGATGGCCGAAGTCAAGAGGGCTTTCAACCCCGAGTTCCTCAATCGTCTGGATGAAATCATTCTGTTCCAGTCGCTCACCGACGACGATCTGCTGAAGATCATTGACCTGCTAGTGGGCCAGATCAATCAGAATCTGGCTTCCAAGCAGATCCGGATCCGGCTGGCCCCGGAGGCCTCCAAGTACATCCTGGAGAAGACCTGTCACGACCGCAGCTTCGGCGCACGGCCCCTCAGGCGGGCTCTTCAGAAGTACATCGAGGATCCGCTTTCCGAATTGATCATTCAGGGCGCTCTGCCGCAGTCTTGCGAGCTGGAGGTCTTCCTGGGCGACACCGGCATCTTTTGCCGGCCGGTCGGGGAGCCGGAGCCGGCCACGGTGGGAGCAGGAGAGGGCGCAGGATCTTCGGCAGCGCTGCCGCTGTATCGGTTCTGAGGGGCGGGGCCCTGCGGAGGATCCGAGCCCCGCACTGGATTCCCGCCAAAGCGCTCAGCTCGCAGACCTCAATCGCCGGCGCGGATGGGAAACTCCGGCGAATCGGTGCGGGCCTCATCGAGCAGACGCGTGAGGCGGGCGGCCACGTCAGGGTATTTGGCGGCCAGATCGTTCCGCTCGCCCACGTCGTTTTTCAAATCGTAGAGCTCGACCGGCTTGCCCGGCCCTTTGCGAACGATTTTCCAATCGCCGTCCCGCAGCGCCTGATGGAACCCGCGCTCATGGAACTCCCAGTAGAGGCACTCGTGATTGCGCTGCGGCCGGCCCAGCAGGGCGGGCAGCATCGAGATCCCGTCTATGCCGCGCGGCGGGCTCACTCCGGCGAGCTCCGCCAGCGTGGGCAGGATGTCCCAAAATGCCCAAACTTGATCGCTAACTTGACCCGCAGGGATGCGCCCCGGCCACCAGGCCAGCATCGGGACGCGGATGCCGCCTTCGTAGAGGTCCCGCTTGATGCCCCGCAGGGGGCCGGCGGACCGGAAAAAGTCGGGGTTGTGGCCGCCCTCGCGATGCGGACCGTTGTCGCTGGTGAAGAGCACCAGGGTGTTCGCGTCCTGACCGGTCTCGCGCAGCGCCGCCAGGATCTTGCCCACATCCGCGTCCATACGCGTGATCATGGCGGCGAAATTCTTCTCCGGTTGCGGCCAGTTGCGGTCGGAATAAGGCGCATCGGAGGGCACCTCCATACCGTTGCCCGTGTCGCGCCCCACTTCGTTGTTGGCGTGAGGAATCGTCCAGCACAGGTGGAGGAAAAAGGGCTGCGTAGTGCGCCGCCGAATGAAGTTCAGAGCGCGCTCGGTGAACAGGTCGTGGACCCAGACGGTCTTCTTGGCGCCGAAGTTACCGCGCACCAGATACTCGCGTTCCTGTTCCAGCAGCAGGTCGGGGTAGTAATTGTGCGCGTGGGTCTGGCTGAAGTAACCGAACCATTCATCGAAGCCCCGGCGCGTCGGATAACCCGTAGTGCTCAGTCCGCCGAGAGCCCACTTGCCGAACAGCGCCGTGCGGTAGCCCGCTTTCTTGAGGATCTCCGTGATGGTCAGATCCTGGGGGCGTAAAGGCAAATCGGGGTAACGGTTGCCGCGAACCCAGGCGTGGCCGGTGTGCAGTCCGGTCATCATCACGCAGCGCGAGGGGGCACAGACGGTCGAGCCGGCGTAGGCTTGCGTGAAGCGAATGCCTTCGGCGGCCATGCGATCCAGGTTTGGCGTGGCGATCTGCTGCTGGCCGTAGCAGCCCAGGTCGCCGTAGCCCAGGTCGTCGGCCAGGATCAGGATGATGTTCGGTCGCGGCGCATCGGGCGCGAAGGCGGCCCCGGCGCCGGCAGCGATGAATTCTCTGCGGGTCATGGCTCGCTCCTACGATCGAAAAAGTTCGTCAGCTATGATCGCGCAAAGCGGCCGCGCGCCGCAGGGTCGCGTCACCGCGCGGCGGCGCCGAGCGGCGCCGCCGGACGAGTCGTTCCGAATTGAACATTTCTGTAGACGATTGTTTCGGTGCAGCGACACTCGCAGGGCCTGGTCCGCCGGCCGGCGCCGGCGGCATTCCGGCCTCCTGCGCTTCGACGGTGACTCTTTTTCCTGGACGAGCTCTGCGCGCCCCCGAATGTTCGGCAGGGGGCCGACCGCTTCACTTCCCGCCGCGATCTAAAAGAGCAGTTTGGCGCCCACATAGACGCGCCGGGCTTCCCCTCGAATCGAACTGATGCTGCCGAACAACGTGCTGGTCACCGAAGTATTGGGGTTGCCGAATTGGGGCACGTTCAGAGCGCCTTCCCAGTTTGTCCGCAGTTGGAGACGCAGCCGCTCGTTCAAGTTAATAAGTTTCGCCAGCGACATGTCCCAGTAGTTATCCCCGGGCCCCCGCAGCCCCGTCAGCCGCGACGGGAAAGTGCGAATGTTCCAAGCCAACTGCCTGGCGGCGTTGCGTTCGAAAGGTGCCTCGGTGTTAAACCAGCGTTCCACCTTCCTTTGATCGCGCGGAAGTACGATGTCATGCAGGTGGCCCCTGTAAATGATGTTGCCAAATCCGAGCGCCTGGCCGCTCTGAGCCTGGTAGATGGCTTGGTACTGCCAGCCTCCCAACAGCAGGTCGAGGGCGCGCGGCCAGTTCGATCCCCAGGCTCGGCCGCGACCAACGGGCAACTCCCAAACTCCACCCAGGGTGAAGCGATGCGGGCGATCGGAATCGGAAATCACCTTCTCGGGATAGGGATCGGTGTCGTTGAGGAAGCCGGTAGCCTCCATCAGCTTGGCGAATGTGTAAGTGGCTGTGGCGCTGAAGCCTCGCGAAAAGCGCTTTTCGAAACGCACCTGGAGAGAGTGATACCAGCTAAAGCCCACGGCATCGGTCGCGGTCAAGGAAGTGTAGTGAGGATAGGGCCGCAACAACTGGGCGCGGTTGACCGTCCGACCCGTCAAGCCGCTGCCGGCGAACTCGGGGATGCCGAAGAAAGGATTATTGACTTGGGCCGTCATGCGGTCAATGACCGCCTGATCGCGCTCGGGCGAAGTTGAATAATACTGCCGCGGCACGGGAGTAAACTGCCGGCTCACCTCCAACCTCAGCCCTCGACTGCCGACGTAGCCTATCTCGATGAGGGTGCGCAGCGGCAGCTCACGCTGGATCGAGAAGCTCCAGCGTTGCTGATAACGGGTGGGCGATCGCTCCGGGGCAAACGAAGGTCCTCGCCCCACGAAGGTAGTCAGGCCCACGGGTGCGGGCCGTTGGACGCCCTCCGGAAACGGGTTCTGAATGGTGGCCCGGAAGCTCAAGCCGTTATCAATGCTGGGAATCAAATTGGTCCGCACGCTGAATCCAGCCTGATTGATCCCCAGCCGATCAATGCCCATCGGATAGAAGAAAATTCCGTAGCCGCCGCGGACGACCGAGCGCGAGGTCCACTGCCAGGCGAAACCGAATCGCGGCCCGAAACCTCGCTTGCTGATGGCCGAGACCCCGCGAGGCCGCCCGTCGCGTCCCACGAAAGTCAGACCGCCGATCGTGCGGAAGGCGTCGGGGGCGATCTCCGGGATGGGCGAACGCGTGTAATTGGCGCGCGCGGCGGCTTCCACCGGGTTGGGAGTGAGGAAATCATAGGAGGCAACGGCCCGGTTGTAACGCTCCGTGATGGGACTGTCGTATTCCCATCGCATTCCGAGGTTGAGCGTGAGCGTGCGAGTCACCTTCCAGTCGTCTTGAAGAAAGCCCGCGTAATAGGCGGATTGGATGGCGTGGGAGGCGTTGTTATCAATCCCGCCGCCGGTAGGCAACCCGAGCAGGAACGAAGCGAGGCCCTGGCCGATGGGAGCGGCGGGTGAGTTATCCAGAGGCCCGCGCGTCCAGGTCGTGCCGAAAGAAATGGAGGGTGCAGCATTCCCCCAGTTGTAGTTGTGCTCCCGCATCAGCCGGTATTCACCGCCCAAGCGCAGGCTGTGGTTGCCTCGAATCCAAGAAAGCGTACCGGATAAGTTGTGGTAGTTGGTGGTCCATAGGTAGTTTGTGCTCTCGCCCAAAGCCGTATAGCCATCGGGGGAAATTTGGGGAAAAGCAATGGCCTGCCTGTCGAGTTGCGCCAGCAGGGATTGCGGCCAGCCGAACGCCGATAAGTCGAAGCCGCGGCTCTGCGGCCAGTCCGATTCCAGATAACGCGTGAAGCCGTACTTCACGTTGAGCAGCAGGGCGGGAGAAAAAACGTAAACATCGTCCAGAGCGATGCCTCTCTGTTTTCGGTAACGGTCAAGCCCACGAGATTCGTTGGGAAAGATGTTGCCTCGGTAAAAATGTAACCACGAATGAGTGAAGCGACCAAAGATGCGGTGCTCCTCGCTGAAGTGATGATCCACGCGCGCCATGTTCTGGATGAAGTCATTCGCGTTGGTTGCCGATATGCCGTAGTTATTTCGGCCGTCGCTGGTTCCCGCGAGATTGGGAAGCGGCCAGTAATCCAGGAACTTGCGCGAGAGGGGATTGATGCGGGAGGCAGGAATCTTGTTGCCGGGAAAGGGATCGCGGGCGAAGCGCCCGCCGGTCGCGGGCCGGATGGTGGCCGGATCGTAAATCTGGTAGATTGAACCGAGCGCCAGCAGTTGGGAGAAGTCACCTTCGCGCTGCGCCGTCATGGGCAGTGTGTAATAACTGGTTGCGGGATTGCGCCGGTTGAAACCTTGAAAACCGTAAGTCCAGAAGGTTCGGCTGCGGCCGTCATAAAGACGCGGCAGAAACAGGGGGCCGCCCGCCGTGGCCGAGTAACGGTTGACTTTGCGCGGCGCCACGATTTGCTTGCGCTTTTCCTCCGTCACGGGGCCCGTGCTGAGGTCGTAAAGCCTCTTGTTGGTAAAGAAATCCGTCGCCTGCCAGGGATGGGGAGCGACCTCCCAGGTGGCGGTTCCGCTCAGGCGGTTGGTGCCGGCTTTTAGACTCATGTTGATGTTGGCTCCTGCAGCATGCCCCTGCCCCGCATCGTAATTGACGGCCTCGACTCGGAACTCCTGCACGATGT
>FWWM01005021.1_pt1 | contig 29745 bp, 28 predicted proteins | sample 2228351 | NCBI WGS metagenome assembly FWWM01 (sample SAMEA103939774, study PRJEB20133) | metagenome | reverse complement strand
CGTAGGTGCCATCACGCATCCTGTGATTTCCGGCTCTAGCGCTTACACCCTAGTCATTTCCCCTTCCCCCATCTGTCATTTCCAGCGAGGGGAAGAATCTGATCATTAACAGTTAAGGGAGTCTCTTTTTGATGGCAAAGATTTAAGGCCTATTGACCTGTCCATAAAGACCACATTTTAATGGCCGGCAAAGGGGCATATGCCCAGCTTTATGTGCAGCATGGCCCACAGCAATGAGATAGGTACCAGTTTACTTAAATTTTGTTTTCCGCACCCAAAGAGACTGATAGCACAGCTAAGGATATGAGGTCATGAGATCAGATAGCTCAAAAACCTGATATACCTAATGGGAACAAAGGGATCATGGGTTTGCTTATCTAAGATTGTCCAAGGCTACAAATGTGAATCAGAGTTATGGTCTATGGCAGTATTAATATACCCATATGCCTTCCCCATTGTCTTGGCCTAGGCTTTTATTCTGGACAAGTTTAAGCTACCTGCCTATATTTGAATAGCTCAGGTGAGTGCCATGTTTCCCGATGTAAATGCCCTATTGGAATCCTTTAAAGACAAAGAATGGGCCAAATGCATATACCAGGAGCCCGGTTGGGGAGATGATTTCGCCAATTGGCTCAAGAGGTCGTTACTGCTACCCTTTTTAAATGCCATTGTGGAGCAGGTGGAAAAGGTAATAACAATCGACCCAGAATTGCCTGAGGAGGCTATCCTGAGTATAGCCACTTCTCAAATGGTGGATCTTTTATCCGCCCAATGCGGGTCAGCAAGGGTCATTGACCCATATACCGGCCAATTAATAAGCTATGGCTCCCATCCCAGTTATGAGGAAGAAAGGGAGATATATGTGCCTTTGGAAGGGACCATTGCAGGGGAAGTGGCAAGGACAGGCCAGCCCTATCTGGTGAAAAACCTGGAGGAGGAAGAAAGATTCAAGGGGAAGCACATTATTAAAGATAGGGGGGTGCATTCAATGATTGCCGTACCATTTGAGGTCCCAAGGTTTTCACCATCAGATAGGGAGACAGTGGGGGTAATTCAACTTTACTTTAAGGATAAGGACAAAGAGTTTGATGAAGTTGAGGTGATGGTGGCAAAGCTACTTGCAAAACGCCTCAGTGTGGTAATGGCTCAAAAAAAGATATATCTGCTTCAGAAGGTAAGGGAGAAAAGGACACTTATTACTGATGCCATAATAAAGACCGCTGGGACAAGGGGTGGATTAAAGCTAAAAGATGTATTTTTAAGCGTTATGCCGGGCTTAAAAGATATAATTAATGCACATATGTGTGTTTTATTTAGTGTAGATAAGAAGTTGTCCAATGTTTATGTGGAAGCTGTGTATCCAGAAAATGCATGGACACATAGACCTGGAAATGTCTTTAGTTTGAATAGTGAAGAGGTGTTTGAAATTATATATGAATTAAGTAATTACAAAGGTAACTCAATATACGAAGTTGTCAACTCAAATTATGTCTTTATTGTAGACCCCTTGAAGAGTGAATTAATATGTGACATAACTAAAAAGTTTATTCAATTGAACAATATAAATAGCTTGCTGTATATACCACTTGTTGATGAAAAGAATCAAGATTATATTATACTGTTTGGTTCGAAAGAGAGAAGAAAAAGATACACATATGATGAAGTTGAAATTTTTTTATATCTTGGAAGAGAACTTATCAAGGCTCAAAAGATGGAGAGGCTAGATGATGCACTTCATGATTTTAAGAACCCAGCTATTGCCATAGCAGGCTTTGCCAGGAGGTTAAAGAAGCTTCTAAAGGATGACTTAAACCAGGTAAGGGACCAGATAGAAAAATATGCAGACATCCTATTGGAGGAGACAAGCAGGCTTCAAGAGTTGGCCCTCAGTATATACCACGTGGGCAGTGAAGAATTGGTTAATCTTACCCAATCCCTAAGAAGGCGTTTTGAGATAAATAAAGAGGCAATCAGGGAGCAATTGCGGCAGAATATTGCCTTGAAGGAGGGCCCCTTTGATGAGGGCCTCATGGTGTTGTGTTATCCCCTTAATCTAGAGAGGGTATTTGACAACATCCTTAATAATGCCACAAAGGCAATTCCCCCTGCAGGGGGGATCTTGGCCATCAAGACATACCGGCAGGATAGCTATGCCTGTGCTGAGATTACCAATACCGGAAGGATCCCGGAGTCTGAGCTGGGGGCACTCAAGGATGGCTCTACCCCTGGTAGAGGACTATATATCACTTACAGGATATTGAAATTGATGAATGGTGAGATTAGTGTTAAGGTTAACAATAACGAGACAACATTTATATTAAAGTTCCCAAACCATGCACTGGAAAACATAACAAAAACCAATGAAAGGAGGGATTGAGATGCCAGTTTACGAGTTCATGTGCGAAAAGTGTGAAAAACCCTTTACCTTGGTCTTGTCTGTAAAGGAGTATGAGAAGAAAGATTTTAGATGTCCAAAGTGTAAAACAACAAAAGTAAAGCAGCTAATCACTCCTTTTACAACTATTACATCTAAAAAGAGTTAATAAATGTTATGATCGCTGGCCAGCTGGGTATATTCAGTGCCCAGCTGATGTTATTTTATAATTATAGGTATCAAACGAAAGCTTAACGAATTCAGGCCTTAGTTATTATAAAAAGTACCTTACTTGAAATGTTTTGAAGACAAGGTTTAATTTTTGCCTAAAAGGAATTCCACTATATCCCTTGCATGCTGCAGTTCAGTAAATTGTGCAGTGACTGGACCCCATCCATTGTAAGTTATTATATGGCCTTCTTTTATTATTCTATCCCCAGGTCCCATTAACGAAACAGTGCTTTCAAGGGATTGGTACCATGACATCTTTGCCTTTTGAACAAATGGGGGGTAATTTGCGAGGATTGTAACATCAATTCTAAATAATTCACCTTCTGCACCTTCCTTATACAAAAGACCCTTATCCAATAACACCTCTTCAAGCCTGGCCTTCAGGAAATTTTTCAGATAGGGTTCTGTTTCGTTATCGAGGATTTTTACAGAACTTACAATAAACAATCTCTTGGGTCCGTTTGTTTCAATTAGTTGTCTAGTGGCACAGCCATGAATAAAAACAATTAAAAAAAGTATAAAAACAAAAACTCCTTTTCTCATGGACTACTCCTTTGGCTGTTCCAACCTTACCAATATAACAGGAACTGGTGACCTCCTTACCATCTTTTCTGTTACAGAACCAAAAATAATGTTTGCCACGTTGGACCTTCCCTTGGCCCCCATCACAACAAGGTCTATTTTTTCATCATTGATGATATTTAATAACTCCTCATAGGGAAATCCTGGTTTAATTATTATCCTCGGTTTAAATGATTCCCCGATCGTCTCCCTCCAGAGCTTTTCAAGGCTTGAGGTTCTATCTTGAATTTGTTCTTCTATATATCTTTGAACGGATATTCCCCCTGCTATCATACTTATTTTAGAGACAGCATCTACATCTCTCTGGTTAATAATATTTACAATGATAACTTCTGCTCCTGTGCAGTTCCCAAAATAGGATGCATATTCAAATACAGGTTTGGAATATATAGAAAAGTCAGCTGCTGCCATTATCTTTTTAACTGGTATCATGCTGTAACCTCCTATGAAAGTTATTATAATTCCAAAGTCATTGTGTCTTGATTCAAATATTCTGAAATAAGCCTTCCTTTTCCAGAAAATACATTACATTTTGCAAGGACATGATCAACTAACTGCTTCCTTAAACTATCGCCTAGAGAGTTAAAAAATGAAATAAACTCCTTATCCTGAAGTTTGGACATCTCTTCCCATAATTCTTGAACATTAAGTTTTTTTTCCTCTAACTTGGTGTCAAAATATTTTTTTGCCTCATGTGTTATGTTGTCGAGATTTGATTTAATGGAACTTATATCCTCTTCCATTTTAGTTAGCTCTTTATAAGTGCCCAATGTTAGACGGAATTCTATATCTTTATCTATGCAAGTGATGAGGAGTTCTACGCGTGGCTCCTGGTCATGTTTTTTCAGTGCAAATGAGATCTTCATAAAATGACCTCTTTGATGCAATAAGAGACCTCCCTAGCCAACTAGGATAACGGTCTTGTCCTTTACTCCCTGGAGTACCTTTTGAGATACAGAGCCTAAGAAGAACTCTTTTATGCCAGATAGTCCCCTTCTACCCAGCACAACTATGTCGTAGCCTTGGGAGGCCTCCTGGATTATATCCCTTGCAATACCCTTTTCTTCCCTCTTTAATTTTAGTTCAAGATCCTGCTTTGAAAAACCTGCCTCCATGAGCAGCTCCCTTGCCCTCCTGTGGGCATCGCTGAGGATGTCCCTCTTTCTGTCCTCCATGGCACAGAAGGCATCTTTTTGTGCCAGGAAATAAGGGGTAAGGGAGTCTCCTTGCATCTGACACACCACCAATGGATTGGGAATAACTGAAAATATGGTTATCTTACAGTCCTTTCTCATTGCCTCTGCCACAAACCTTGTTGCCTTAAACGCGCCCTCGGATTCATCAATGGCCAGCAATACCCTTTGTCCCATTTATCCCTCCTTTTCCCAATGGATTTTAGCAGACTTCCCAAGGATCAACAAACATTTCTTTGGACCTATCCATGGCCTTTGCGTCAGTTACTAAAGGATGGTGTAATGGCGATTCAATCCCATGGATAAACTGAGGTTGCCATATGCCACAATATGCAAACCAAGTAGCTAAACTCATGACAAGACAATTAATCTATTAGATTGCAAAGGGACTTTCCTTTATTTAGATCCAGGGTAGATAGTGTGCTACAAAGCTTTTTTAGTCGCTTAAGATCCCCATTCAAATAAGCTGCTATGCCCAGGTGGTACATAACACTTCTATCCATTGGAAACAGCTGTTTTGCTTTGTTAAGAATTATGTAAGCAGATTCATAATCCTCACTTTCAATAAAGATTATAGCAAGCTTTATATACAAATTTGAATCCAAAGGATTGATTCTGATTGCCTGCTCAAGTAGACCAGCAGCTTCCGCAAAACTCTTTGTGCGATAATAGACTCCTGCTAGGCCAACCAGTGCTTCATAGCACATTGGGTAACTTTCTAAAGCCTTCTTATAGTTGATGGCAGCATCCTCATAGTTTCCAGCACTGGCTTCATAGTTGGCAAAAAATACATACCTTTTTGCAATCCTGACTTGATCAGAGTTCTCATCATGGATGGAATCAAAAAAATTTGGTGCCAGGATTGATAAGCCATTTTCTACAGGTTTAGGATTTTGCTTCTTGATTGCTCTAAGTTCATTATCAGGAATGTTAATTGCTTTATTAATGTCAGTATCACAGTTTAAAATATTTGCCAGGTTTAGAGTTCTGTTAGATGATATGTCTAATTTTGCAATTGTCATGGAGTTATTAATTGCTTTTACAAAATAGTCAATGAAAAAGCTATTATTTTTTTTATCATACAAAACTATACTGCTCTTTGTGTTCCTCAGAAATTCTGTTAAAAGAGTATTGTTTACTAATACTAAGTTTGAGTCCCCCAGCAAAAAAGAATTATCCTTAATAATCGTTACTCCAGACTCATTAACAACTTCTGTTCTTAATAATTTACAATCTTTGGCACTGGAGATGGAAAAGTTAAAAAGACTAAAAAAGCAAGCAATAACGGTTAAAAAGGTTTTAGTTTTTGATGGAAACATCCTTGTGTTGTAATTATTATACTTCGCCAAAATTTCGCTGGTTTTTTACCAGCAAATCCCCAGTAGGTCAAGGTGTTTTAGGGAGGAGGAAGGATGGTTGAGAGGTTTGGCAGGATTTGCGAGATCATGGGTATTAGCCAGGCCTATAGAGATATATGGGGAAATCTCCACCAAGCAGCTCTGGAGACATTAATGGGGGTGTTACAGGGTATGGGGTTTTATGTATCCAATGAAAATCAGGTGCTGGAGCTTCAAAGGGAACTTGAAGAGAGATTAAAAAATGAGCCATTTCTGAAGCGGGTGGTATTTCAGGGGGATGGAAGGCCTATACTGCCAATAAACATTCACGGACAACCTCCCCTTGAGATGGCATGGGAGATCACCTCAGAGCAAGGGGAGGTATTTTGCGGGGGTGGTCAGGTTAGAGACACTGATCTCAAAAGGGCATGGGATAAGAAAAGGGGGGAAGTAACCACTCTGAATGTCTTATTGCCTGAGTCCCTTGGCATTGGTTACCACAAAATCAGGGTCTTTAGAGACGGGAGGGAACATGGGCAGACCATGTTCATCCTTGCCCCCAAGGGCTGTTACCTCCCCCATGGAGAAGGGCTGGCAAAACCGTGTTGGGGGCTTCAGGTACAGCTGTATTCCCTAAAATCCGGATCCAATGGGGGCGTGGGAGACCTTGGGGATTTACAGTCTCTGGCCCATATGTTAAGGCCGTGGAGGCCTAAATATTTTGCTGTAAACCCATTGCACGCCCTGTTTTCCTCCAACCCCAGTCACACCAGTCCTTACAGCCCATCCACCAGGCTTTTTCTAAATCCCATATATCTACCTTTTGGTGAGATGGTGGAATGGGCAAGGGATGAAAAGGGAGATAGTGTATGGGGGGAGGCACTTTTTAGTGAGGGTATGAGGAGGCTTAGAGATGGAGAGTGGGTATCCTATGAGGAGATCTGGCCCATAAAGCTTTCCCTTCTCAAGGCCATATACCAGAGATTTTTAAAAGGGGATTTGTCAGAAAAGGCCAAGGACCTCTTGGGGTTTAAGTCTCAGAAGGGAAGACCTTCCTATTTTTTTGGCATATTTGAGGCACTTACAAGTTATTTTAGGACACTTAATGAAAATTTGTGGGGCTGGCCGGTTTGGCCCCCGGAGTTTCAAAGTCCTCACTCCCAGGAAGTCATCGCCTGGTCACAAAGGCATGCCCAGGATGTGGATTTCTATATCTTTGTTCATTGGCTGGTGGAAGAAAGGCTTAAAAAAATCAAAGAGGGGTTTGAGGCCAGGGGCTTAGGGCTATATCTGGACCTGCCAGTGGGAGTGGATCAGGCTGGCTTTGAGCCATGGTATTACCAGGATTTGTTTGCCAAAGAAATAAACATAGGTGCCCCACAGGATGAGTTCAATCCCCTTGGCCAGGATTGGGGCCTCCCACCCATCACACCCCATAGGCTTGTGGAGCAGGATTTTAAGTATTTTATTGATACCATTCGTTTCAATATGTCATTGTGCCACATCCTCAGGATAGACCATGTTATGGGCCTAAGGAGGCTTTTCTGGATCCCCAGGGGTTTGAAACCAGAGCACGGAACATATGTACTATACCCCTTTGAAGAATTGGTTGGAATTCTGTGTGTTGAGAGTGTCAGGAACAAATGTATGGTTATTGGGGAAGACCTTGGCACTGTGCCAGATGAGGTTAGGGAGGTTATGGATAAAAGGGCAATGTTTTCCTCAGCAGTCTTTATTTTTGAAAAGGAAAATGAGGATTTTAAGGTACCAAGTAAATATAAAAGGCTTTCTGTTGCCTCTTTTTCCACCCACGATCTTCCCACACTTCGGGGTTTTTGGGAAAAAAGGGATATTGAGGTGAGGGACTCACTTTCCCTATTTCAAACAGAAGGTGTGAGGGAAAAATATATTAACTTAAGGTATTCAGATAAAACTCAAATACTAAAAATGTTAATCTCGTTGGGTTATCTTTCAAAGGATATTGAGTGGGATTTGTTCTTTGAAGCCATTAATGATGAGTTGGTGATTGCAATACACAGGTTTTTAGCCCAGTGTAATTCACTAATTGTAATGATTCAACCAGAAGATGCCATTTATGAGCTTGAGCAGAAAAATCTACCTGGCACCAGCTATGAATATCCCAATTGGAGGAAGAAGATTCCAATAGAGATAGAGAAGCTTCCTGATCACTATAGTTTTAGGAAGGTTTTGGAGATTATGAAATACTACAGGGGATGATTGAGGGATTCATTTACCTTTTTCACCTGATATAATTAATAGTTCTTTTCCCCCATAGGTCTGGCGATGAAGTATCTGGGCATGGGGCGGTATTTTGTCTTTACCTGTCTCACCCTGGAAAGGTTTCAGGGTGAGTACTATGGCTGTGGCTGGATCTCTTTTTAGTATTTCGTGGATTTGATTGGTATTTATTATCCTTAAAGGTTCGTATAGCCTGCCAAGATAGGTAAATTCTCCGTGGTATTTCCCCACATAGCATACCTGCCTTCCTTCCCCTTGGAGGGAGGCAATTGCCTGGGCAGCAGGCCTCAGATCAAAGTCCTGGGACAGGGCCTTCCAAGGTCCTAGGAGTATGAACAACAAAATCAGGAGGCTGGTGATGGGGGCTAGATAGCCATGGACTATTTTTAGTGCAAATACAAAGGCAGCTATAATTAGGAGGATCATTCCATAAAGAGGAGACATACCCCTGATGGAGTCAGGGATCTCAGGGATATACCCCTGCAAGAATGGTGCAAGGGCAAGTAAGGATGCCAAGAGGCCTAAAAAAATGGTAAGAAAACCTGAATCTAATGAAAAGGGTGCCTTGCGTTTGAAGGATATGGCAAGCAATATGGAGACTGGACACAGTATGGGCAATAAGTATTGGGGTTGTTTTCCACTGATAAAGGAAAAGCAGATAAGTGTGGATATGATCCAGATGGCACAAAACCTGGGACCGTGTTCTGAAAAGATCCATTTACCCAGTGAAAGCCACCTTGAAGGTAATATGCTATAAGGGATAAGGAGCAAAGGCAGGATTGCTAAATACCACCAAAAGGGCCTTTTGTGTGCAAAGCTGGAGGAGACCCTTCCAATGCTCTGGCCATAGAATATCTCCTGCCTGTATTCCTGGCCTCCTTGAAGGCCAGCAGGAAGGGCCCAGGCAAGGGCAATGGCAATCCCTAAGAGGGTACCCAGCAGGATGTGCCTGTAATAATTCAGCAGTGGAGTGGAACCCTTTCCCACAAGAAAAGGTGCAAGCAAACCAAAGGGAAGCACATGCACCAGCATAACAGGGCCCTTGGTGAGGATTCCCAGGCCCAGGGCAATTCCAAATATCAATGAAGCCAAAAGACCTTTGGGCCCTGAGGGGATAATCAGGAGATAGCAAAGGAGAACAAAGGTCATGAGGATCTGATCAAACATCAGGAGGGGGACAAAAAAGGAAAACAAAAGAAGGCCTAAAAGCAGGATCCCGGGCCTTAAAACGGTCTCTACTTTCAATGCCTTTGCGATGCGCTCCACCAGATATAGATTGCCCATGGCAAAGAGGGAACTTAGCATCCTGGGCCACCAGTCATTGACACCAAATAGGAACCATCCCCCATGGATAAGCCAAAAGAGGAGAGGGGGCTTGTGGCTATAGGGTTCCCCATTTAGGTGGGGTACTAGAAGATTGGCATCCCTATACATCTCCCAGGCCACAGACAGATACCTTGTCTCATCAATAGGCCATGGAGGCCTTAGATACAGGTGCGCTACAGAGATTAGGAGTAGAAAGAGGGGTAGGCCTATTTCTAAAAGTATGCTGGACCGATCCTTGGGTTTAGCCCTGGGTCTTTTTTTTGTTTTCACTGGGCTATGGTCTTTCCTTCTCTTTTTATAAGATGAAGGTTTCTTAGGTACACAAACAGTCCAAAGGCCTGGCCCAGGATAAAGACAGGATCTTTCCTATATATGGCATAGGAGAGCAATAGCATACCACCTGCTATACTGAAGTACCAGAAGGCAAGGGGTATCACACTCCTCTTCATCTTCTCACTCCAGATCCACTGGACCAAAAACCTCATGCTGAACATCAACTGACCACCAAATCCCACGGAAAGCCAAATAGTCTCAGTCTTCATGGCCTTCAAGCTCCAATATATGTGTGGATTTTAACCTTTTTTTAAGCCATAGAACCCCAAATAGGTCCACGATGCCCACCCAGAGCCTATCCCAGGTGCCGTAGTGGCTCTTGCCCCCCCTTCTTTCCCTATGGCTCACCTCTCTGGAAATCACTTCCCCACCCATGGCCAGAAACAGTGCAGGCAAGAAGCGGTGCATGTGATCAAAAAAGGGCAGGGTGAGAAAGTCATCTTTTTTAAAGACCTTTAGACCACATCCTGTATCAGGTGTGTAGTCCTTTAGGACCCTCTTCCTTATCCCATTGGCAATTGTGGAGGAGATCCTTTTTTTCCAGGTATCCCTCCTTTGTTTTCTCCACCCTGTTACTAGTAAAAAAGGCCTGCCACGGGCCTTTTTATACTCCTCTAAGAGCATGGGAATATCTGCCGGGTTGTTTTGACCATCCCCATCCATGGTCACGATGACCTGGGCCCTGGCCATCTGAACCCCTGTGTGCAGGGCCTTGCTCTGACCAGAGTTTTTTTGGTGATGTATTACTCTTAGGTTTTTGATGGTCCTCAGGGCGGTCTTTAGCACATCCAATGTATTGTCAGTGCTGCAGTCATCTATAACCAGTATCTCATAGGAAAGACCAGTTAGGTGTTCTTGTATCTCCTCCAAGAGTTTCAAGATGTTGTCAGCCTCGTTATGGCAAGGTATGACCAGGGAGAAGGACGGCAAATGGATTCCCTGGTTCTTATTGTTCCCGCCCATCTTCCAGCGACCTTAGATAATCTTTCACCTCTTCCCAGGAAGTGGCCTTTGGGGCCTTTACCCTTTCAGGGTCAGGGGGTGTATAGGTGTAGCCTTTGGCAAAGGGATGCTTGTTTTCAAAGACATAGCTAAACCATAGGGCCTTTAGCCCGGCATTTAAAGCCCCTTCCACATCTGCCTCTGGGTCATCGCCCACATATACCAGCTTTGTCCTGTGGGCCCTCAAGTGATAACAAAGGGCATCGAAGACCGTGGGATGGGGTTTTACAAACCCAATCTCCCCTGAGATTATTATGGATCTAAAGTAGGGCCTCAACCCCAGATGATCAATGATGGCCTTACACGCAGGATGGTGGGTGAAGTTGCTGAGGAGTCCCAATTCATAGTGTCTGGAAAGCTCTTCCAGTACCTGATAGACCCCTGGGATGGGCTGGGAATATTCAAAGAATATCTGAAAATAGGCATCCACTGCCCTTGATATAGCAGGATCACAGGGCTCAATAAAAAGGCCTAAGCTCCTCAATGCATCGGCGATCCAAAGGCGATTATGGGTCTCCCTACCTGTGATCCTTGCCTCCTTAAGAGACTTTATCGCAGCTCCCTTGTATGCCTCAAAGAAGAGATCCCTATTTAGGCCCATGCCTGAACTATTCAAGGCCCACAAAAGGTTTTCCATGGCTGCCTCCAAGGCATTAGGCCTTGCCACTATAAGGGTATTAAAGAGGTCAAATCCCACCTTTAACGCCATTGCTACTCCCAACAATTAAATCTCTTGGAGAATTTAATGACTATGGATTTTAGTCTGCCATCCAAGATTTGCATTACCTTTTTTTTAATAAAGAGCGGCACTCCACCATAATAGGCCTGGGCTATTCCCCCTGCTATGCAGGCCATTGTATCAGCATCCCCACCTAGAGAAATGGCATTTCTAATGGCATCTACAAAGTCCTTGGAGTCCAGGAAGGAGATAATGGATTCAGGGACTGAGCCTTGGCAAGAGACATCAAATCTATAATTAGGCCTTATGTCCTCAACGGATCTTCTCAGGTCATAACCAAAGTTGGCCTCTATGGACTCTCTTATCTCTTCTTTATCATACCCCTTCCTTGCCAAGAAAATGGCTGCAGCTGTGGCCTGGGCACCCCTGATTGCCTCTTTGTGGTCATGGGTCACCACAGTGATTGCCCTGGCAATCTCCAGGACCCTGTCCCATTCATCAAAGGCAAAGCCCACAGGACTTATCCTCATTGCTGCTCCATTCCCATAGCTGTGATATGGCTCACGGCTTTTTGTTATGGCCCACCTAAAGAAGGCTGCGCCATAACGGGCCAGGGGATACATTGCGGTATACTCGTGGAAGAGGTCCACTATGTCCCGACCTGTGAGGATGTGTTCAGCAACTGCCACGGAAAGAACAGTATCATCGGTAAAGGTGCTTTCGGCCAAGAATAATTTAAAGTCCTTGGTCTTTATTCTGTGGACCTCGTAATAAGACCCTATTATGTCCCCGGCTATTGCCCCTAACATGGCCTTCTAAGTATATACCACATGTAATGGATTGTTAGTAGAGGCTTAAAAGAGAGGATGTGGACAGCCCCCAGTCTGGTCTTTATGGCCAATGACCCCCTATGCAAAAAGAACAAGGAATATATCACTATTGCAATGACAAATTCATAGGACACAAAAAGAGATCAAATTAAATCAAGCTTAGCTATTAGAGGCCATGTAACCTGGATTGTGATAAATTTTCTGTGAGATGGTAATTTGTTTTTTGTCTTACCTTTTAGCTTGACAAATCCCCTTTGGTGAAGCAAAGTGTCCCTAAAGTGTGTGTAAAGTATAAGTAAAGGTGGGCTAAAGTGTTTACTGGGCGGTCATCCCATACCCTGGATAACAAAGGCCGTTTAATCATACCCTCTAGGTTTATGGAGGTCCTAAACAAGAGGGGCCAGGATACCTTGGTCATCACCAACCACGAGGACTGCCTATTTGCCTTTTTAAAAGAGGACTGGGAGCTGATCCAGGAAAAGGCAGCAGGCCTGCCCATGTTTGACACAGCAGCCCAGGCATACCTCAGGTATTTCATATCAGGGGCTGAGTACTGCCAGGTTAAGAACGGAAAGGTCACTATACCTCACTATCTAAGGAATATGGCCGGCATCCAGAAAGAGGTTACCTTAGTTGGGGCCTTAAAAAGATTTGAGATCTGGGATAGTAGGCGCTGGGAGGAGATTGGATTCCCCAGCAGTGCCTCTATCTTTGCCGTTAAAAAGGACGAACTAAATAAATACGGCCTTTAGGGTCTAAAGTTGGAGACCCAGTTTCATATTCCTGTGCTCCTTGAAGAGGTAGTGGGGCTATGGATCTGGAAAAAAGAAGGTGTTTATGTGGACTGTACCCTTGGAACGGGGGGTCACACCTTAGAGGCATTGAGGAAGACATATAAAGGGTGCATGATAGTGGGGCTGGATAGGGATCCAAAGGCCATTGCCCTTTCCAGGGAAAGGCTCAAGGAATATAGCCAAAGACTGATACTGGTAAAGGAGAGGTTTTCCCTTGTTGATACAGTGCTTAAGAGGCTGGGGATAGAGACAGTGGATGGATTTCTGCTGGATCTGGGTATTTCACTCTTGCAATTAAAGGACGAAGAAAGGGGATTTGCCTTTTCAGTGGATGGAAACTTAGACATGAGGATGAATGGATTGGGTGGTGCCAGTGCCGCAGATCTCATCAATTCCTTAAACGAAAGGGAATTGGAAAGGCTTTTTAGAGAATACGGAGAAGAAAAGGAATCAAAAAGGATTGCAAAAGGTATAATAGAGGCCAGAAAGAAGATACCTATCACCAAGACCTCCCAACTGGCACAGATAGTTGCCGATGCCAAAAGGATAAAGAGCAGGCGAATCCATCCAGCCACAAAGGTCTTTATGGCCTTGCGCATAGCAGTGAATAAAGAGCTGGAAGAATTGAAGATGTTTCTGGAAAAGGTCCCTCCTCTCCTAAACATTGGTGGAAGGCTCGTGGTGATATCCTATCATTCCCTGGAAGATAGGATAGTGAAAGAATACCTGAAAGATAGAAGTGGTTCACAATATAGGATCCTAACTAAGAAGCCAGTGAGGCCAGGCCAGGACGAGATAAAAATAAATCCCAGTTCTAGAAGTGCAAAACTAAGAGCAGCAGAAAGGATTTAATAATTATGCAATATGTAGAAAGACTTAGATATTCATCAAATATGACTTACAGACATGATATGGAATATCGTTATGTAAGTTCTAAATTGAAAACCTATATCGTTTGCATCTCAATCCTTCTATTATTCTTACTATTTGTTGGAATAGTTTGGATTAAGATTTATTTTTCAACAACCATTACAAAAATTGGCTACGAAATCAACAAACTTACACATGAAAAAATCACTCTGTTGGAAGAAAGGGAGAGGCTAAAGGCAGAATATGCATATCTTTTTTCTCCCTCTAATATAAAGAAAATTGCCAATGATCAGATACAACTTAAACAGATTGAAACAAAAGATTTAAGGAAGCCATAGTGCATACACAGAAAAAAATCTATTTGTCCCGGATTCATATATTAGGTGGTTTCCTGTTTGCTGTATTGATGGCCACCCTACTTAAAGCCTTTTATCTTCAAGTAATAAAGTCAGAGGAATTGAGTAAAAAGGCCATGTCAGAGGTAATTAAGTCAATAAAACTGCCGGCTAAGAGGGGATATGTCTTTGACAGAAATAACAGGCTCATCGCCTCCAATGTAGATGTAGCATCGGTGTTTGTACATCCCAAAAAGGTGGAAAACAAAGGATATTGTGCTGAAAGGCTTGGCAAGATCCTGGATATTCCCCCGACAAAAATAGCTGAGCTGTTGGAAAGCCCCAAGCCATTTTTATGGGTAAAGAGGTCAATTACCCCTTTTCAGGCATCAGCAGTAAGGGATCTGATAAAGGAACTTAAGACCGATGGAATTGGTGTTGTGAAGGAGTATACCCGTTTCTACCCCAATGGGGAGGTGGCAGGGCAGATAATAGGTTTTGTGGATATAGATAACAAAGGCATTGAAGGTATTGAAAGCTCTTTGGATTGGTTACTAAAAGGTCCAGAAACTGCAATTTATTTAATGAAAGATGCAAGGGGATGGGGATTCTCTGTATTGAAGGAGGTTACTAGCCATAAAAAAACACATCATGTTGTTCTTACAATTGATAGAGATCTACAATACGCAGTGGAAAATGCATTAAAAAGTGCTGTAATTCAGCACAGGGCCATTTCTGGAAATGCAGTACTTATGGATTGTAACACAGGTGAAATTCTGGCAATGGCAACGTACCCTGGTTATGACCCAAACAACAGTTCATCATATCCCCCTGAAAATTATCGGAATAGGTCCATAACAGATGTATATGAGCCAGGTAGCACTATCAAACCCATCGTGTTTGCCGCTGCCCTTGAACACAATGTTATTACGCCCATGACTGTTTTTGATTGTGAGGGTGGTGCCTTTAGAGTGGGTACCCATACCATAAAGGATGTGCATCCCTATCATCTCCTCTCTGCCCAGGATGTTATTGTAAAATCCAGCAATATTGGGGCCCTTAAGATGGGTGATAGGCTTGGATATGAGAGATATTTCAGTATCCTAAAAAAGATGGGGTTTGGGACACCCACCGGTGTGGAGCTTTTGGGAGAGAGGGCAGGATTTATCAGGGAACCTCAAAAGGCCAGAAGAATAGAGGAGCTTAACACATATTTTGGCCAGGGGCTCACTGTGACAAGTCTACAGATGGCCAAGGCAATGGCATGCCTGGTTAATGGTGGTTATGTGGTGAATCCCCACTTGGTGAAAGAGATAAGGGATGCTCAGGGCAATGTTGTGAAGGCCACATCCATCAGCCCCGGTGAGAAGCTCTTCAGTGATAGGACAAGTGACATAGTAAGGGGGGTACTACAGAGGGTTACTGAGGAAGGAACAGGGACAAAGGCCAAGATACAGGACTATCTTGTGGGGGGCAAGACTGGCACAGCCCAGAAGGTGGATCCTGAGACCAAATCCTATGCACCAGGGCGGTACATCTCCAGTTTCATAGGCTTTGCTCCAGCTGATAGACCAAAGGTTGTAATGGCCATTATAATCGATGAACCAAAGGGGCAGTACTATGGCGGTATTGTTGCTGCGCCGGTTTTCAGCGAAATAGGCAAGATAGTCTTGGCCAGGCTTGGTGTTGGTCCCACAAGACCATCCCCACTGGCCTTGGCCAATAATGGTATTGGGCAAAGGGGATTCTCGTTGAGGGAGGAGCTTCTCTCTGCTGCCCAGAATAATCTACTCCCTGATTTTAAGGGTATGACCATGAGAGAGGTCCTTGGAACAGCCAGGCTCCTGAGGGTACCTGTGGAAATGCAAGGGAGTGGCTTTGCATATAGCCAGGAGCCAAAGCCATATACCAGCTTGTTGGATGTGGGCAAGGTGGTGGTCTATTTCCGACCCCCCTATGGTGGATGATGGGATCAAAGGGGTTCTTTCTTGAGGCTTGGTGATATATTCAGAAACCTGGGTATGGAAATTGGACCAGAATTGGCCCATTTGGATGTGTTGGGCGTGACCCATAACTCTAAGCTGGTTAAGCCAGGTTATTTATTTGTGGCAGTAAAGGGCAGTAATCTGGATGGTCATGATTTTATTGAAGAGGCATTTCAAAGGGGGGCAGTGGCAGCGGTGTGCAATTTTAGGCCTGAGGGAATGGATCAGAGGTGCATCCCGGTGCAAGATACCAGGAGGCTATTGCCCTGGTTTTACAGGCTTATTGCTGAAGACCCTGTTTCCGCCCTGACCCTTGTGGGTATCACAGGGACAAATGGAAAGACAACCACATCCTGGCTCCTGGAGAGCATCCTATCCAATGCTGGAATAGAGGCAGGCCTTATCGGAACCTTGGGCTATAAGATTAAAGGGGGTCTGAGGCCCTCTGACCTCACTACCCCTGACCCAGGGGCATTAATGGAGATATTTTCCCTTATGGCTCATAATTCTGTAACCCATGTGATCATGGAGGTCTCCTCCCACAGCCTTGATCAGCACAGGGTTGATGCCTGCGGATTCAAGGTGGCTGTGTTTACCAACCTCACAAGGGATCACCTGGACTACCACAAGACCATGGATGCCTACTTCAATGCAAAGGCAAGGCTCTTTAGAGAGCTCTTAAGGGATATGGATTCCTGGGCAGTTATCAACGCAGATGATAGGTGGGGAAGAATACTCATCAATGAGCTGAGTAAAAAAGGGATATCATATGGTTTTGAAAAGGACTTCCAGATACACCCAAAGGACTATGAATTGAAGCCCGTTGGCATCAAGGCAGAGATCAAGACCCAGATGGGTATCATAAAGGTTTCATCTAAGTTGATTGGCAGGCATAACCTGTATAATATTATGGCAGCCATTGGTGCATCCATTGCTCTAAATATACCTAAGGAATCCATAGAAGAAGGCATAGCAGACCTGGATTGTGTGCCTGGAAGGCTGGAGCCCATAGCCCATCCCAATTCTGCAAAGATCTTCGTGGATTACGCCCACACACCAGATGCCCTGGAAAAGGTCCTTATGGCCCTGAGAGATGTCTGTACTGGAAGGCTTTTGGTGGTCTTTGGATGTGGAGGAGATAGGGACAGGGGCAAACGACCAGAGATGGGCAACGTTGCTGCCCGTCTTTCCGATGTGGTGGTGGTAACCTCTGATAACCCCAGGACAGAGGAACCAATGGTTATAATCAATGAGATATGCGCAGGGATTGATGAGGTAAGAAAGGGGGATTTCAGTCTCTTTGTGGAGCCGGATAGAAAAAAGGCCATAGAAATGGCCATAAGGATGTTAAATCCCAATGACATCCTCCTTGTGGCAGGAAAGGGTAACGAAGACTACCAGATTGTAGGCCATACAAAGGTACCCTTTAAGGACAAGGCAGTGATAATAAAGACAATAAGGGACCTAAATGGAGTGAAAAGGGGTGAATAGAACGGCCATAAAGGATGCCACAGAGGCCCTGGGAGGAGAGCTCATCTCCAAAGGTAAGGAGGAATGGTTTTCTGGTGTTTCCACCGATACCAGGACCATTTCCAGGGGAGAGTTGTTTTTTGCCCTAAAAGGGGAGAGGTTTGACGGCCACGAGTTCCTGCAACAGGCAGTGGAAAAGGGAGCAGCAGGGGTGGTTGTGGAAAGGGTCCCTGAATCCTTAAAAATACCTCCAATCCCAGTGATAAAGGTGAAAGATACCCTGAAGGCCCTTGGAGACATGGCCCACTGGTTTAGGGTGAAGAGCCAATGCTATTTGATTGCAATTACAGGAAGCACAGGGAAGACATCTACAAAGGAGGCCCTTGTAAAGCTCTTGGAACAGATGGGCCCAACCCACTATACCCCGGGTAACCTCAATAACCTGGTGGGAATGCCACTGTCCCTCACTGGCCTTGGGGCTCAGCACCTGTATTGCGTGGCGGAGATGGGTATGAATAGAGCAGGGGAGATAAAGAGATTAACAGAGATTGCAGAGCCAGACCTGGGCATAATAACAAATATAGGCCCGGCTCATGTGGAGGCCTTTGGAGGAATACAGGGTATAAGAAGGGCTAAGCTGGAGCTAGTGGAGAATATAAGGCCATATTGCCCTGTGCTACTTGATGGCGACAACAAAGAGCTTTTGCAAGAGGCAAAGGGATTTAAAAGACCCATCTTGAGCTTTGGCTCCTTGCCACATAATGACTTTGTACTGGATATAAAAGAAGAGGGGGCCCTAGGTACTTTTTCTATATACAGCAGGATAACAAATGAACAATTCTCTTTCAAGGTTCCTATACCAGTTTTTCAGTATTTAAAAAATGCAGCAATTGCAACAGCTACTGCCATTTACCTGAGAATAGATCCTGAACTCATACAAAGAGGATTACAAAATCTTAGGTCAATAAAAGGAAGGTTTCAAATTATAAAGCTGAATAGTGATATACATGTTATAGATGATTCATACAATTCTAATCCTGTTTCTTTAAAACAGGGTATTGAGACAATGAAAAAGCTATTTTCGCCATATAGAAAAATACTCTGCATAGGTGATATGTTAGAGTTAGGCAATATGAGTGAAGATGCACATATTGAAGCAGGTAAAATATGTTCTAGTTGTAAGCCTGATAGACTCTTTTTGATAGGAGAATACTCAACTATAATAAAGAATTCAGCTATTGACAATGGGCTTGAAGCAGACAAAGTTTATGTATACAATGATAAAGAAAATCTGTTAGAAGATATTTACAAAATGGTGGAGCCTCATACTGTTTTTTACTTCAAGGCGTCTAATAGAATTGGGTTGAGCAAATTAGCAGAGAAACTCGTAAATGAAATTAATAGTAAGGGGAATTTGATTTGATTTACAAGATCTTTCTAGAACTTCAGGATTTAATAAGCTGGTTTAATGTCTTCAAATACATTACCTTTAGGACCATGCTCGCTGCTGTCACTTCAATATTGATTTCTTTAGTCTTTGGAAGAAGGCTTATAAATTGGCTGAGGAGGCTGCAGATAGGGCAGTACATCAGGGAGAATGGTCCCAAGGCGCATTTTTCAAAGAAAGGGACCCCAACTATGGGAGGGGTTCTGATAATATCCAGTGTAATTATTTCTTGCCTCATGTGGATTGATTTTAGAAACAAATTATTTTTGATTGTATTGTTTATAATGATTAGCTTTGCTCTTATTGGTTTTTGGGATGATTACTTGAAAAACGTTAGAAAAAGTAGCAAGGGGCTGAGTGCTAAAAAGAAATTTATCGCACAATGTATTGCATCTACAATTGTAGCTCTTTACATATATAGCTTTAAGCTGGTAGATACCACTATTACAATTCCATTTTTTAAAAATATTAGGCCTGACCTTGGGTTACTCTATATACCATTTGTAGTTTTTCTCATAGTTGGTACCTCTAATGCTGTAAATCTCACAGATGGCCTTGATGGTTTGGCAATAGGGCCAGTGACAATTGCTTTTTTTTGCTATAGTATATTTTGCTATGTGGCGGGTCACATACGTATAGCAAATTATCTTGCATTGCCTTATGTACCAGGTGTTGGTGAAATAACCATTCTTTGTGGTGCAATTGTTGGAGCTGGGCTTGGTTTTTTATGGTATAATAGCTATCCAGCAGAGGTATTCATGGGAGATGTTGGCTCCCTTTCCCTTGGTGCTACTCTTGGTAGTGTTGCCATTGTAGCAAAACAAGAGATTGTACTATTGCTGGTGGGTGGACTCTTTGTTTTTGAGACACTTTCTGTAATACTTCAAGTTTCTTATTTTAAGCTTACTAATGGGAAACGAATTTTAAGAATGGCACCCATCCATCATCATTTTGAGTTAAAAGGCTGGGCTGAGCCAAAGGTAATTGTGAGGTTTTGGATCATAGCAATTATTTTAGGAATACTGTCCATGACAACACTAAAGCTGAGATAGTTAAATGATGCTTAAAGATAAAAGGGTTACAATCTTGGGATTGGGTATCACTGGCTATTATATGGCCAAGTGGGCCTTGGCAAATGGTGCCATGGTCACTGTAAGTGACTTGAAGCCCCGGGATGCCCTTGATCCTGTTATGGTAAAGGAGCTTTCTGATCTGGGTGTGTCCGTGGAATCAGGGGGGCATGGCCTTGAGACCCTCCTCTCTTCAGACATTATCATACCCAGCCCTGGGGTGCCCACTGATCTGGATGTAATAGGAAAGGCCAGGGCAAAAGGTATACCCATCTTAGGGGAGCTGGATATATGTGGAGGGCTTATTGACAAGCCAGTAATTGCTATAACTGGCACCAATGGCAAGTCCACTGTTACTACACACATAGGGGAGATCCTAAGGGCAAAAGGTTATAAGGTATTTGTGGGAGGAAATCTTGGAACACCTGTAATTAAACCCATTCTTGAAAGGGAGATTTTTGACCTCTATGTTTTGGAGATAAGCAGTTTTCAGTTGGATTTAGCCAGCACTTTTTCCCCACACATTGCCATAGTGCTAAACATAACACCTGATCACCTTGATAGATATCCTTCGTTTTCTAACTATGTGGATTCAAAGCTATCAATCTTTAAGAACCAAAAGACAACGGATTATGCCATTGTTAACTGGGATGACCCAGTGTTGAAGACATCCCAGATTCCCACTAAGGCAAACATACTCAGGTACTCATTTAGCCAGGGACCACTTATAAACGCCTTTTATCAGTCCAACACTATCATACTAAAGCCCCCTTTGGAAGAGATGGAGATCTCTGTCTCTGGATACAGGCTGTTTGGCAGACACAATCTCAGCAACCTGTTTGCCGTGATCATGGTGGGGGCCTTGATGGGCATGAATTCAAGGGAGTTAGAGGGGTGTATAGGTCAATTGAAGGCCCTCCCCCACAGGATGGAACTGGTGGCGGAGATTGATAACAGGATCTTCATTGATGATTCCAAGGCCACCAATGTGGATGCAGTGGTAAAGGCATTGGAGGGCTTGGATAATAATGTGGTCCTTATATTGGGAGGAAGGCATAAAGGAGCTGAATATACACCAATATTGGAAGCAGGCAACGGCAAGATCAGGTGTTGCATCTTGATGGGAGAGGCCAGCGGAATCATTGCATCATGTATTAAAGAGAGGTTCCAATACCATTTTGCCAACACCATGAAAGGGGCTGTGGAACTGGCCTATCAAATGTCCAAACCAGGGGATATGGTGCTACTGTCTCCAGGATGTTCCAGCTTTGATATGTTTAAAGATTATAAAGATAGAGGTGATGCTTTCAGAAAGGCCGTAATGGAGCTTAAGGATGGAAGAGAATCCTAAGAAGGAGAGTATTGATGTTTATATACTTGTGACATCAATATTGTTATGGCTATTTGGCTTAGTTGTTGTTTATACTGCTAGCAACCAATTATCTATTGCAAAATATGGTACTGATTTGCACTACCTAAAAAACCAGCTAATTTTTAGTGTAGTTGGAATATTGGCTATGATATTGTGTCTAAAAATTGATTTATATCAGTTAAGAGATAAAATAGGTTCAAAGTACAATATAAGCTTGATCTTGATGATATTGTCTTTCATACTCCTTTGTATGGTATTTGTACCAGGATTAAGTCACAGAGCTGGCAATGCAACCAGGTGGATTAATCTAAAATTTTGTAAGTTGCAGCCATCAGAACTGCTGAAGATATGTCTTGTAATATATATAGCAAATTATATGACAAACAATCAAAGGTCAATGATGACACTGAGAGATGGATTTATAAAACCGTTTCTAATCCTGATGCCTTTTGTTGCCCTATTATTTTTACAGCCGGATGTGGGTACTATCATAATACTATGTGGGTGGTTGTGTGGGATGCTCTTCATAGGGGGGGCAAGGCCGGTGTATCTCGCCATATTGGGTGGTATTGGCCTTGCTTTGGTAAGCATGTTTATTTGGGTGAAGGGCTATAACATTGACAGGATCATGATCCATTTTAACCCATGGAAGGACCCATTGGGTAAGGGCTTTCAACCCATACACAGCATGTATGCCTTTGCCCTTGGGGGCTTATTTGGAAAAGGCCCTGGAGAGAGTATTCAAAAATTGTTCTATCTCCCAGAGCCTCACACTGATTATGCCCTTAGCATTGTGGCAGAGGAATTTGGATTTATTGTTGTTGGGATCATAATATTCTGTTTTGGTTTCATAATCTATAGGGGTATCAGGCTGGCCCACCTTGCAAAGGACAAGTTCATATCCTTCCTGGCATGGGGTCTTACAAGCATGTTTGCCTTGCAGGTGATCATAAATGTGGGTGTGGCCACTGCCCTATTTCCCCCAAAGGGGCTTACTTTGCCCTTTCTCAGCTATGGGGGCTCTTCCCTGGTGGTAACCTTTGCAAGCGTTGGTCTCCTTTTAAATATCTCTTCCTCCCTTAACAGAACAGGGGTGGTGAGGAAGAGATTATATGCCCAGGCCTTTTAAAGGATGGGAGATGGGCAGGAACCATACTGGGTCTGAGCCTAGGGTCCTCTTAGTAGCTGGTGGCACTGGTGGGCATCTGTTCCCGGGCATATCCGTGGCCCAGGCATTGATGGAACATGGGGTCTTTCCAACGGTGGTGATTACAGGCAAAGATATGGAGATAAGCTCAGTGATAATCCATGGCCTTTCTTACAAGACCTTTACCGTTAGAAAGATAATGGGACAAGGTCTTTGGGAAAGGCTAAAGGGTATCTTCCAGATCCCCGTTAGTGTGTTAACTGCTGTATCCATGCTCAAGGAATTGAGGCCCCACCTGGTATTGAGCATGGGGGCCTATCTGGCTGGGCCTATTTGTGTAGCTGCAAGGTTCCTAGGAATACCTATTATGATACACGAACAGAACTCCTTTCCTGGGATTACAAACAGGCTTTGTGCTAGGCTTTGCCAGGTTGCCTTTATCTCCTTTGAGGAAAGCAGGGCTTACCTCAGGGCGAGGTCTGTAATCCTCACTGGGAATCCCATAAGAAAAGAGCTCTTGTTGAGTAGCCAGTTGGCCAAATACCCCAATGATTATAATAGCGTCCTTGTACTGGGAGGGAGTCAAGGGGCAAGGTTTCTAAACCAACTGATGTCCCAGACCTTCGTTGTTCTGAGATCAAGAGGCCTGGTATTGAAGATATACCATCAGACTGGGCCCCAGGATCTTGAGTCCGTCCTTGCCCACTATGAAAAGAATTCAATAGATGCCCATGTCTTTGCCTTTAGGCCTGATATGGGTGAAGTATATCAAAGGGTGACCATGGCAGTGGCCAGGGCTGGTGCAGGGACCATATATGAGCTGGCCCAATTTGGCATACCTTCTGTGCTTATCCCATATCCCCATGCAGCCAACAGGCACCAGCACCTAAATGCCCAGGCAATGGTGAGGGCTGGGGCTGCCCTGATGTTTGATCAAGAAGAGATCAATCCTCCCATGATGGCAGAGGTGATACAGAACATGCTCAATGACAGGGAGAGACTCCTTAGAATGCACCTCAATGCAAAGGCCTTTTCTAAGCCCAATGCCGCTGCCCAGATTGCCGAGGAGGTCCTGTATCTCCTCAAAAGGAAGGGGGTGCTTAATTGAGGCCCCTTGGTGGCACCAAAAGAATACACTTTGTGGGCATAGGTGGCATAGGCATGAGTGGTATTGCCGAGCTCTTACTAAACCTGGGTTATGAGGTCACTGGCTCAGACTTGAAGGAAGGTTCCACCATTGAGAGGCTCAGGCAACTAGGGGCGAGAATCAGCATAGGCCACAGGGAAGAAAACCTGTCAGATCCAGATGTGGTTGTATATTCCTCTGCCGTGCCATTGGATAATCCAGAGATATTGGCTGCCCAGGACAAGGGCATCCCTGTTATCAAAAGGGCAGAGATCCTGGCAGAGCTTATGAGGCTCAAGTACGGGATAGCTATTGCAGGGGCCCATGGAAAGACCACCACCACCTCTATGGTGGCCTCTGTGCTTACAAAGGCAGGGCTGGATCCAACAGTGGTGATAGGCGGCAGGCTCAATGTATGGGGCGGCGCAAATTACAGGCTGGGTGAAGGGGATATCCTGGTGGCAGAGGCAGATGAGAGTGATGGCTCGTTTCTTCACCTGTTTCCCATCCTGGCTGTGGTGACCAATATAGACAGGGAGCACATGGACTTCTACAGGTCCATGGAGACACTCAGGGATACCTTTGTACAGTTTCTCAACAACTTGCCTTTTTATGGCAAGGGATTCTTGTGTCTGGATGATGAAGAGGTCCAGTTGATCCTTCCAAGGGTAAACAGAAAGGTGGTGACCTATGGCCTCAGTCAGCAGGCAGACCTGAGGGGCTCATCCATAAGAAAAGAAGGGGCAAAGGTGAGTTTTGAGGCCACATTCCATGGTCAACCTCTGGGCAGGATAGAGGTGGGTGTGCCAGGGGAACACAATGTGAGAAATGCCCTGGCAGCAGTGGGCATTGGCCTGGAGTTGGGCCTCTCCATTGATGTAATCAGGGCCGGGTTACAGGATCTTGGAGGCCTTGCCAGAAGGTTCCAGATAAAGGGAGAGAAAAAGGGCATAGTGTTTGTGGATGATTACGGCCATCATCCCACAGAGATCCATACAGTGCTTAAGACTGCAAAGGAGGTATGGCCCTTCAGAAGGCTTGTGGTCTTGTTTCAGCCCCATAGGTACACAAGGACAAGGGACCTGGCAGAGAGGTTTGCAGTCTCCTTCTACTACTCAGACCTTTTGGTGGTTTTTCCCATATACCCTGCAGGGGAGAGTCCCATTGATGGGGTTGATCACCATAACCTGGCAAGGGAAATCAAGTCCCATGGCCACAAGGATGTGTTTGTACAGGATGCCATGGAGGCCCAATTGGTTCTGCCCTTATTAAGGCAAGGGGACGTGGTCTTGACCTTGGGTGCAGGGGATATCTTCAGGCTTGGAGAAGAGCTGATTGAAAGCATCTAAATTCATAAAAGCCATACAAGAACTGAAAATAGGGTCCCAACCAGGGTTGGATATCCGTCATGACCTCACCTTCAAGGACCTTACCTCCATAAAGGTGGGGGGCGCTCCTTTGGCCACTCTCATTGCAAATACTGAGGAGGCATTGGCCCAGGTAATCTCCCATCTAAGGAGGCTTTGTATTCCTTATTTTGTCCTGGGCAAGGGTACCAATGTACTGGCCCCTGATAAGGGGATGGATGGCGTGGTGGTGAAACTGGGAGGTGAGTTGAAAAGGGTGATGGAGACGGAAGAAGGGCTTTTGGCCTATGGAGGTGCCACAATCTCCTCCCTTTTGCAATATGCACTGAAAAATGCCCTGGCAGGGCTTGAGTTCCTTGTGGGGATACCTGGCACTGTGGGTGGTGCTATAAGAATGAATGCAGGGGCCTATGGCAGGGAGGTGAAGGACGTCCTTGCCTGGGCCGAGGTCTTGGATCCTGTGGAGGGGAAGAGGAAATGGGATATCCATGAGCTGGGGCTTGCTTATCGTTGCTCCAAGCTTAAAAGGGATCAGGTGGTGGTGTCTGCTCTTTTTATGGTTAAGCCCTCAAGGAAGGAGGCAGTCTTCAACGAGATGAAGAGATTGCTCCACAGAAGGATCCAAAGCCAGCCCAGTAATGTCCCCACCATGGGGTCAGTGTTCAAGAACCCAGAAGGGGATTATGCAGGGAGGCTAATAGAAGAGGTGGGATTAAAGGGCCATAGGATTGGGGGCGCAGAGGTCTCCATGAAACACGGGAATTTCATCATTAACACAGGTGCCGCCAGTTCCAAGGAAATCATTCAGTTGATAGAAGAGATTAAAAAAAAGGTAAAGGAAAAGACAGGTAAGGGCCTTGAGTTAGAGATTGTAATTATACCTGAGAGCTTAACATAGAGACTTTGAGGGCATATTTAATGTCGGTATATCTCAATACAGGGCGAGATAGAGTGGAAGATGGGAAAAGATATGGAGCTGTGAAGTTATTAAGCATATTTACACTAATTATACTTGGGTCTGCTTTAATTGCTATTGTAATTAAGTACTTCCTCATGATAAGCTATACAATAATAAGCAATGTATCTTTTTTTAATTTGAAAGAAATACACATAAAGGGAGTTGATGATAGGATGGCAACAGAGATCCTTGCTCTCGCAGGGATAGAAACTGGTAAGAATATATGGAAATTAAATCCTAAACAAATTAAAAATAGTATAAAGCTTCACAAGTCAGTAGTTGATGTGGCTGTAAAACGCAGTTTTCCAGATAAGATTTATATATTCTTGGAAGTACGTAGGCCCTATGCAATTGTTTTATATGAGAAACCTTACTATATCGACAGTACAGGTAGAGTTATTAAACAGGTTAGCATAATAGATGAGCAAGAATGTCCTATAATTACAGGAATTTCAAGGTCAGACCCAGAGCAAGAAGAGTTTTTGAAAAAGCAGGCTTTGTATGTCTTAGATACAATATCCAGGAATCAGAGGCCTTTTTCCCTTTCAGAACTCAGTGAGGTGCATTTTATAAATGACTTTTTTGCCTGTTTGTATTTTAGAAGTGCCCCTTTTGCCATAAAGGTGTACCTCCCTGAGTTGGAGACGCAACTAAAGGCACTAAAAATCGTCCACAGTTACTTAAGGTCCATGGGCGAGGAGAAGAAGGTGGCTTTGATCACACCATTTTACAAATCAGGTGTGGCAGTGGCCTTTAGGGATTAGGGATGCTGTTGGGGGGCAGGCACAACACCATAACAGGGCTTGATATTGGTACCACCAAGATCTGTGTCTTGGTGGCACAGGTAAAGGAGAAAGGGCTTGAGATAATAGGGACTGGTATTGCCCCTTCTGATGGCCTCAGAAAGGGTGTGGTGATTGACATGGAATCAACGGTTACTTCTGTTAGAAGGGCCTTGGATGAGGCTGAAAGGTCAGCAGGGACCAAGGTCCACTCTGTAATAACTGGAATAGCCGGAGGCCATATCAGGAGTTACAACACTACTGCCAGCGTCACCTTAAAGTCAGGGGAGGTGAGGGAGGAGGATATAAAGAGGGTCCTGGAATTAGCAAGCTCTGTACCTGTGCCGGTGGAAAGGGAGGTAGTTCATACAGTGGTTCAGGAATACACCCTGGATGAGCAGAGGGGGATAAAAAACCCAATGGGAATGAGCGGGAATACCCTCCATGTGAACCTCCATGTGGTAACTGCTGCTGTGGCCTCGGCACAGAACCTGATCAAGGCAGCAAATATGGCAGGGGTGGATGTGGATGACATAGTTCTTCAGCCTTTGGCCTCTGCAGAGGCAGTGCTTCACCACGGCGAGAAGGATTTGGGCACAGCCCTTGTGGATTTTGGGGGAGGCACAACGGATATGGCTGTATATTACGGGGGAACTGTAAGATATACCAGCGTATTACCTTTGGGTGGTGACAATCTCACCTATGATCTGGCCATTGGACTCAGGATCTCCAGGCAAGAGGCAGAGGCCCTTAAAAAGACCCATGGTTTTTGCCACAGGGAGTGTGGGGACCTTGAAGAGGGTGTGGAGCTCAAGACCAATACAGGCTGGAATGAGAGGGTTGTGTCAAAGGGCCAGATCCTGGCCATCCTGGAGCCCAGGGTAAAGGAGATCTTCACCCTCCTGAAAGAGGAGACAGTGGAGCAACATGTAAACCAGCTTATAAACATGGGCCTTGTAATCACCGGGGGGAGTTCCCTTTTGCCAGGTATGTTAAAGAGGGGTTCAGAGGTATTTGGGGTACCCACAAGGTTAGGATACCCAAAGGGTATAGAGCGTGGGATGGAGTCCATTGCCAGTCCCGTGTATGCCACTGCAGTGGGGCTGATAATTTACGGATCCAGGCGGTTAAGGGGAAAAAAGATGTTTAGGAGGAATCAGGGAAACATCTTTTACAAGGTACTTAGACGGATGCGTAAATGGTTTTCCAATGCATAAAGGTAAAAACATAAGGAGATAAAAGGAGGTTGGAGATGGGCTTTGAATTTGTGGAAGAACCCAAAGGAAAGGAAGTGGTGAGGATCAAGGTAATAGGTGTTGGCGGTGCTGGGGGTAATGCTGTAAATAACATGATCTCCAGCAATATGGAAGGGGTTGAGCTCTATGTGGCCAACACTGATTTGCAGGACTTAAACAGGTCCAAATGCCTCAATAAGGTGCAGCTTGGTCCACAGACCACAGGAGGGAAGGGATGTGGTGGAGAGCCGGCACTGGGGCAAAAGGCTGCTGAGGAGAGTGTAAATGAGATAAAGTCAGCACTGCAGGGTGCCAATATGGTCTTCATTGCCGCTGGCATGGGTGGAGGAACAGGAACAGGGGCAGCCCCTATCATAGCCTCAATCTGCAAGGAGCTAAATATCCTTTCAGTGGCAGTGGTTAGCAAGCCATTCCCCTTTGAAGGTCAATCAAGGATGAAAAAGGCCATGGAAGGGGTGGAATGTCTTAAAAAAGTGGTGGATAGCATAATAGTCATCCCCAATGAAAAGCTCTTGGGCATAGGTGGAAAGAGCACCAAGTTTAGGGACCTATTTCTGAAGGCAGATGAGGTCCTATTCCATGCGGTGAAGGGCATCTCAGACCTGATAACCAGAGAGGGATATGTGAATCTGGACTTTAATGACCTTAAGCGGGTACTTTCTTTCCCAGGCAAGGCCATTATGGGGCTTGGAAGGGCAAGTGGAGAGAACAAGGTCATGGAGGCCACCAGAAAGGCCATTAGCTCACCACTATTGGAAGACTCTGACATAAAGGGTGCCAGGGGCCTTATTATGAACTTCACAGGTACCGCAGACCTTTCTGCGGAGGAGATAAGGGAGGCCTCGGAGTTCTTACAAAAGCTGGTCAGCCCAGAGGCTGAGACGTTTTGGGGCCTTGTATTTGATGACAATATGGGGGATGAGGTGGAGGTAACAGTGGTGGCCACTGGCATAAATGGGCAGGTGGAGCAGGTGCAAAAGGGAATGGGTGGTAATCAGGGGAAGATTGTAAAGTTAAGGGATGCAACCCCTGAAGAGGCCCATGCAGAATGGGATGTGAGGGGTCCTGGATTGGAGAGACTTGAGAAACATGTGATCCATAGTAATTCCATGCAGAGGCAGGAACTGAAGGAAAAGGAAAAAAAGAAGGGCTCCATCTTTAAGGACCTGTTTGGGGTGAGAGACAGGCTGGATTACCCCACATTCCTGCGGGTGAAGGAGCTGCCTGAAAAGGCCTAGGTCTTTGGTGGGGGAGAGAAGGGAAACTGGACTTAACATAGGTATTGCCCTTGTTTACCCCAATGTTGCCCCATTGGGCTTGGCCAACTTGGGTATGTGGAAGGTCTTTACCCTTTTATCATCATACCCGGGAATAAGGGTAAAGAGGCTCTTTGTACTGGAAAATGGCGAGCCTTTCCAGCCCAAAAAGGTAGTGGATGAGGAGGGCAGCGTTGTTTCCCTCAGGCAGTTCCACATCATTGCCTTCTCCATCTCCTTTGAAAATGACATCTTAAACATACCCCTTATACTGGAGGGGTCGGGGCTCAGGCCCTTTTCCCTGGATAGGGAGGAAGATGACCCCATTGTCCTTGCAGGGGGTGTGTGTGTAAATGCCAATCCA
>FWWM01005012.1_pt1 | contig 29792 bp, 25 predicted proteins | sample 2228351 | NCBI WGS metagenome assembly FWWM01 (sample SAMEA103939774, study PRJEB20133) | metagenome | reverse complement strand
ATGAGGAGCACCACCGCCAGGAAGATCGAGAAGAAGGCGGGCAGGTCCTGCCAGTTGAATTGCAGCACCTGCGTGCGGTCGGTGATCCAGCGGAATTGCAGCGGCTCCAGCCCCAGCAGCGTGGGCAGCGTGTTGACCCCCCCGCGCGGGTTGAACAGCCAGCGCCAGATGGTGCCCGTCACGATGAAGGACAGGGCCATGGGGAAGAGGAATATGGTGCGGAAGACGCTCTCCCCCTTGATGTTCTGGTCCAGCATGATGGCCAGCCCCAGCCCCATCCCCAGGCAGCCGATGAGGAAGAAGACGGTGAAGAAAAAGGTGTTCACCAGGTCCTGGCGAAAGCGCACGTCCAGGAAGCCGGTGAACAACTGGTTGTAGTTCTCCAGGCCGATGAAGTTGATCTGCGGGTTGGCCGCCAGGCCGGACCAGTCTGTGAGCGAGACGTAAAAGGTGCGCCCGATGAAGCCGTAGACGAAGATCGCCAGCAAGATGATCGAGGGCAGCAGCATCAGGAAGGCCACCACGCGATCCCGGTTCACGCGCCTGATGCGCTGGAGCAGCGCGGGCGACTCTGTGAGGGTACTCATGGGAGCTTCTCCTCTGTTCGTGCAGAGGCAAACACCGTTTGAGGCAATAGCGGCTCTAACTATACCATAAACCGGATCGCTGAATAAAAGGGGCGGGCCGCCAGGACCCGCCCCCTGTTTGGCTGGCAACCGCGTTTGCGGTTACATGCCCTGGATGATCCCGGACTGGATGGCGATGGCCTGCGCCGCGTTGGAGGCCGCCATCGGGTCACGCGAGCCGAGGAAGATCTCCATGACCGTGGCGAAGTCGCTCATGAAGCGCTCGTTGGCCATCGCGCCGTGCACCAGGCTGCCCACGATGGTGTCGCTGGACCAGTCCTCAGCCGCCGAGCGCAGGTAGGCGTTGTAGAGGTCGGGGTTGGTCACGTCGCCGTTGAGGTTGGCCGGGATCGACCCCTTGAGCGGGTTGAAGATGTCTTGCCCCTCCGCCGAGCCGAGCATGCGCAGCCAGGCGATGGTGTTGTCGCGGTGCGGCGCGCCCACCGGCAGCCCGAAGGAGTCGGAGAGCATCATGAAGACGCCGTCCGTGCCGGGCGGTGGCGCCCAGCCGAAGCCTTCGCCAGGCTCCAGGCCCAGGGTGGTGGTCATGTACCCGGCGGCCCAGTCGCCCATCACGTTAAAGGCGGCGGCGCCGTTGACCACCATGTCGGTGGCCTGCTGCCAGGAGAGCGACGGCGCGTCCTCGTTGGTGCAGGCCAGTATCTGGCCAAAGAGGTCCCACACGGCGACGACATCGTCATCCGTGAAGTTCTTCTCGCCGGTCCACAGCGCGTTCCAGCCCTCAGGCCCCAGCTGCGAGAGCGCCACGCTCTCCCACAGGTGCTGGGCCGTCCAGTTCTCGCCCAGCGCCAGCGGCACCACCCCCGCGTCCTGCAGGGTGGGGCAGATGGCCAGGAAGTCCTCCCACGTGGCGGGCACGTCCACGCCCCATTCCTCCAGGTTGGCGGGCACGTACCACAGCACGTTGGAGCGGTGGATGTTGACCGGGACCGACCAGATGCCCTCCTCCGTGCTGATCAGGTCCAGCAGGCCCTGGGGGAAGGCTTCCATCCAGCCCTCTTCCTCGTAGAGGAAGGTCAGGTCTTCCATGCGGTCGGCCACCACCCAGGTCCCGATCAGCTCCTGCCCGGCGTGAACCTGGAAGGTATCCGGCGGGTCGCCGCCCAGCATGCGGGTCTTGAGCACGGCTTTGGCGTTGACGCCCGCGCCGCCGGTCACCGTGGCGTTGATGACCTCCACGTCCGGGTACAGTTCGTTGTAGTGGGCGATCAGGGCCTCCAGGGCAGGCCCCTCGTCACCGGCCCACCAGGAGAAGATCTCCAGTTGGCCGGAGAGCTGCTGGGCCAGCGCCAGGCTGCCTACGCCCAGCAGCAGGCTCAGCACCAGCGCAAGGCTTAATACTCTTCTCATCGTTCTTCCTCCTCAAAAAACCGTAACCTGCTCAAAGAAGCGTGCAGGGCTTTCTGCGCCTTTCTTACCAGACAGCCCCGTCACGCTATATATTATACAACTTTCTACAGCCCTTGTGCACGAAATTCTTGCTTCAACGGCCTCCACAGGGCAAAAAAAGCGGCTCTTTGGGGAGCTTTGCCCCCTGGTGGGCCGGTCATTCCCCCTGCCCGGCGCGGCGGCGTTGCTCCTCCGCCAGCTCCTGGGGCGTGTTGATGTTGACAAAGGAGCGCAGGCCGGGGTCGTAGCGCCGCACCTCCGCCTCCTCCACGAAGCGCACGCGCACCTTGCCGTAGAACCCGATGGCCTTCAGCCGGTCCTGCTCGATCTTCTCCCGCATCGGCCCCAGGCAGGCCTTGCTGTAGACGGCGTGCAGGGCTTCCGGAAACCCGTTGATACGGGGTACAATCACGTCAAAGCCTTCGCGCAGGCTGATCAGGTGCTCCAGCAGCGCCCGGTTGAGGAACGGCATGTCACAGGCCACGCACAGCGTATGCTCGGTGGGGCTGTAGGTCACGGCGGTGTAGAGGCCCCCCAGGGACCCTTTGTCTGGGATCACGTCGCGGAACATGGGCAGGCCCAGGTGCGCGTAGTCCTGTGGCCGGTTGGTGATCAGGATGGTCTGCGCGCCCAGCGGCCTGGCCCGCTCCAGCACGTGGTCGATCAGGGTCTTGCCCAGCAGGGGCACGAAGCTCTTGTCCACGCCCATGCGGCTGGACCGCCCACCGGCGAGGACGGCAACGGTGATCGGGTCTGGCATAGGTGGCTTCCTCTGGCGACTCAAGATGGCCGACTGTAACGGATACCGCTGATGGCACAATTTTTCAACGTGCTGCCGCCGGATGACGCCCGCGCGCACTGGCTGGCCCAGGTGACTCACCGCATGCCCTCCGGCCCGGACGCCGGGGCCATTGAGCGGGCCATCACCCTCGGCGAGCCGGTGGTGGTGGGGGCCGTCTCCAGCCCGGAGGACCTGCCCGCCTTCCCCCGCGCGACGGTGGACGGCTACGCCGTGCGGGCGGCGGATACCTTCGGCGCGAGCGAGGCGCTGCCCGCCTACCTGGCCGTGATCGGCGAGGCGCGCATGGGGGAGCGCCCCACGGTCAGGGTCGGCGTGGGGCAGGCCGTGCTGGTCCACACCGGGGCCATGCTCCCCGACGGGGCCGACGCGGTGGTCATGGTGGAGCATACCCAGCAGGCCGCCGGGGACGAGGTCGAGGTCCTGCGGCGGGTGGCCCCAGGGGAGAACGTGCTGCAAGTCGGCGAGGACGTGCGGCGGGGCCAGCCTGTGCTGCCCACCGGGTCCCGGCTGCGCCCGCAGGACGTTGGGGCGCTGCTTGCGCTGGGCCTCGGCGGGGAGGCCCGCCCGCTGCCGGTGCGGGCGCGGCCCCGTGTGGCCATCTTCTCCACCGGCGACGAGGTAATCCCCCCGCACCAGGCCCCCCAACCGGGCCAGGTCCGCGACATCAACAGCCACACCATCGGCGCGCTGGTCGCCCAGGCGGGCGGGGTCCCGGAGCGCCGGGGCATCGTACCCGACCGGGCGGAGGCCCTGGGGGCGGCGCTGCGGGACGCGCTGGCCCCCCCCGCCGCCGACATGGTGGTGGTCACCGCCGGGAGCAGCGTCAGCGTCCGCGACATGACCGCCGACGTGATCAGCCGCCTGGCGGCAGAGCTGGGGGGGCCGGGCGTGCTGGTGCACGGCGTGGCCATGAAGCCGGGCAAGCCCACCATCCTGGCCGTGGTCGGCGGCAGGCCGGTGCTGGGCCTGCCGGGCAACCCGGTCAGCGCCGTGGTGGCCTTCTGGCTGTTTGGCATCCCGGCCATCTACCACCTGCTGGGGGCGCGGATGCCGCCCCGCCCCCGCCTGCTGGCCACGCTGCGGGCCAACGTGCCCAGCGCCGCCGGGCGCGAGGATTACGTGCCCGTCCTGCTGTACGACGAGGGGGGCCAGGCGCAGGCGGAGCCGATCTTCGGCAAGAGCAACCTCATCTTCACGCTGGTGCGCGCCGACGGCCTGCTCAAGGTCCCCTTGAACGCCACCGGACTGCGCGCCGGTCAAGCAGCGGAGGTCTATTTCTTCTGATGTCGGCCTATCATTGGGGGGAGCCATGAACGGCGATGACAGAAGAAAAACCAGGGCGCAGTTGATCGACGAGCTGGCCGCGCTGCGCCAGCGCATCGCTGAGCTGGAGGCCCGCCGGGCCGGGGGCGGCGCGGCAAGGGCGTCTGAGACTGAGGGAGAGCGCCTGCGCCAGGTGATCCAGAGCATGCCGGTGATGATGCTGGCCTTCAATGAGAGCCGCACCAGCATCATCGTCTGGAACCGGGAATGCGAGCGGGTCACCGGCTACAGCGCGGAGGAGATCGTGGGCAACCCGGACGCCCCCCGGCTGCTGTACCCCGACCTGGCCTATCTCTACCGCCTGCGGGACCTCTGGCGCGAGTCCGGGGACGATTACCGCGATGTGGAATGGCAGATCACCTGCAAGGACGGCAGCGTCAGGACGACGGCCTGGTCCAACATCTCGGACCGCTTCCCCATCCCCGGCTGGGGGACCTGGGCCATCGGCGTGGACATCACCGACCGCAAGCGGGCGGAGGAGGCGCTGCGGGCCGCTCACGACGAGCTGGAGCGGCGCGTGGCGGAGCGCACCGCCGACCTGGCCACGGCCAACGCCCAGTTGCAGGCGCAGATCACCGTGCGCAAGATGGCGGAGCAGGCCCTGCGGCAGAGCGAGGAGCGCCTGCGCACCGTGCTGGAGCACATGCCGGTGATGCTGATCGCCTACGATATGGAGGCCAACAGCATCGTCTTCTGGAATCGGGAGTGCGAGCGGGTCACCGGCTATAGCGCGCAGGAGATCGTCGGCAAACCGGCCACCCTGGTCAACCGGATGCTCTATCCCAACAAGGCCTATCTGCACCGCCTATGGGGCGAGATGCTGGAGCGGGGCGACGACTACCGCGACTGGGAGTGGGAGTGGGCCTGCAAGGACGGCTCCTTCAAGACCATCGCCTGGTCCAACATCTCGGATCGCGTTCCCATCCCCGGCTGGGGGACCTGGGCCATCGGCGTGGACGTTACCGAACGCAAGCGGGCGGAGGAGCGCGCCATCGAGCTGGCCGTGGAGCAGGAGCGGGTCAAGCTGCTGGAGCGCTTCATTGGCGATGCCTCGCACGACCTCAAAACGCCGCTGATGAGCATGAAGTTCAGCCTGGGCGTCCTGCGCAAGACCGGCGATCTCCAGCAGCGGCAGCGCCACCTGGACATCCTGGATGTTCAGGTCCGGCATCTGGAGCAGGTGTTGGAGGACCTGCTCAGCATCGTGCGGCTGGAAAAAGAGTCCGGGCTGGAGTACAAGCCCTTTGACCTCAACCGGCTCCTGCGGGGGATCGTCGCCGAGCACGAGCCGCTGGCCGCGCAGAAAGCGCTGGCGCTGGAGTTCTGCCCGGCTGCGGCGACGCTGCCCATCCGTGGGGACGCCATGCAGCTAGACCGCGCCATCGCCAATCTGGTGATCAACGCCCTCAACTATACGCCCCCCGGCGGGGCGGTCACAGTCCGCTCCTTTACGCGGGATCGGTGGGCCTGTGTGCAGGTGCAGGATACCGGGATCGGCATCAGCCGGGAGGACCTGCCCCACATCTTCAAGCGCTTCTTCCGCGCCGACCAGGCCAGGAGCACCAACACCGGCGGCATGGGGCTGGGCCTGGCCATCACGCGCAAGATCGTGGAGGCCCACCAGGGCACGATTGAAGTGGAGAGCGCGCCTGGCGCGGGCAGCACCTTCACCGTCCGCCTGCCGCTGCCCGACGGCACAGAAGCAGAGGACTCCTCACCATGACCGCCGACGACCGCAATATCTACCTGCACGACATCCCGCTGGACGAGGCGTGGGGGCGCTTTACAGAGGCGCTGCGGGCCGCCGGGCTGTGGCAACCCTTGCCCGGCGAAGCCGTCCCGGTGGAGGAGGCGCTGGGCCGCGTGACGGCGGAGCCGGTGTGGGCGGCGGTCAGCGCGCCGCACTACCACGCCGCAGCCATGGACGGCTACGCGGTCCGCGCCCAGGATACCGTCGGCGCGACGGAGACCGTCCCCCTCCTGTTGCAGGAGGGCCTGCCGGAGGAGGTGGCCCGCCCGGCGCAGCCGGTCAACACCGGCCAGCCGCTCCCCCCCTGGGCCGACGCCGTGATCATGGTCGAGCACGTCCAGCCCACCGGGGAGGGGCTGCTCATCCGCGCCCCGGTCGCGCCCTGGCAGCACGTCCGCCCGCTGGGGGAGGACATGGTAGCCACCGAGCTGGTGCTCCCCGCCAACCACGTGCTGCGCCCGGTGGACCTGGGGGCCATCGCCGGCTGCGGGCATGCGCGGGTGGTCGTGCGCCGCAGGCCCCTGGTGGCCATCCTGCCCACGGGGAGCGAGCTGGTCCCCCCCGGCCAGGCGCTGAAGCCGGGCGACGTGATCGAGTACAACAGCATCGTCCTGGCCGCGCAGGTGCAAAGCTGGGGGGGCCAGCCGTTGCGCCTGCAACCCGCGCCGGACGACCTGGCCCGCATCCGCACGGCGGTCTCTGACGCGGTCGCCACCAACGCGGACCTGGTGCTGGTCAACGCCGGGTCCTCGGCGGGCAGCCGGGACCACACGGCGGCGGTGGTCGAGTCGCTGGGGGAGCTGCTGGTGCACGGCATCGCCGTGCGGCCCGGCCATCCGGTGATCCTGGGCCTGCTGCGCGGCGAAGGGCGGCAGGTCCCCGTGATCGGCGTGCCGGGCTACCCCGTCTCGGCGGCGCTGACCGGCGAAATCTTCGTCAGGCCGCTGCTGGAGAAGTGGCTGGGCCGCCCGCCGGACCCGGCCCCGACCGTCGAGGGCGAGCTGACGCGCAAGGTGCTCAGCCCCACCGGCGACGACGAGTTCCTGCGCGTGACAGTGGGCCGGGTGGGCGAGCGGGTGCTGGTCACGCCGCTGGGGCGCGGCGCGGGCGTGCTCTCCTCGCTGGTGCGGGCGGACGGCATCGTGCGCATCCCCCGCTTCAGCGAGGGGTACGACGCCGGGGCGCGCGTCACCGTCCACCTCTACCGCCCGCCCAGGGAGATCGAGCACACGGCGCTCATCATCGGCAGCCACGACCTGACGCTGGACCTGCTGGCCCAATTCCTGGCGGAGCGGCATCCGGCCTATCGCCTGGTGAGCGCGCACGTGGGCAGCCTGGGCGGCCTCATCGCGCTGCGGCGGGGGCAGGCGCACATGGCGGGCTGCCACCTGCTGCACGTGGAGAGCGGCGAGTACAACGCGCCCTACGTGCGGCAGTACGTCCCCGGCGTGGCCGTGCGCCTGGTCACGCTGGTCGGGCGGCAGCAGGGCCTCATCGTGCCCAGGGGCAACCCCAGGGGCATCCGGGGCATCGCCGACCTGGCCCGCCCGGACCTGACCTACGTCAACCGCCAGCGCGGGGCGGGCACGCGCCTGCTGTTGGACCACCTGCTGGCCGGGGCGGGCCTTGGGCCGGAGGACGTGCGCGGCTACGAAAACGAGCAGATCACCCACCTGGCCGTGGCGGCGGCGGTCCGCAGCGGGCAGGCGGACTGCGGCATGGGCGTGCTGGCGGCGGCGCGCGCGCTCGACCTGGACTTCATCCCCCTGGCCAGCGAGCGCTACGACCTGGCCCTGCCCCTGGAGCACGCCGACGTGCCCGCTGTCCGCGCCACGTTGGACCTACTGCACGACGCGGACTTTCGGGCGGCGGTGGCGGCGCTGCCTGGCTACGACGTGGGCGAGATGGGTAAGGTCGCGGCGGAGATCGCGTCAGAATAGCAGGATGTGTGGCAGTCCGCCGTGACCGGCGAGTGGGGAGGGCGCGCTATGCCCCCCGGCCCGCCGGGGATGAGGTCGTGGTCTCCCGTGTCGATTTCGGTAAAAAACGCCGTCGTGGCCCTGTGGGGCATGGCCCGCCCACTGATCATGCTCAGCGTGATCCTGGTCTACCTGGCCGGGGCGTTGGTCGCCTGGGGCCGGGGCCACCCCCTGCGCGGCGAGGCCCTGGCCTGGGGGCTGGCGGCGGGGGTGCTGGTGGTGGCCTCCATCCACTACGCCAACGAATACGCCGACCACGAGACCGACGCCCTGACCACGCCCACGCCCTTCTCCGGCGGCAGCGGCGTCCTGCCGCGAGGGCTTGTGCCCCGCCGGGTGGCGCTGTGGGCCGCCTGGGCCGCCCTGGCCCTGGGCCTGGCCGTGGCGCTGGCTGGCCTGGGGAGGGGCGCGCTCTCTCCGGCGGCGCTGCTGGCGCTGCTCGTGGGCGCGTTCGGCGGCTGGATGTATTCGCTGCCGCCGCTGGCCCTGGCCTGGCGCGGCTGGGGCGAGGCGGATAACGCCGCGCTGGGCGGCATCGTGCTGCCGCTCTACGGCTACGCGGTCCAGACCGGGCGCGTCGATTGGGAGGTGATCGTCGGCTGCCTGCCCTTTGCCCTGCTGGTCTTCGCCAACCTGCTGGCCACCACCTGGCCGGACCGCCGGGCCGATGGCCGGGTCGGCAAGCGCACCCTGGCCGCCCGCTGGCCGGTCTCCCGGCTGCGGCTGCTCTATGCCGTGGCTGTCGCCGCCAGCTTTGCCCTGCTGCCGGGGCTGGCTGGCCGTGCGCTGCCGGGGCCGGTGGCCCTCAGCGGCCTGCCGGCGCTGCCCCTGGCCCTGTGGGGCGCGTGGCGCTACACCCGCATCGAGTCGCCGCATCCGACGGTCTTCGCCATGGTCGGGCTGCTGCTGGCCCAGATGGGCGGCTGGGCGCTGGTGGCGCTCTGATGCCGCCCCAGGCGGGGCGTCCACCCCGGCGCGGGTTCCTGTGGTGGTGGGGAGCCAAACTTGATAAACTGGGGTTATATTTAAAGAAGACGCGCAGCAGTGTGACCACATGCCTGAAGAACGACTCCAGAAAATCCTGGCCCGTGCCGGGGTCGGCTCCCGCCGCGCCTGTGAGGACTTGATCCGCCAGGGCCGGGTGACGGTCAACGGGGAGCGGGCCGGGCTGGGGGCCAGGGCCGACCCCAGCCGGGATACCATCCGCGTGGACGGCGAGCCGATTTCGCCGGGGCAGGCCGAGCCGACGCCGATCTACATTGCGCTCCACAAACCGGCGGGCGTGGTCAGCGCGGCCAGCGCCCAGCGCCAGGAGAAGCGCCCCACCGTGCGCGACCTGGTCCCCGTGGAAGGGCGGCTGTATCCCGTCGGGCGGCTGGACGCCGACAGCGAGGGCCTGATCCTGCTGACCAACGACGGCGCGCTGACGCAGCGCCTCACCCATCCCCGCTACGGCCACCGCAAGACCTATCACGTGCTGGTGGAGGGCCAGCCCTCGCCGGAGCTGGTGGCGCGCTGGCAGCAGGGCGTCGCGCTGGAGGACGGCCCCACCGCCCCGGTCCAGGTGCGGGTGCTGCGGCAGGAGGGCGCGCAGACCTGGCTGGAGGTGGTGATGGGCCAGGGGCGCAAGCGCCAGATACGGCGGACGGCGGCGGCGCTGGGGCTGCGCGTGCTGCGCCTGGTCCGCGTGGGCCTGGGCGGCCTGGCGCTGGGGGACCTGCCGCCGGGCGGATGGCGCCACCTGAGCCAGGCGGAGGTCCGGGCGCTCAAAGGAGGCGGCCCCCCGGCTGGAGGGCGCGGGGCGGCACAAAAGGAGCAAAGAAAACGGTCGCGCTCCTCATCAGGGGCGGCACGCGCGCGCAGGCCGCGCCAGGGGCGAAAGGGGGGAAAGGAGAAGGAGCCACGGCGATGAGCGTGCAATCTGCCCGGCGCTGGGCCACCGAGCAGCGGATCATCTTTAAAGGGCGCCGCCATTTCCTGCGCGACATCATGTTCGACAAGGTCGTGCGCACCCTGTTCTGGGACGTGACCATCGAGGGGCTGGAGCACATCCCGCCCAGCGGCCCCGCCGTGCTGATGATCAACCACATCACCGCCGCCGACCCGGTGGCCGTCATGGGGGTCACGCGGCCCCGCTTCCCCGTGCCCATGAGCAAGATCGAGAACTTCTGGAATCCCCTCTTCAGCATCCTGGCCCGCACCTGGGGCGCGTACCCCGTGCGGCGGGGGGAGGTGGACCGCGAGGCGCTGCGCATCACCCTGGAGCTGCTCAAGGCGGGGGAGCTGGTGCTCATCGCCCCGGAGGGGCACCGCAACCCCGGCCTCAGCCGCCCCCGGCACGGCCTGACCTACATCGCCCTGAAGGCCGACCCGCCCATCGTGCCCACCGCCATCTTCAACATCGAGACCTGGCTCAAGGACCTGTTCATCCCCTGGCGCAGAACGCCGGTGCGCGTCCGCTACGGGCGGCCCTTCCGCCTGCGGGTGGCGGGCCGCCAGCGCGTGGACAAAGAGCAGATGAGCCGCATCACCGACGAGATGATGTACCAGCTTGCCGTCCTGCTGCCGGAGCGCAACCGGGGCGACTACCGCGACCTGAGCCAGATGACGACCGACTACCTGGAGTTCCTCTAGCCGCCCCCGGCCCGTTAGAATCCGCCTGCGGGTGGAATTCGGACACACCTTGTGTAATAATGGGCCGCGTGGAGCCTGTCAGCCCTCTGGAAGGTGTATGAACACCCGAACGCCACCCATGCCCGCAGCGCAGCAGCCCGTGGAGCGCCCTATCGGCCACGTCGTCGCCGTGGAGCCGGACAGCCTGGCGGCGCGGCTGGGCGTGCAGCCCGGCGACGGCCTGCTGGCCGTCAACGGCGTCCCCTGCCAGGACGTGATCGACGTGCATTTCTACGCCGCCGAGGATCACGTGGAGCTGGCCCTGCGGCGCGGCGAGGAGACGCTCACCCTGGCCGGCCCGCGCCGGGAGGGCCAGCCGCTGGGCCTGGAATTCGCCCATCCCACCTTTGACATCGACATCCGGCGCTGCAACAACCTGTGCCCCTTCTGCTTCGTGCTGCAAATGCCCCCCCGCATGCGTCGCACGCTCTACATCAAGGACGACGACTACCGCTACTCTTTCCTCTTCGGCCACTTCGTCACGCTGACCAACCTCAGCCCGCACGACTGGGAGCGCATCAAAGCGCAGCGCCTCAGCCCCCTCTACGTCTCTGTGCACGCCACCGACCTTGAGCTGCGGCGGCGCTGCCTGCGCAACCCCGACGCGCCCGACGTGCTGGCCCAGATTCGGGAGCTGGGGCGGCACCACATCACGGTGCACACCCAGATCGTGGTCACGCCCGGCCTCAACGACGGCCCGCACCTGGAGCGGAGCGTGCGGGACCTGGCCGCGCTGTGGCCGGTGGTGGAGAGCGTGAGCGTGGTCCCCGTGGGGCTGACCCGGCACCACCGCTACGGCCACCGCCCCAACACGCCCGCCGAGGCGGAGGCCGTCCTGGGGCGTTGCGCCCGCTGGCAGGAGGAATTCCTGGAGCGCCTGGGCGCGCGGTTCGTTTACCCCACCGACGAGTGGTATCTGGTCACCGGGCGGGAAGTGCCGCCCCTGGAGGCTTACGACGACCTGGAGGGCTTGCAGGAGAACGGCCTGGGCATGGTGCGCCACTTTTTGGACGAGTGGGAGCAGGTGAGGGCCGGGGAAATCCAGCCGGGCGGCCAGCAATTCCCGGCGGAGCACCTGACCCTGGTCACGGGGACGCTCTTCGCGCCCGTCCTGCGGCGCGCCGCCGAAGAGCTGGCCGCCGCCACCGGGGCGCGGATCGACGTGCTGCCGGTGGTCAACACGCGCCTGGGCGAGACGATCACCGTGGCCGGGCTGCTGATGGGCCAGGACGTGGTCGCCCAGGCAGCAGGGCAGGACCTGGGCCGGGTGGTGGTGCTGCCGCGCATCATGTTCGACCACCCCGACGGCGTCAGCCTGGACGACCTGCACCCCACCCAGATCGCCCAGGCGCTGGGGCGTCCGGTGGCCCTGGCCGACCTGATGGGCGACGTGCTGGACGCGCTGACGGGCCGTAACGCGCTGACCTTTGACCCCCAGCAGGGCCTGCTGCGGACCGCCTCCATCGCCCGCGTCGGCGGCTGGGCGGTGGAGAAGTACCTGTAGCGCCCCGTTCTGCTCACCAACCTGCCGGCAGGATGAAAGGCCCCCATTTGCGCCGGGCTGCGGCCATTTTATTGCGTCGATTGGATTCGGATTCTATAATCGCTCCATCCCGGCACGAAGGCTTACGGGTTTGCCGTAGGGACAAGAGGTAAAAACGCCATGGTTGAAGTAGTCATCGACAGTATCCGCGTCAGTTTGATGTCCCAACACCGGGTCGTCGTCCTCAAGGACACTACCAGCGAGCGCTATCTCACCATCTTCATCGGCCCCTGCGAGGCCGATGCCATCACCGTGCACCTCCAGCACCTGCAGGGCGGCCCCAAGACCCTGCGCCCCTTGACCCACGACCTGCTCAAGACGGTCATGGAGACGCTTGGTGGGGAGCTGCGCCAGGTGGTCGTCAACGATCTGCGGGAGGAGATCTACTTCGCCGAGCTGGTGGTGGACGTGGACGGGCGTGAGGTGCGCATCGACAGCCGCCCCAGCGACGCCATTGCCCTGGCCGTGCGGGCCGAGGTGCCGATCTTCGTCTCCGAAGACGTGATGGATCGGGCAGCCAGTGTGCCGGATGAGGAGATCGTCGAGACGGAAGAGGAAGAGGCAGAGGCCGCCCACGACGCCGACGACGAGGACCTGGGCGTCTTCCGCGATTTCGTGGATTCGCTGAATCTGGACGATCTCGACTCCGAAGAATAGCGACCAGACCCGCCACCCGACTGGCAAACGGGGCTCCTGGGCACACCGCGAGGCCCGTTTTTTGCCCGTTACCCACCCGCAGCAGGATATAAGACAGGACCCTGCGATGACCGATCAGGACATGGCGCGCGCTTCAACCTCCCTGGATGGCAGCGGTCGGGACGGCCCAGTGGTCACCGGACGTGACGGCGACCCCCTCAGCCTGGCCCCCCACAGCCTGGAGGCCGAAGAAGCGGTCCTCGGCTCGATTCTGATGAACCCGGAGGCCATGCACGAGGTCGGCTCCTTCCTGGCCCCGGAGGATTTCTTCATCCTGCGCCACGCCTGGATTTATGAGGCGCTGCAACGGCTCCACGAGCGCAGCGACGCCATCGACCACCGCACCCTGGCCGAGGAGCTGCGCGCCCAGGGCCATCTGGAAGAGGTCGGGGGGGAGGCCTACCTCAGCTACCTGCCGACCACCGTCCCCACGGCCCTGCACGCCGAGGTTTACGGCCATATCGTGGAGCGCGCGGCCATCCGGCGGCGGCTGCTCGGCGCGGCGGGGGAGATCGCCCGCCTGGCCCACGACGAAGAGCGCGACATCAACCAGGTCATCGACCAGTCGGAGGCCACGCTGTTCACGGTCACCGAGCGGCGGCTGCGCCAGGAGCTGGTGCCCATCCGGGTCGCCATGAGCCGCTACTTCGACCGCATCGAGTACCTGCGGGAGAGCGAAGAGGAAGCGCTGGGCGTGCCCACGGGCTTCACAGACCTGGACCGGTTGCTGGGCGGCCTGCAAAAGAGCGACCTCATCGTTGTGGCCGGCAGGCCGGGGCAGGGCAAGACCTCCTTCCTGCTCAACCTGGCCGTCAACGCCGCCCGCCTGGGGCAGGCGCGGGTGGCCATCTTCAGCATGGAGATGAGCAACGAGCAGATCGTGCAGCGCATCATCTCCACGGAGACCGGCATCAACTCCCAGGATTTGCGGCTGGGCCGCGTCAACGACGCGGACTGGTCCCGCTTTGTGGAGGCGGTGGGCACGCTGAGCAACCTGCGCATTTACCTGGACGACTCGCCCGCCGTCAGCGTGATGCAACTGCGCACCAAGTGCCGCCGCCTGTACCGCGAGCACGGCCTGGACCTGATCGTGGTGGATTACCTGCAATTGATGACGGCGGGCACGTCCCTGGGCCGGGATACCAACCGCGTGCAGGAGATCACCTACATCAGCCGTGGCCTGAAGGAGCTGGCCCGCGAGCTGAACGTGCCGCTGGTCTCTGCCGCGCAGCTCAGCCGCGCCGTGGAACAGCGCCAGGACAAGCGCCCCCAGTTGAGCGACCTGCGCGAATCCGGCTGTCTGGCTGGTGAAAGTCTGGTCACGCTGGCGGACGATGGCGCGCGCGTCCCCATCCGCGATCTGGTCGGCAAGTCCGGGTTCGCGGTGTGGGCATTGAACGAGAGCACCATGAAGCTGGAGCGGGCCACGGTCAGCCGCGCCTTTTCCACCGGCGTTAAGCCTGTCTATCGCCTCACCACACGGCTGGGACGCACGATACGTGCCACGGGCAACCACAAATTCCTGACCGTTCGCGGCTGGAAGCGGCTGGACGAGCTGGTGGAGAGTGACCGAATCGCCTTGCCTCGCACGCTGGCTGGCATTGCGCGAAATGGGGATGGTGACGTCTACTGGGATGCCATTGCTTCCATTGAGCCAGATGGGGAAGAGGTCGTCTTTGACCTGACCGTTCCAGGGCTGCACAATTTCGTGTCAGGCAACATTATCGTCCACAACAGCATCGAGCAGGACTCGGACGTTGTCCTCTTCCTCTACCGCGACGAGGTCTACAACGAGGCCACCGAGCGCCCCAACGAGGCCGATGTGCTGGTGGCCAAGCACCGCAACGGCCCCACCGGCAGCGTGACGCTGCTCTTCCGCAAGGAGCTGACCAAGTTCGTCAACCTGCGCAAGCAGCGCGTGGATTTGAGCGGCGTGTGACCCGATGAAGAAGTTCGGCGGCTTCCCCCCCGGCAAAACCCAACTGGTTCGCCTGCCGTCCCAGTTCTTCACCGACCTGCTGCCCCACATCGACGACCCGGACGAGTTGAAGCTCACGCTCTACTGCTTTTGGGCGCTGGAGCAGCGCGACGGGCGTTACCGCTACCTGCGCCGCGCCGATTTCGAGGTCCCGGAGATGCCCCTGCCGGACCCGGAGCGCTTCGCCCTGGCCCTGGCGCGGGCCATCAAGCGGGAGACCCTGCTGGCCGTGACGGTGGAGCTGGCCCACGGCCTGGAGACGATCTACTTCCTCAACACCCCCAACGGGCGCGCGGCGGTGCAGCGCATCCGGGAGGGGCGCTGGCGGCCCGGCGACGCCGCCCACCCCGTAGAGGTGCTGCCGGAGCGGCCCAACATCTTCCAGCTTTACGAGGAAAACTTCGGCGTCCTCACGCCCATGATCGCCGACGAGTTGCGCGACGCCGTCCAGACTTACCCCACGCCCTGGATCGAGGAGGCGATGCACATCGCCGTGACGCGCAACGCCCGCAACTGGCGGTACGTGCTGGCGATCCTGGAGCGGTGGCAGAAGGAAGGCAAAGATGACCGACCAGGAACCCAGGATGGAATCGCTGGCGCAGATTCTGAAGAGAGCCGAAGCCGCTATGTCTCAGGCCGATACGCCGACATCATCGAAAGCTGAGGCGGCCCCAGCCGATCCCCTGGACGATTGTCCGGTCTGCGGCGGTTTTGGGGTGGTCAGCTACGATGTGCCGCTGCACGACCCGCGCTTTGGCAGGTCCTACCCCTGCCCCCGCTGCGGCGAGGAGCGCCGCCGCCAGCGCGTCGCCCACCTGCGCCGCCTGAGCAACCTGGACGCCCACGCGGACAAGACCTTCCAGACCTTCCAGACCGACCTGGACTACCTGACCCCGCCCCAGGCGGGCAGCCTGCGCATCGCCAGGGACCTTTGCCTGCGCTTCGCCCAGCAGCCGGAGGGCTGGCTGCTGCTGCAAGGCGGCTACGGCAGCGGCAAGACCCACCTGGCCGCCGCCATCGCCCATGCCGGGCTGGAGGCGGGGCTGGCCACTTTCTTCGCCACCGTGCCTGACCTGCTGGACCACCTGCGGGCCACCTTTGGCCCTTCCAGCGAGATCGCCTACGACGAGCTGTTCGACCGGGTGCGCAACGTGCCCCTGCTGGTGCTGGACGACCTGGGCAGCGAAAGCCCCACCCCCTGGGCCACGGAGAAGCTCTACCAGATCATCAACCACCGCTATGAATACCGCCTGCCCACCGTGATCACCACCAACGTCAAGCTGGAGGCCATCGAACCGCGCATCCGCAGCCGTCTGGTGGACGAGAACGTGACCCGCAGCGTGATCATCAGCGCGCCGGACTACCGGCGGGGCGGTGTCTCCGCCGAGGGTAGCCTCACCAACCTCTCCCTCTACGCCGGGATGACCTTCGAGACCTGGGACGAGCGCGGCGAGCTGCCCCGCAAAGACCGCGACAACCTGCGCCGGGCCTACGAGCGCGCCCGCCGTTACGCGGAGGCCCCCTCCGGCTGGCTGGCGCTCACCGGGACTTACGGCAGCGGCAAGACCCACCTGGCCGCCGCCATCGCCAACTACCGCCAGTTGCGCGGCGAGCCGGCCCTCTTTGTCACCGCGCCCGACCTGTTGGACCACCTGCGGGCCACCTTCAGCCCGGACAGCACGGTCAGCTACGACAAGCTGTTCCAGGAGGTGCGCAACGCCCCCCTGCTGGTGCTGGATGACCTGGACGTGGAGCACGCCTCCCCCTGGGCGCGGGAGAAGCTGTTCCAGTTGATCGATCACCGCTACCGGCTGGGGCTGCCCACCGTCTTCACCATGTCCCACACGCTGGACGAGATCGACGCGCGCATCGCCAGCCGCATGAGCGATCCGGCCCGCAGCACGGTGGTGGGGATCACCGCGCCCAGCTATCGCGGCAGGCCGCCCGCCAGCCGCCGCGCGCCGCGCCGCGCTTCCTCCTGAGCCTCCCCCGGCGCTTTTGGCCCTCCCCGGCCCCTGAGATGCGCGCCCTGCGCCGCTGGATACCCGCCCTGGTCCTGCTGTTGGCGCTGTGGGGCAGCCGCCTGGCCGCGCTGGAGAGCCTGCCCCTGCACAACGACGAGGGCCTGCACCTCACCCGCGCCCTCCAGGTCTGGCGCCTGCACCCCTTCTGGGAGATCAGCGACGGCAAGGTCGTCAACCACTGGCCCATCGCCCTGCTCTACCCGCAGCATGCCCCGGTCTTCGCCGGGCGCGCGCCCACCGTGCTGGTCGCCCTGCTGGGGCTGGCGGCGGGCTATGCGCTGGTCCGCCGCGTCTTCGGTCCATTGGGGGGGCTGCTGGCGGGGCTGCTGTGGGTCGCCACGCCCTACCTCTTCTTTTTCGAGCGGCTGGCCCAGAGCGACGCGCAGGCGGGGGCGCTGGCTGTGCTGGCCCTGTGGGCGGCAGTGCGCGCCGCAGAGAGTGGGCGCGCCCGCGATGCCGCCCTCACCGGCCTGGCCCTGGCCTCGGCGGCGCTCTTCAAGCTGACGGCGGCCCCCTTTGCCCTGGCTGTGGCCCTGGTCGTCGGCCTGCTGGGGGGGCAGCCCTGGCGGCGCAGTGTGGCCTGCCTGCTGGTGGTAGCCGGGGTGGTGGTCGCCTGCTTTGCCCCGCCCCTGCTGTACCTGGCCCTGCGGGGGGGCGGCTTTGCCGTCGCCCTGGGCTGGGTCGGCGGCGGCTCCGGAGACCGGGCGACCAGCATCGGCGAGAATCTGGCGCGGCTGGGGGAGCAACTGGTCGGCTACGGCTCTGTTGGCTGGTCAGTGGTTATGCTGGTCGGGCTGGCTGCGCTGCCCCTGGCCCGGAGCCGCGCCCCGCAGGGAGGACGGCGGACCGGCGCGGCGCTGTTGCTGGCGCTGCTGCTGCCGCTGGCGCTGATCGTCCTGCTCTCCAGGGAGGTCGAGCCGAGGCACTACGTGGTCGCGCTGCCGCTGGCGCTGACCCTGGCCGGCGGCGGGATGGGCGCTCTGCTGGGGCGGGTTGGCGCGCCGCGCGTCCGCTGGACGGTAGCGGGTCTGCTGGCCGCCGCGCTGATGGTCGGCTTCGTCCCCTTCGCCGCCACCGCCTACCGCGCCCCCGGCAGCCTGGCCCTCCCGCCGCGCGTCGCCCGCCAGTACCTCACCGATCACAGCGCCGGGTTCGGGCTGCGCGAGGCCGTGCAGGCTTTCCCGCAGACCATCGGGCGGCCAGGGCCGCCGATCATCGCCAGCATGTTCCCGGATGGCTGCCGCCGGGCCAACTTCTATGACACGCACGGCTACGGCATGGCCTGCCCCGCCGCGCCGGGCCTGGAGGCGGTCCGGGCGGCCCTGGCGGAGGGCGAGACGGTCTACGTGCTGGCAGAAAGCCCGCCGGTGGGGGCCGGGCGGGCTGCGCTGGAAGCCCTGGGCGCGCGGCTCACCCGCGTCGCGGGCTACCCCCGCCCCGGCGAGACGGAGGCCACCGCCTCTGTGACCCTGTGGCGGCTGGACCGGGGCCAGGCCACCGGCTACAGCCCGCGTATCATGTCCACCAGGGCGCTCAGCAGCGCTATGGCGTCTTCCTGGGGGACGGTCGCCAGCCCGCTGACCTCCGCCAGGGCGGGGATGTCCACGTACTGCACCAGCGTATCCCCCACCAGCACGGTGATCATCCGCGTCTCCAGTTCGGTGACGCCCGTATCGCCCGACTCCAGGGCGGCGGGCTGGACGATGCGCGCCAGCGTCGCCTGGTCGCCGAGCGCCAGCGGCTCGACGGTCACCGTCGCCCCGGCCAGCACGTCCCCCTGCAGGAAGTATTCCTCCGCCGAGATGCAGGCGCTCAGGTAGCCGCGCAGCCCTTCTGACATCTGGGAGAGCAGCAGCACCATCTCCTGGTTGCCCTCCCGGCGGTAGCGCAGGCTGGCAAAGGGCAAAAAGTCCCCGATCACCTCCCCGGCCATCGATTCGCCGTCATCGTCCAGCGCCCAGCCCGCCAGGGAGGCCCCCTCCTGGCGCAGCCGGGCCATCAGGCCGTCCAGGCCCTGGCGCAGGGCCTCCAGGTCCGCCTCGGCCAGCACGCTTTCCATCTCCGCCGGGGAGCAGGGGCCACCCGTCGCCTCGCCCAGCGATTCCGCCGTCTCCGGGGTCGGGCTGGTGAAGCCCGGCGGCGGGGCCTGCTCCTGGGTGGGGGGTGTCGTGGCGGTCGCCTGGTCGGCGTCGGGTGCTTCGGTAGGGGAGGGGGGCGGGGTGGTCGCCTCCGGCGTCGGCGTGAAGAAGACCTCCTCCGTCGGGGTGACGGTGGGTAGCTGCGCCACCGTCGGGATCACCTGGCCGCTGCCCTGGCATCCCGCCACCAACAGCCCGACCACCAACCACCCGGCAAGTATGCGTCGCATGGGGGCCTTCCTCCTTCGCTCAGGTCGCTGCCCGCTAGGGTCCGGTTGCCGCGCCCCTCACACTGGCGCGCGCCGACCGGCAGCCTTCATGGTACACCGCTTGCGCGGGAATGCAACGCGCCCCGGCAAGCAACTTTGGGCCGCCCTGGCCGTATAAACCAGCAGAGCGACAATGTTGTTAGCCTGATGAACGGAGGACAGCCGTGGATTCGTCTCCCCTGCCCAAGGAGCGCGTGGATCAACTGGCGGGCGGTGTGTTTTTCATCGGCCTGGGCGTTCTGTTTCTGACCGGCTACTGGTGGCCGGGCATCCTGTTCGTGATCGCGGCCACCAGCCTGGCGCGCGGCATGGCCGAGGGCCGGGCCTGGTACAGCGTGCAGGGCGCGCTGTGGATGATCGGTATAGGGCTGGTTTTCGCCTGGGGGTTCAGCCTGCCGTTGCTGCTGATTCTGATCGGTCTGAGCATGCTGCTGGGCTATGCCTTCAGGCCGCCGATGTTCCATGAAGCGGCGGAAAAACCCAAGCGCAAGCGGGAGGGGTGGGCCTTCGAAGAGGACGACGAAGCGCAGGGGGAATACTGAGGCCTGGCGGCGTGGTGAGCCATGCCGGGCGGCGGCCAGACGCCCTATCGCCGGCGCGCGCCGTCCCTGCGACCGGGGACCGTCACCAGGTACACGCCCGCCAGGATCAACGCGCCGCCCACCAGCCGCCAGCCGCCGAACGGCTCCCCCAGCAGGATCAGGGCCGCCACCGCCGTGATCACCGGCTGTAGCAGGATGGTCACCGAGACGCGCGCGGCGGTGAGGTGGCCCAGCGCGTAGTTGATGCCCAGGTAGCCCCCCACCTGGGAGACCAGCCCCGCCCCCAGCAGGGCCAGCGTGGTCTGGGGGCTGTAGCCCACCAGCGCATAGCCCCCCAGCAGCGAGAAGGGGACCAGCAGCGCCGTGCTGGTGAAGACCATCAGCCACAGGTAGCTCAGGTTGCTCATCTGGGACCGGGCGCGGGCGGTCACAAGCTGGTAACCGGCCCAGAAGAAGCTGGCCAGCAGCGCCATCAGGTCCCCCTGGCGCACGGCGACGCTCTCCACGTTGCTGAAGATCATCAGCGCCGCCCCGCTCAGGGCCAGGGCGATGCTCGGCCAGAACAGGCGCGGCAGCGGCTTGCGCAGCAGGAAGAGCGTGAGCAGCCCCACCCACAGCGGCGCGGTGTTGGCCATGAAGGTGGCGTTGGCGGCGGTCGTATAGTCCAGCGAGGCGCTCCACACGCCCACGTCCAGGGCAAAGAGCGCCCCGCCCAGGATGGCCCAGCCCAGCATCGACCGGCTGAGCTGGCGGCGCGGGGCGGGCTGCCGGGCGAAGGGCAGGGCCAGGGCCGCCGTCGCCACCCCCACGCGCCAGGCCGCCACCACCACGCCCGGCGCGTCGGCCCAGCGCGTGAAGATGGCGGAAAAGCCGATGCAGGTCACGCCCAGCAGCAGCGCCAGGTAGGCGCGCAGGGCGCTGCCGCCGGCGGCCTCCGCCAGCGCTTCGCCGGCCTGTGCTTCAGAAGTGGTCATCAGCCTGCCTCATGTGCTCGTAATTGGGTCCCCGGCCCAAAGGGGGCCATGCGACGCTTGCCCAGGCGTCCCGGCGGCGCGGGGGCCGGCACGTGATGAAACACCCGTCCCGCGCCGGGGTTGTGCGCAGCTTGCCCCTTTGCCGCCGACCGCCTATGGCCCGTCGGTTTCCTCGTCGCCGGCGCGGTGCCGCTGGTGGTAGCGGCGCGCCTTGGCCCGGTTGCCGCAGCTCTCCATGCTGCACCAGCGGCGGCTGCGGTTGCGGCTCATGTCCATGAAGAGCCACCCGCAGTTGTCGTCCGCGCACTCCCGCACCCGGTCCAGCTCCCCGGCGGTCAGCAGCTCTGCCGCCGACCACAGGATCGGCCACAGCATGCGGTCGAGCCGCTCCTCGCCGCCGACCCATTGCCAGCCGAAACCCTCCCCCGTGGGGGCTATCTGCAGGTGGGCCAGCGCCTCCGGCAGCGCCGCGTTGAAGAGGGCCAGGTCCGCCGCTGCCGGGGGCAGCCCGGCGGCCACCGCCGAGAAGAGGCGGTAGATGGCCTCGCGCAGCGTGACGGCCCGCGCCAGGACGGCCTCCGCCTCCGCCGGACGGCGCGCCGCTTCCCCCAGCAGGCGGCGGGCGGCGTCTGGGGTCAGGATGCCGGCGTGCTCGCTCCACGCCACCAGCTCCCGGTAATCGGTCAGGTATTCCACCGGCTGCGCGCTGCGGTGCCAGTCCATGGTGTTGGCGAAGTTCAGGCACAGCCGCCCCGCTGAGAGGTCCAGTGTGGCTGCGCGCTTCTCAGTCTCGCTCATGGCAAGCCTTTATCATTTCTCGATCCTTTAACCAGCATAAATGTATTGACTGGTTAAAAAACTTGTGGTATATTGCTTTTGTAACTGTCATAATCAGTATAGGTGGTTAATCGTTCGCTGTCAATACGTCGTGAGGGTGCAAACATGGGTTGGGACCATTTCTTGTACGAGCAGGAGCGCCGCAAGGATATGATGCGCCAGGTGGAGCAGTGGCGGTTGACCCAGCAGGCGCTGGAGGCCCAGCCCCGGCGCGAAGGCCCCGCCAGGCGAGCCTTGGTCTGGCTGGGGCAGCGCTTCGTGGCCTGGGGGGCGGTCTTGCAGGCCCACTATGGCGAGGTGGAGCCGATGCCCGCCCGGCTGGAGTCGAACGACGCCGTATCCTGTTAAGCCTCGGCCCCGGCGTGCCGGGAATGGTTGACCAGGTAGATGCCTGCCAGGATCAGCCCTCCGCCCACCAGCCGCAGGCCGCCGAACGGCTCCCCCAGCAGGATAAAGGCCGCCACCGCCGTGATCACCGGCTGCAACATGTTGGCCACCGAAACCTGCGGGGCGGGGATGTGCCCCAGGGCGTAGTTGAAGCCCAAGAAGCCCCCCACCTGGGAGACCAGCCCCGCCCCCAGCATGGCCAGTGTGGTCTTCAGGTTGTAGCCACCCAGGGCCTCCCCCAGCAGCAGAGAGAGCGGGACCAGCCACACACAGGCCACAGCCACGACCAGCCACACCCAGGTCAGCGTGCTCATCTGCTCGCGGGCCTCGCCGGTGATGACCTGGTAGGCGGCCCAGATCATGCTGCTGAAGAGCACGATCAGGTCGCCAGGGCTGATGCCCGTGAGGCCGCCGTTGCCGAAGACGATCAGCGCCGCGCCGGTCAGCGCCACGGCCACCCCCGGCCAGAACAGGCGCGGCAAGGCCCGGCGCAGCACCACCAGCGTGATCAGGCCCACCCACAGCGGCGCGATGTTGCCCAGGAAGGTGGCGTTGGCGGCGGTGGTATAGTCCAGCGCCACGTGAAAGAGGGCCACACTGGCAGCGAAGATCGTGCCCCCGATCAGCGCCCAGCGCCGGGTATGGCGGTCCAGGCGGCGCTGCGCCGCCGTTTGCCGGGCGAAGGGGATGGCCAGCACGGCGGCGGCGATGCTGACGCGCCAGGTCGCCACCACCATCCCCGGCGCATCGGCAATGCGGGCAAAGATGGCGGAGAAGCCGAAGGCCACGATGGCCAGGATCAGGATGGCGTAGGTGCGCAGGTTGGTCTGTCGCGTGGCGCTGGCGATGGTCGCTTGCATGGCGAGGGTGCCTCGAAGTGCTTGGTCACAGCAGGGAGCGGGTCGCGCAGACCCGCCCCATCTCGTTCCGTTGTGAGTGCTTCCCCGCGTGGGGCGTCACAAGCATAGCGCGCCGCTAGGCCTCCGGCAAAAAGATGCTCATGCCGTCCTCCTCGTCGCGGAAGCGGGCCTGTGGCGGGAAGCTGGCCGTCACCGCCGCCATCCACAGGTCGCCCAGGGACGAGGCCGCGTTGAAGGCCACCGTGATCCCGATCCACGCCGCAATCTCCACCGGCGTCAGCAGCATCCCCAGCAGCCCGACCACGCTGAGGCCCACCAGCGGCGCGAGGAGCACGGCCAGGTATCCGGCGCGGGAAAAGTAGACGTCGTCGGCGGTGGTGTAGAGCACCAGCCGCTTCGGCTTGGCCCCAAAGCGGGGGCGGTGCCCCTGCGCCAGGATCACCAGCCCATGCAGCCCCTCGTGCGTGGCCAGGCTCAGGGCGATCATCAGCCAGTAGGCCCATACCGGCAGCGACGGCGGCAGGCCGGGGAGGACCAGCGGCCCGCCCAGCCGGTCGTAGAGCGCCAGCCCACCCAGCACGACAATCAGCGCCAGGAGAAACAGCACGCTGCCCACCAGGTTCAGCCACAGCAGGGCGCGCGTCCCCGTCACGGTGAAGCGGTGGACCAGGCTGTAGCCGGTGGGGGGATTGCCGGGCGGGGCCGCCATCGGGAATGCACCGCCAGGCTCAGACCTGCCCCCGGTGGCGGGGGATCTCGCCGAGCACGGGCAGCTCCAGCTCCTCCAGGTCCTGGCGGGAGCGGATCGAATCGTCCAGGTACTCCACCAGCCCGGCCAGCGCCAGCCCAGCCAGCAGGGCCAGCCCCACCTTGAGCAGCGGACGCAGGCGGCTGCTCAACGGCGGCGCGACCGGGACCACGCTGATGTCGTCCAGGGCCACCACCTCCGCCGGTTCCGCCGTGAGCTGCGGGAAGTAGGCCTGGTTGAGCGTTTGCAGCACGGTGATGGCCGCCTCCGCGATGACTTGCAGCTCTGCCGGGTCCGGCCAGGAGATGGTGAGCTGCATCACGCTGCGGGCGTTGTCGGAGGCAATGGAGGCGCGGAGCGCGCCGGGGTCCACTTCGATGCCGCGCCCGGCCAGCAGACGGCTGACCTCCTCCGCGAAGCTGCTGGTGCGCACCCAGGCCGTCAGGCTGTTGACCAGGTACTCGGAGGCGGTCCAGGGCGTGTAGCTGCTGTCCTCGTAGCTCGGCTCCTGGCTGCTGGGCGGCTGGGCGGCGGTCAGGTGGAGGGTGGTGGTCCAGCCGCCGCCGGGCGGGGCCAGCAACTCCTGGGCGGTGAGGCCCAGCGCCACCGCCGCCGGGAGCAGGATGATCCACCAGCGGCGCAGCAAGAACTTCCACAGCGCGATCAGTTCCATCCGGGTTAAGCTCCTGCTAACAGCGGAAAAAGGCCCCGGCCCCCATTATAGCATAGCAGGCCGGGGCGCTTTGCACGCGACCCTAACGCGCCATGCCCCGCTGGCGCATGACCTCGAAGGCCAGCACAGCAGCGGCGGCGGTCGTCCCCAGCGATTGCCCGAAGCGCCGCCCGTAGGGTATCTCCAGGATCAGGTCTGCCTTGTCCAGGAAGGAGCGGGTGACGCCCCGCTTCTCCCCGCCGATGAGCAGGAACAGCGGGCCGCTCAGCTCAGCCCGGTAGAGCGGCACGGCGCGCCGGTCGCGGGCGGCGGTGGCCACCGTCAGGCCCCGCGCGCGGAAGTACTGCGCGGCGTCCAGGGCGGTCTCCGCCACGGCGGTGGGGATGCGCTCAGAAGCGCCCGCCGAGGCGCTGCCCACGATGCCCGCCGCGCTCATCCAGTTGCGGGGACGCACCACCAGCCCGTCCGCCCCTGCCGCGTAGAGCGCCCGCACCGCCCCCCCGAAGTTGAAAGGGTCCTCCACGCCGTCGATCATGGCGATGAAGGGCGCGCCCTCCGGCCTGAGCAGGTTCTCCAGGGAAACGTAACGGCGCGGCCCCACCAGCGCGATGGCCCCGCCGTGGGTCTGCCCGCTGGCCAGCGCGTTGATCGTCTCCGCGGCCACCCGCTCGGCGCGGACGCCGAGGTCGGCGGCGCGCAGCGCCAGCCGGGCGAGGTGTCCGCGCCGGTCCCGATGCGTGCGGTCCAGGTAGATCACCTCGAAGTCGCGGCTATCGGATTCCAGCGCCGCCAGGATGGCGACGTGCCCCTCCAGGACGGCCCGTTGTGTCTCGCTCATCGTGGTGTGGGTGATTCGGCGGGCTGCGGCTGTGCCTTGTTGCCCTGCTGAAAGGCCTCCCACGCCCGCGCCACGTAGGAGGTGATCTGCCCGGCAAAGACCGCCGTATCGAACCGCTGGGCGTGGGCGCGGACCCGCGCCGGGTCGTACCGCGCCGGGTCGAAGTCCCGCAGGGCGGCGGCCAGGCTCTCTACCGTCTGCTCGGCGAACAGCTCGCCGGTCTCGCCGGGGATCACCGTATCCAGCGCCCCGCCGCCCGCGAAGGCGATCACCGGGCGGCCCGCCGCCTGCGCCTGCACCGGGGCGATGCCGAAGTCCTCCAGGCCGGGGAAGAGAAAGGCCCTGCAATGCGCCATCAGGCCCGGCAGGTCCTCGTCCGGCACGTAGCCCAGGAACTCCACGCTCGGCCCGGCCATGGCCATCAGCCGCTCGGCGTCGCGCCCGCGCCCGGCCACCTTGAGCGGCAGGCCCAGCGCCGTGCAGGCCCGCACGGCCAGGTCGATGCGCTTGTAAGGGATCAGCCGGGAGACGACCAGGTAGTAATCCTCCACCTCGTCCGGCGGGGCGGGGGCAAAGCGCCCGGTCGCCACCGGCGGGTAGATGATGGTCGACTCGCGCCCGTAGAAGCGCCGGATGCGCCCCTGGATCTCCGTGCTGATGGCGATGAAGTGGTCCACACGGTCCGCCGCCCGCCGGTCCCAGCCGCGCAGCAGGCGCACCAGCGGACGCAGCGCCGCCACCTGCGGCGCGCTCAGCCCCTCCCGCTGCACGTAGGACTCGAACTGCCACACGTAGCGCGTGGGGGCCAGGCAGTAGCAGATGTGCAGCGTGTCCGCGTCGTGCTGCACGCCGTGACAGAAGCCGCTCTTGTTGCTGAGGATTACATCGTAGGTGGAAAGGTCCAGCCCGCCCCAGGCCAGCGGATAGAGCGGCAGGTAGGGCTGGTGGTGGTTGTGGATGCCGGGCAGGCGGTCTATCCACAGGGTGCGGATGTCCCAGGCCCGGTAGGCGGGGGGCATCTTCTCCGGCGCGTAGAGGCTGGTGTAGACGGGCGCGCCGGGGTAGAGCCGCACCAGCTCGGCCAGCACATCCTCCGCGCCGCCCACCTGGTTGAGCCAGTCATGCACCAGGGCGAGGATCATAGGCGGTGAAATCCCTTTAAGCAGGGCACGCGCCAGATTATACCGCAGGTGACTGTTTGAGAAGCTCTGGGTTACTTGAGCCAGATATCTGCGAGCATCGTTTCATCCAAAGTCAAACACGTATCGCAAGTTTGACGCAGGTGGCGGGACTGGCCTGACTTGCTGATCGCATTTTCGACGTGCTTACCTCTATCCTGTACTGCCTGCACCGCACTTGCAAAATCACCATCACCCGATACATCGGAGCATGTCGACAGCGATGTTGATGTCCACTCCCTTTTCAACAAGACCGGCAGGTCTTTGTTCCAAGCGCCCTAATGTCACCCTGAAATAAGGGAGATCGCGAAGATAGTCGAAGAACTGCTGTTGCTTACGATCGGCATTTTTGTTGTGAGGTTCCTGGGGAATGGGGGCATTGTAATAATAAACTCTGACCAATTCTCGACCTGCTACGAGTTTTTGAACGAATTTTGCGAAGTCTATGTTTGCTCTCCCAAAATCTTTCTTCAGGCTGTGGTAGAGATTGCTGCCGTCTATAAAAATAGCAACCCTGGTCACGCTAAGACCTCTCAACAGAAAACAAGGGGTTGCGTTAACAACCCCTTGGAGTTAATAACCCAGCGTTGGGGGGACAACGATGGGGAGGTAATTCATAATTAGATTATACGGTTCAGCAGACTCCTCGTCAAGGGCAGTGCGGAAAATTCGGAAAACAGATAGTTTCAACGTCGGCCTCAGGTGCAGGCGCGTGTTAGGCTGTCTGTGACGCTCATAGTTTCTCTCTTGCACTACATGTCGCGCTATTGTAGCAGGGATTCGGCCTGCCATGAATCGGCAGCCCGTCTACCGTTGTGGCTCCCTGTTGCGCGGCCCAGGCCGCGCTCACTCCATGTAGCCGCCCTGGTCGGTGGTCGCGCCGAGGATCATGCCCAGCACGATGCACAGCAGAAAGACCGCCACCCCGCACAGCGCCCAGCCGGGCGGTAGCAGAAACTCCACCGCAATGCCCAGCGCCACGCCCACCAGCCCGCCCAGGATCATCCCCTTGACCTTGGGCGGCAACGTGGCGAAGAGCGACTTGAGCAGGTTCTCCTGCCTGCGGGCGGCCTGGCCCTTCCACTTCACCTTGACGCGCGGGTCGGGGTCGCGGTCCGCAAGCTGGCGCTGGCGCAGCCGCTCCAGGCGCTCGCGTTCTCTGTCGCTCATGGGATTCCCCCCCATCGCAGGCCATCCTGCACAGGGGCCAGTGTAGCACAGGTGGCGGGGAGGCGCTGGGGGGCTGCCTGCCGCCTTTTGCGAACGGGGAAGGGCTGCTAAACTCCCTGGCATCGGGACGCATCTTTTTCTGCCACCGCATAACCCCCACAGGAGGCCAGCCATGGCCCCAGACTCCCAAACCCCGCCCCCGCCGGACCCCCTCGCTATGCTCGGCCAGCGCATCGCCGCCCTGGATGGCCCTCCACCGCCGGAAGAACAGGGCCGTTTCGTGATCGAGGCCCCTGGCATGGACGCGGACTCGGTGGCGCAGGCGGTGATGCAGGCCCTGGCGCTGGAAGCCGACTCGGCCCGCCGGGCCGGGCTGCGCGTGGAGCCGCTCTTCCAGGCAGGGGAGGCCACGGACCCCCGCTTTGGGCTGGCGCGCTACTTCCTGCTGACCCTGCCGGTGGGCGCTCCCCCCGGCGCGGCGCTCCAGGCGGAGCGCTTCGACATCGCCTACCGCCTGCGGGAGGGGGGCCGCTTCTCCCGCGTGGACCCGGAGCTGCCCGACTCGGTCGTCAAACCGCCGCCCTCGGAGTGGCTGGCCCCCGGCGAGGCCGTGGTCACGGCAGAGGTGGCCGAGCCTGCCGCCTCCGACCCGACCTGGTCGCTGAGGAGCATGCGCGTGGACCGCGCCTGGGCGCTCGACCCGCCGCCCGGCGGCCAGCGACGGGGCCGGGGCGTGCGCATCGGCCATCCGGATACGGGCTGGGCCAGGCATCCCGCCGTGGACCTGAACGACATCGACCTGGCGCTGGCCCGTAACATCCTGGATGACTCGCCCGATGCGGAGGACCCCCTGGCCCCAGAGCTGGAGCACCTGCGCTATCCGGGCCACGGGACCTCCACCGGCAGCGTGGCCGTCAGCCTGATCCCGGCGGAGGAGCTGCCCTCCTCCGGTGAGGCGGGGGAGGCGGGCGGCGGGCTGTTCCAGGCTGTGCGGGGCTGGCTGGTGGGGCTGTGGGCGGCCATCCGCCGGTTGTTGGGCGTTCCAACGGGGCCGCCGGAGGCGCTGGCGCTGGCCGGAGCGGGGTTGCAGCCCAGCGGCGTCGCGCCGGACGCCGGGCTGGTCCCCATCCGCTTCACCGACACCGTGATCATCACCACGGGGGTGAACCTGGCGCGGGCCATCCGCTACGCGGCGGGCCAGGGCCTGGGCGTGATCACGATGAGCCTGGGGGGCATCCCGCTGCCCTGGGTGCAGGCCGCCATCGCCCAGGCCGTCCACGAGCACGACTGCATCGTCGTCGGGGCGGCGGGCCAGCCCCTCCCCCTGGTCGTCGCGCCGGCCATCTACCCGGAGTGCATCGCCGTGGCCGCCTCCAACGCCGCCGACAGGCCGTGGAAGCTCTCCGGGCGCGGGCCGCAGGTGGTGGTCTCCACGCCGGGCGAGGACGTGTGGCGCGCCACCTTCGAGCGCCACGCCGGGATGAGGCCGGTCTTCAGGCCGGGCAGTGGCACGTCGTTCTCCGCGGCCAACCTGGCGGGCGTGGCCGCGTTGTGGCTGGCCTACCACGGGCGGGAGAACTTGCGGAGCCGCTACCGGGGCGTGGCCCCCTTGCAGGAGGTCTTCCGCACCCTGCTACGGCAAACGGCGCGCACCCCGGAGTCATGGGGGGCGTTTGAGCGGACGCACTACGGGAGCGGAATCGTGGACGCCGAGCGTCTGCTGCTGGCTCCCCTGCCGGACCCCGCCACTTTCGCCGGGCAGGTCGCGGACTGGACTCCGCTGTCCGACTACGAAGTGCTGCGCCGGATGGCGGAGGGGCTGGCGCCGGAGGGCGGAGCGCCCGACTCCGTGCAGGCGGAGCAAACCCTGCGCGCCTGGCTGGAGGCCGCCCTGCAGGCCGAGATCGACGACGTGGAGGGGCTGGCCGAGGCTTACGGCCACGAGCTGACCCGCTTCTTCGTCGCCGAGGTGGAGCGGCAGACCATCCCGCCCCAGGCGCGCCCGCCGGGGGCGATGATGGCCGTGGCTCCGCCGGGCGCGCCCGCCGCGCCCCTCTCCCAGACGTTGCAGGCAACCCTCCGCCGGGGGGAATAGCGCGGCGATCTGGGCCTCTCCAGGGGCGTTTCCCCGCCTGGAATTCTCGGCTATACTGAGCAGACATATACGTGTTAAGTGATGACGGAATGCAGAGGCGAAGGGAGCAGACTCATGACGGGCATGGAGGCAGGCGAGCGGGTGCGGAAGGCGGCGTTCAACATCACCGCCGCGTTCGAGGGGGCGGGGTACGGGACGTACCAGAACTTCGACGAGGGGATCGTGAGCTACGGGCGGTTCCAGTTCACGCTGGCGTCGGGGAATCTGGAGGCGGTGCTG
>FWWM01005006.1_pt1 | contig 29814 bp, 34 predicted proteins | sample 2228351 | NCBI WGS metagenome assembly FWWM01 (sample SAMEA103939774, study PRJEB20133) | metagenome | reverse complement strand
CCGACCCTGTTTACTACGGCATCAGAGGCATAACTCCACAACACCTCTTGTACGCGAAGTCCATCCTTGAGAGCCACGGGTATAGGCCCGCGGGGTGGGTGATATATAGGACGAATCAAGCGGTAGACGCGCATATTGAAGACGGCGTGTTTTTTAACGAGCCAACGCCCTACTCTTACTACAAGATTAGGGGCGTTGTAATTGAGGCCAAGAGGATAAGAGGAAGACACGTCGTGGGGAGGCTGGACAACGGGCTTGTATTCGTCGCGTACCGACACTTGGGAAAGCTGGCGACTGAACTGGAGAAGTGCGTAATGTGCGACGTGGTTCTCTACGGCGGGCTGAAGCCGCGGGCGGGGGGCCTCTACCTCTACGTAGAGCGGGCCCACGTCCTCGGCAGATATGTGAGAGTAAAGACCAGGTGTCCATACTGCGGGGGCTCTCTCGAGAGCGCTGGCAGGGGGTGGAGGTGTCGCAAATGCGGCACTAGGTTTAGACATATTCAAATAAAGTGGCTTTACGACCACTCGGCGAGGAGAACTCTCTTGCCCAGGCCTGGGGAGTGGAGACACCTCCTCAAGCCTCCCGGGCTAGACGCGGCAATTGCCGGCTTTTTCTCGCCCCGCGACGTAGAGTGGATTGGCTAAAAAATCGCCAAGGATCTCAACACCGCCTCTACAAAGCCCCTGGAGCTTTCAGTAAGAGAAGAGAGGTATTGGTCGGCCAGGCTTAACATTAACAACTGCGACAGATACTCCCTCCTAACGCCCCTGGACCTTAGGAAAAACTCCTTATCCTCGTCTAAGGCGGCATCAGCTGCGGAGTGCCTCGCGCCCATCACGTCGCCTGTCTCCACTAGTATTACCGGCTGCGTATTGGCGACTGCGCCCTCACCAGCTATATACACAACGCCCTCTACCGAGCTCTCACTCCTAACGCCCCTTTTAGTTATCCTCCCCACAGCCCTTTGAGACACGAAGGACTTGTCTGCCGCCACTGCATAAAGCCTCGCGTAGCCCCGACCCTCCGGCGCGTCGTTAATTACAGAAACTACGTGGTCAATTCTGCTCTCCCCTAGCCCCAGCTCCAGCCCTATCACCTCGGCGGATGCCCTCTCGCCAATTATGTACTCCTCCCTTACGGCGTTCATAACTCCGCCGAGCGCCAGAGGCCTTGCGGCCACGGACTTGGCCACTGCCAGCGACGAGTGGACGTACTGCGGCCCCGATCCCCTGGATATTAAAACGTACTCCACGGAGCCCTTAACCTCCCCCTCCACAACTGCTGTGTGCATTACCCCCTCGCCGCTTTCAACGTAGATAATCACAGAGCCCTCCGCCGACTCCTCAACGTCTAGGACTACATGGCTAGCTATGTGGAAACCCCTCTCAAAGGCCGCAAGCTTTATAATCAGAGGCTCAACGCGTCCCCTTATTCTTACGTACACAGCCTCGTGTAAAACAGAAGCGTGAAGAGCCAAAATCTTGCTGTTTATCTGGAGGTGGCGAAAGACCTCGCCCCCAACCCCTATCTCAACTCCTTCACAAACGCCGTGATTAGCAAGCGCTCCGTTAAGAACCACTACTTCGCACTTGCTGGCTGATGTCGGCACGCGCTGAGGCTTTTCCAATCCCTTAAACCCCTCGAATTTTGACCAGTCTGTGTAATACCGAATTGTAGGCGAGTCGGCTATTTCTTGCCAGGGAAGCTTTGTAGCCAGTTCGACGCCTCGCGATCTCGCCGTTTTTATATCCATAATTGGAAGATCCGACTTGAGTTATTAAGCGTGTCTTCCTAATGTGTACATCAGGAACAGCACAGCAAAATATAAATATTAAGAACACTTAAAGTGTCCGTGAAGGGCATGGAATCAATCGACATGCTTGTAGCATTCACCCTTGTGGCCATGTTCATGCTAAGCATCTATGTACTTTCAAACTACTTCGCGGCTTCAACACAACAAGTCGTAACAGTCGCGGGAACACACCTAGACGCCCAGGAAGTCCTCAAAAAAATCTTAACGACTCCGGGATCCCCACCCGATTGGACCGATTTGAACCAAGTAGAAGACTTGGGACTGGCAGATCCCTCCCTTCCGGGGCAACTGGACTCCAGAAAGCTTTTAGCACTGGCCGTCGCGTCGGGCGTAGGCGCCGAGGCGCTGTGCAGGATAAACGTAGCGGGGCAGGACGTTCCGGTTACAAAAATTGGTTACGGCATATACCTCTGGGGAGCCCCCCAACAACAGTCTATCGACCCGTCTGTATATGAGAGGATCTTGAGGAGCCTTTTTGGCGCTGATTGGGATAAATACGACATGGAGATTTATATAAGGCCTGCGTTGAATATAAACATCGAACTCATGGATACACAAGCGCTTATTCGAGTAAGTCCGCCTGGCATTTACAGCTACCACGCTTGTGTCTTCTACTGGCCGCAGTACTCTACTGCCCAGTATTCCATAGAAATACTAGGGGCGTACTATTACAAAAAGGGCAACAAGTGGAATTTCGCCATTGCGCTGTATAACGACGGGGTGCAGCCAGCAACTATAACTTCTATAGAGTTTAATGGCGTTAACCTACTATCCGCTCCCATTACTATAAATCCGGGCGATGTGTACTGCCCCGACTTCCAGCTCAGCGGAGAGCCAGCGAATACAAGGGTCGTAGTGAGAGGCGAAGGCATATACGCTGAAGCTGATGCCCAAAAAACCAAGCCTCATGGCCGGTGTAAGCCGCCTGATAAAAACGCCCCCGCAACCGCGCCTCAGGTAGTTTGTGTTAATGACGAGACTAGAGATGACGGGATAGGCGCAATCCCAGTGCCAGGCGGCACGGTATTTGCCTTTGCCTACGTGAGGGGGGTCGCAGTGAGGGGAGCTAACTACACTTACTACAGTCCATACCAAATATCACTTGTAGGCCTTGTGGCAAGACAGAACGCCGGCGTGTATGTGGTTCACTCAAAGCTCATCCAAAGCGCAACATCGACTTCGCTCTGCGGTTGTGACGACCCAGGGGTATCAGCTCTAGGCCTCCGTTATATTGACGTCTTTCTAGGTGGAAAAACCGTGCCTTTGGTACAAAGCGCCACAATAAATCCCGGCTCTTCAGTTGACTTTAACGAGGTGTGTAACCAAGATTCTCTGTCTAGCGGTGCCTGTCTTATACCATGGAGTTTTATAGGCAGAGCTAAGTTCTTGATAGCCACTGTGGAGAGGAACTCACAGGGCGATCCGCCAAAATGTAACGGCATACCGCAACGCGATGTTATTGTCATGCCGCTGACGGGGGGCCTCCCGCCGCTCTACGAAATTCACTTCGCCACGTGGAAAAGGTGGACTGATAAGAGGCCCGAGGCGCTTGCAGTCTCCCACGCCTCAGCTCTGGCCGACGCCGGCGAGGTGACCTACATTGTCGACTTGTGGGTGTTTAGGAGATGAGGTGGGTTCTTGAGCTCTCCTTCGCCGCTTTTATTCTCATTCTAACCATCGCTCTGTATAACTACACGGCCCCGGCGTCTATAGCAGTACAGGCGGGGGAAAGAGGGAGGGTTTCTGAGCTGTTGGCATTTGCAGTGAGGTTGGCGGCTAGCCCGGAGTTCCTTTTCCGGCTACAGTATAGCTGGGAGGAAGCAGTGGCGCAGGCGAGGAGGGAGGCGGCGCTTATAGATCCCTTAGCCTCTGTTGACGTCTATCTGCCCACTAATGGCGTGTGCACTACGCCGCCCTCTCCGCGAATTGCAATATCGCTGGCAACAGTTTTGCCCAACGGAACGACAGTATGTATAGCGGTGTGGGCATGAGGGGCCAGGTAATTCTATTAACTGCAGTTATAATCGCAGTAGCCATTACCGTAGTTTTAATACTCCAGTCAGTGTCATCTTCATCGCCCGGTTTTGGAGGCGTCAGAGCCGCGTATGGAGTATTCTCAAGAGACGTCTCAAAGGCGGTGGAGGCTATTACATCGTATGTAGACTACATAGGCCTCGTCGCGCTGTTGAATTACACAGAAAACGTGGCACTGTATGCTCTGCCGCTAACTACGTCAAGTAGTTATTGTCAGGGGCCTCAAGTCGTTAAAACCTCGGCGGCGGTGAACAAGGCAATGCAGTTTTTTGTATTAAACAGAGCGGCGCTAGGCCTAAACGCGGAGATTCCGGGGTCTCTGTCAGGTTGCAAAACCATTGCCGCAAGGGGTGACAGAACTGCAGTAGCAGTGTGGATCTCTAAGCCTCCCAATGGCACGTCAACTAGCCAAGGCGTGTTTTTTATAAATCAAGGGGCTCTGCTACAAGCAAATAAGTTCACGGTAGTCCTCCCCAACAAGACCTATGAAGCTGGCTACCGCGTCTCTGTAATTGTGGACGTCTCGCTCCTTGCACTATCTAACCTCAATGCAACTAAGGAGTTTAGAGTGCTAGTCAGAGTGCTCGGCATAGATAACTACTGTCCCGCAACGGTTCAATGCATTAATATTACAGTATCTAGGCCGTATGCCTGGGCCGCGGACTTTTACGTACTCTCCAGATCTTTTACCAGCGACGCCATTGGTTACAGCCTAGGCCGCGCAGATTTCGACCTTGTGAATTACACTGAGTACAGCGCTGTGTATAAGATTAACAATATAGCTGGGGAGTATGTAATAAAGGTTTATGTGGGAAACATACCCCTGTACATACCGCCCCGAGACACGCCAAAGCCCGGCATATACGACAGCGGGTGTAGTAGTGGTTGCGGCGTCTATAGGGTGGGTAATGGGTGGTGTTCTATTGACAACACTAGAAATGCGGCCCCTGTAGTGTTATACAACACTACAGGGGCCTATGTTAAATATCAAGCCTCCCACAACGTCACCGTGTTAAAAACGCCCTCAACTACTTACTGGATTGTCCACCCCCGCGGCTGGCTTAACCTCACGAATTGCCCCCAGGCGCTAAATAACGCCTTGGCCGCCAATAGACTCAACTGGCTGTACCCATGACGTCCCTGGAAACACTGATACTAACCGCCTTTGTCCTCATCGCCATATTTGCCGCGGTGCCAGCCATAATGTGGCAAATTTACCAATACCAGGCATTAGCAGAGGCGAGGGCCGCTGTGGCTTTTCTGAATGTACTTGCCGATTCTATTGAATCGGACATGGGCGCTGCTTATGCGCAGAAAATTGTGAATATGCCCCAACTGAGATTTGGAGAATTGACCTACTCCACTACCACATTGGGCCAGTGCAACGGAGCCCCTGTTTATAACACAACGCTTACATATAAATCACCATATTTATCTCTCTTCGGACTCTACAGAGGAACTAGGTGGAGGAGCCTTGTAGACGCTCCGGAGCCTCCCATTGCAATAAACGGGTGGGGGACTTCCGTGTCGCTGGCCCCGCGCATAGTCAGATATGGCAATATAGCCGTAGTGTTAAATATTACATACACAGCCTCCCAGGGAGCCCTAGGCGTGGGCATTTACTACGCAGTGTACTCACCAAAGACATACTCAGCGAATCAATGTAATTTTAATACTGGAGATACCTCCACTGTCGTTGTAATTCCCGTTGTTATAGAATTAAGATGAACGCCCTTCAAGTAGCCGTTTCAATGGCATTCGTGGGTATTCTGTCAGTAATTATTGCATGGATTGTCAACACACAAGCACAGATTGTTTTCGAAGAGGAAGCAAAGGCGGCCGCAGAGGCTTTGCTGGCCTCTGTGGTCAACCAGCTCCGCGTGGGAGCCTCGACGGCATCTATTTCCGGCGTTTATAGTTTCACGCAACAGATATCTCTGCCTTACTACTCACCGCCGTTTGATGCGTTTTACTACGCAATAACAATACGCAACGAGCAGGGCGTCTTAGTGGTATACATAAGCTTTGAGGCATACAGAGGGCGTGCGAGCGCCTATGTCGACATTTCTAAGGCAGTTTATAATATTTCGGCCCTCTACAAGCCCGAGGGCTATGTTCAGATATACGCAGATCTTGGGGAATCGTACAACTGCAGAGTGGGAGATGTGGTCAATCTCACAAGGGCGGGTTGTTACGTTAAGTGGGCAATGCCGAGCCCCTATACTGTTAGGAAAGTACAGTTTATTGTTGGATCATAGTAGTACAAAATAATTTATTTGATTTCCTCTCTTAAGTATTCCCATTGCAAGAGGCATGGTTGGCAACATTTTGGCCAGATCGTAGTGTGTATAGTGGAAGTAGTAGCGTAAAGCCTTCTTTCCCCATGGCACGACCCACAATTTAGGTCCCACTTGGCGGCCTTTTGCCACAGCCCACGTTGTTATTACAACTCTCTTTGCGACTCTCCTGGCGTTTCTCAACGCAATTGACGCAACCTCAGGCGGCATGTGGTGTATTACGGCTATTAAATATGCCACGTCAAATGCGCCGTCTCTAAACGGGAGCATTGTGGCCTCGCACTCCACTGAGTCTCCGCCGGGGGTTAGCCTTCTGTGTAAATCGCAGTGCACCACGTATTTATGTTCGTGTTCTAAGTAAAGGGGCTGGGCCCCCCTACCTGACCCTATGTCGAGCGCCCTCTCGCCAAATCTCCCCAAATCCGCCACTGGCAACGGCCTCCTCCTCGTCCTCTCGTACTCATCCCCTATGGCCAAGTACGCGTCTCTCACTCTCTTCGCCCACTCCATACATACTTTACGACATCTCCCTCCTCGACTCGTTCCACTAAGCCCTCTCTGACTAGCCGCGCCAATACCGACGCCACTAGAAGCTCGTCAGCCCCTATTCTAGAGGCAAGGGAGCTCAAATCAGCAGGCCCCTTGGCGAGCTCTGCTAAAACCGCGGCTTCAAGCGCCGCCTCCTCCCTCACAGACCTCTTATACGGCCTAAAGGCTTTAAAAGCTAAGTACAAGACGGCTACGGTCGCGATAATTAGCGCCACTAGCGCCCACATAACGCCTCTTCTACCACGTGCTTAAGCTCGTTTAATTTCGACAATACTCCGTTTCTCTCTGCCAATGCAACTAAATAGCCCCAGTCAATGTGCCCCTGTTGTGCGGCTAACACAGCAACGGCTCTTTCGCAGTCCCCCGGAGAGTTCCAGTATACACACGCATTTAAGCTTGAAACAATAGCGTCCTCTGGAGATTGGACGTATACCTTTCCTCCGCATATTTCTAATACTTTGACGCGGCCTATGTACTCATAACCCACGAGGTCTAGAAAAAGCGCGCCAGGCCCCTCATAAGTTCTCGAAACTCTCCGCCATCCCCTACTCTCGGCTAGCTCTTCGAAAACTCTCCGAGCCTCTTCCGGCTTGTAGGTATCTAGCACAAAGTCGATGTCGCCAGTTCTGTAGGCGCCCCCGCTGTAGAGCTCAACTGCAAAGCCTCCAACAATAACCACTCTCCCCAGCTGGCGGCTCTCCACCTCTCTGTTCAGCTCCGCCAGCAGGGAGAGGGCTGGGCTACAAGAGCTCATCAACTACGTAGGCGCCGCCCACTGGCCTAGCCCTATACCTCTTATGCGGCTCTAGGCTTTTTAGCGTAAAAACGTCGTCGGAAAGCCACACTACGTTTTTCCCCATTTCGACCGCCATTATAATTATCCTCTCCAGCCTCTCCTCGGCCACCTCCCGCGGAAAGCGCCTAATCCTACCCACGTTAGTTAAGCATAATAGGTTTATAAATTTGGATAACGCAATACGTCCGTGGCCGCCCTGGCTGATTTTGTATGCGGAGTCCACGCTACGCAACCAGTTTATTACAAGTCGGCGCTATGATGGAGAAGCCCCTCCGCTTTATTAGAATGGCGAGCGGAGTCCACGTAGTTGCGCTAATGACACAGCCCTTCCCCTGCCCCGGGCGGTGCACCTTCTGCCCCTCCTCGGCGGACGCCCCTAAGTCTTACATGCCGGACAGCCCCGTTGTGCTCCGGGCCAAGAGGAATAGGTACGACCCCTACTTACAAACGGCGGGGAGGATAAAAGTTTATATTGAAAACGGCCACACTCCCTCTAAAATAGAGGCTGTGATAATGGGCGGAACCTTCAGCGCCTTGCCGCGTGGCTACCGGGAGTGGTTTGTGGCAAATATATACAAAGCGCTTAACGACTTCCCCCACTGGACCTCTTCAGCCGACCCAACGCCTAATTTAGAGGCTGAGCAGATCAGAAACGAAACTGCAGAGCTCCGCATGGTGGCGTTAACCGTGGAGACCCGGCCGGACTTTATAAACAAGGCCGAGGTGGACTTCCTCCTTAAACTCGGCGTGACGAGGGTAGAGCTGGGCGTTCAATCTATTTACGACGACGTGTTGCAAAAAGTGAAGAGGGGACACGGCGCGGCTGAGGTCGTTGAGGCAACGGCGATTCTTAAAGACTCGGCGTATAAGGTGTGTTACCACGTAATGCCGGGCCTCCCCGGGAGCGACCCAGACCGCGATTTGGAAATGGTTAGGGAGATTTTCTCCAATCCCAGCTACATGCCCGACTGCGTGAAAATATACCCCCTCTACGTCGTGCCAAATACAGAGCTTTATGAAGACTGGCGTCGCGGTCTTTATAAAAGCTACGACGAAGAGACTTGGCTAGAGCTTCTAGCTAAAATATACGCATCTATCCCCCGCTGGGTCAGAGTAATGAGGTTTGGCAGAGACATCCCACTCCACCACGTCCTCGACGGGCCCAGGTGGGGCAATATGCGGCAAATAGTGTTGAAACACATGGAGAGATTGGGTCTTAAGTGCCAGGAGATTAGGTGTAGAGAAGTGGGCATAAAACTGGCCAACAACGTGCCCATTCAGCCCGGCCCCGTTGAGGTAAAGAAAACAGAATACGAGGCATCAGGGGGCTTGGAGATATTTCTCGAGGCCGTCGGCCCCGATGATACTCTATACGCAATACTGCGGCTGAGAATTCCAAATAGACCGCACAGGCCTGAGCTGTACAAGGCGGCGTTGGTGAGAGAGCTACACGTCTACGGCCCCGCCGTGCCAGTGGGGAAGCAGGGCATTTGGTGGCAACACTCAGGCATGGGCAGAGAGCTCATGAGACTGGCGGAGGAAATAGCTGGGGAATTCGGCGCGTTGAAAATCGCCGTTATCTCCGGAGTGGGGGTGAGGGAGTACTACCGCAAGCTTGGCTACGAGAGGTGCGGCCCCTACATGTGCAAGCCCCTGGGAGTGCCCCTAGGCGTTGCCGACGACGGGCTAGTGGCGGGCTGAAAGCATATATAGACATGGACGAAGTGTTCTGTGTCTGGCGAAATTTCTTCCATTGCCTACGACGCCTTGAAGACGGCGGTAGAACACACCTACGGGAAAATTAAAGAGGGTAAGAAGCTATCCACAGAGGACATATTCCTCCTTTACCTCGGCACAATAGTAGAGGAATTAAAAGGCGCGCGGACGGAAATAGCCAGACTAGAGCAGAAAATAGACGAAGTAAACAAAACTCTCAGCCAGAGAATAGACGAGACAAATAAGAGAATAGACCAAGTAAACATAAGAATTGGTGAAACTACTAAGATGCTTCTCCAGAAAGTAGATGAGACAAACAAGAGAATTGGCGAAATAAACAACGTGTTAAGCCAAAGGATTGACTCCACTAACAAGAGAATTGACGAGACAAATCAGAGAATGGTAGAGATGTCTCAAAAAATGCTTGAAATATTCCAAGAGTTGAACAAGAGAATAGACGATACTAACAGGAGGATAGACGAGATTACCAAGACGTTAGTTCTGAAGATTGACGAGACAAACAAGAGGATAGACGCGGTATATCAGCTAATGTTAGAAATACGACAACTTCCGACATCACAGCGGCAATAATTACTCTACAGACATGCTCCCTCCCCCAGCCGGCGTTCTCAAACTTGATCAAAATGAAGTTCCAATCCCTCCGCCCAGCCACGTGGTAGAGGCGGCGGCGCAGGCCCTCGCGGTGAGCAATTGGTACCAGCCGGCCGCTCTCTACGACGAGGTGAGGGGGCTCTACGCCGAATACGCCGGCGTTGACCCGAAGTATGTGTGGCTCTTCCCAGGGGCTGACGACTTCTTTGAGCCTCTTTTGAGGACGGCCCGGGCGGTGGCCGTGCCGAGCCCCACGTATTTCCTCTTTGAAGACCAGGCGCAGTTCCACGGCGCCTCTCTAGTCAAAACGCCGCTGAGGGGAGAGGAATTCCGCCTAGATCTCGCGGAGTTTTTAGACGCCGCCAGGAGGGCAGACGCCGTTTATTTAGACAACCCGAACAACCCCACGGGGCAACTGCTTTTAAAGCCGGTGGAGGTGGAGGAGGTTCTCGCCCTGGGCAAGCCTACTATAATCGACGAGGCTTATTTTGAATTCTCGGGGGCCACTGTTGCGAATTTAGTGGAGTCTTGGCCCAATTTGGCCGTCGTGAGGACGATGTCAAAGGCCTTCCTCCTCGCGGGGCTCCGCGTCACTCCTGTAATAGCCGGCCGGGGCTGGAGAATTCACTACAACACTGTGAGATTCCGAGTGTCCCTCCCGTCGCTTGCCGCGGCCAGGGCCGCCCTCTACAAGAGAGATTATGTGGCCGAGGTGGTGAGGCAAATACGCGAGGGGGCCCGGTATTTAAAAGAAGAGCTGTCGCGCCTAGGAGTTAAGACCTGGCCCACATACGCCAATTTTATACTGGCCAGAGGCCCGCCGGGCTTCGCCCAGGCGTTGCGGAAATACGGCGTCTGGGTGAGAGACGAGGAGGCGCGCCTCGGCCCGGGATATGTGAGGATAACTATAGGCACGGAGGAGGTGAACGCGCAATTAATACGCACTATCAGGACTATACTCGCCCTTCCAACGCCATTTTAACGGCGTCTCTAAGCGCGGGCGTTTGCCACGCGTACCGCCGCCCAACGCCCAACTCGTCATCGGGCCGAGGCGCTTGGCCTATAACTATAGGCGACAGCTCTATTACAAAGTTCCTATTTTCTAAAAACCGCGCCAACTCCAGGCCCTGCGGCTCGGCCAACACGTCGGGGTTTTCCACAGCCTCTCTCAACACGTCCGCAAAACCCCTCCCGGCAACTTCAGCCACAACCCAGCCCATCCGCCTAGAAGAGGCGATTAGAGTTAGGAATTTTTCCGCGTCCCAGTCCAGCTCTGCTAATTGGAAAAGGCAACGGGGGTTGTCCCCCGCAGAGCCTCCAAGCCGCGGAGAAGTCCGGCGCGCCGAGAATTTCGCCAAGCTGTTGAAACCCCCTCTCACCCATATTCCACATTAGCGCTATGTGTGCCCAGTTGTGTCTAGAGAGCTCGCGTCTAGAAGAGCCCTCAGAGGAGAATATTAAGTAAGACACGGAGGCTTCTGCGAGAGGCTTTGGAATCTCTCCCAACTCGGCCTTTTTAGACCTCAACACGCGGTCTCCCAGCTCCTTGGCGTACTTCACCGCCAAGGCGCCTTCGCTAACTCCCACAGCTGAAAACAGCTCGTCTACTACTAATATGTTCATAGGCGCAAACCTCTCCGCGATTTTCTCCACTATTTTGCCCAATAGCCATACGGCGAGGCGCGCCGCCGATCTGCCCACAGATCCCGCCAAACCGCCCACCTCTGCCAACACATCGCCTATGTTTACATTGCTCTTAACTGCCTCAGCCGCCCTTCGGGCTTTGCCGTCAATATAAAGGGCAATTCCCCCGGCGTACCAGCTGGAAAAACGCCTCACCGCCTCTAGGGCCAGCGCAGTTTTGCCGCACCCCTCAGGTCCGTAAATTACAAACGGCGTCGCGTGGCTCCTCCTTGCGTATTCCCTCACCCACTGCAACTCAGCCTCTTTGTTAATAAACACGTAAGATTTACAACGCAGTTTAAAACTACTCCGCCACCTCGGCCATCAGCCGGGCCAGCCTCCTCCGCCTTAAGAACCATATTAACGCAACCGCGCCCGCGGCGGCGCCGGCGATAAGCACCAGCGGAATGGGATCTATAGCCCACACGGCCTCTAGTGTCATGGGGCCGTAGGCAACTGGCAACTGCGGATATGAATAAACAACGCCTGTGGAAACATCCCTCCAGCCGACAAATACGTAGTGTAGAGGAGGCGGCGACCACACGCTAGTTGGATTAGGCACAACGGCCACTGTGCTCCCCTCGTCAACCCACATGCTCTGCGGGACTACGCCGAAGCGCGACGTCAGAATCACTAAATACTGCCTCTTGACTTGATAAGTGATATTTAGGGGGGCTTTAACGACGAAATCTTGTACCGGATTATTTAACGTGGCGTTTGGAATGCCGTTTACAACCCAGTTCTTAAAGGCAGTTCTCACGCTACCTTGCTCTGCTAACACTGCAGGGATAGATACCCTCACGGACTTTCCCGCCTCAACCCAAGTGGCGTTTCCCGCGACGCCCTCAAATCTAGCCGGCGGGGAGGCGCTCACTAAGTACTGCTTTACATATACAGGGGTTCTCTTGACGGGTCCGGTTACTGTGAGCTTAATCTCCGGGCTCGTCTCGCCTGTTTCCAGCCACTTAGCAAACACTTCACGCGTTCCATTGCCGTATTCTATAACGGGTGTTGCACGAAACACTACTACTGACTGATACTCAGCCCAGAGTTGGTCTGTGCCATTTACTGTAGCCCCCCTCCCTGCCGTCACGAGAAATGAAGGAGTATACCTGGCAACTACAACCACTGGATAGACGCTGAACAGCGGCCTACGCCCTACGTCGATGATATTTCCAAAAGAGTCGTACACCACTATGTCCACGAGGTTTATGCCGTACTCATCCTCAGATACTGTGTCAGGAGCCTCTACTCTGTACACAGCCTTCACAACAGTGGGCTTTTGTACGTCTACTGTTATAAAGCTGAATCCGGCGCCAGTCCTCTTGCCGTCAACTTCCCACGAGTCTATAACGGCTCTAATCCTCCCCAGGACAAGGCTCTGTAGTCTGGCCAGCCTATCGGCGAGAGCCGGAATAGTCTCGATGCTGACTTGTACTTGTATACTCGGCGTAAGTGCGGCAGAGAAGCGAGTAGGCCCGGAGGCCCAGTCGGGACCGCTTACCAGCTCTGCGGGCTGCCTATATACTCTGAACTGTTTAAAGTATCTAAACACTAACGGCTCTGCCACGTCGCCGAATATAGTTAGAGTGAAGTTCCGCTCAGGTTTACACCTCACATCTCCCAGATATTGATACAACGGATATATGACCACTTCTCCATAAGGCACGTAGAGGACTCCGCTTTTATTCAGCGTATATATATAAGTAATCTTTGAGCCAGCAGCGACCACTGCCGCCTCTAGAGGCAGGCAGTCACTCGGCGCATCTACGACGTATGGAAGCCTCGCGGTGTATAACACGTAGACGCTGTCCCAATACTCTAAAGCCGCCACTTGGCCGTCAAAAGAAACTGCGACTGACGTAACGGGCTTGACGCTTATTAACGCCTCTCTTATAGTAAAGTTGCCAGTGGCGTTGCCCCTCACAGCTCTCAACAAAAGCTGAGTAGAAATGGGATCCGTCCTGACTGTAGGAATTCCGTCTTTAAATAAGTAGAAGTGGCCTGCGAGCGTGCCCACTGCTACGACAGAGCCGTTCCAAGACGAGGCAATTGCGCTGGGAGTTGCGGGGGTTCGCAATTTGAGGGCGACTCTTCCGTCTCTAATTCCTATAATCTCGTTATTCACTGCGACAAATACCCAACGCCCGTCTTGACTAACTGCAGACACAAGGCGGGGAGTGTCAATGCCGTATGTGATCAAGACGGGATCAGCGAAAGTCAAGCCGTACGGATATATTACCACGTATGGCCTCTCCCTCTTGACAAAACAGAGGGCTATGGGATCTCCCGTCGGATTTGTATATAAGCCATAAACAGGGCCTCCGCATGAGCCCAGTCTGGTAAAGCCCCTGTCAAATCTGCCCGATCGGAGTTCCGCCTCAGTCGGCAATTTAAAGCGGTATATATCGCCTGTTAAAGTCCCCACGTATACTGTATTGTTAATTATCGTGAGAGCCGTAATCGGCGGATCTAGGGGCTGTCTATTCATGGCGGCTCTGGGCACGGCGCCTAGGGGATCTATAAAAAATTGATCTACAATTCTGCCGTCTCTAACTACATACACCTCGCCGAATATAGTCGCAGCAACTACATATTCACAATTAGTGGCTATGGCAGTTACATTTGCCCGTGGGCCAAGGTTAATAGCCCAGTGGGGGTAGCCGTAAGGCGTGTGGAGAGAGACCACCGTCGTTTTATACACAGATGCGAGAATTACGGGAGGCAACGGCAACGACAAGTTCAACACCACAGGAATTTCCTGGGGCAATCTAATGCCATACTGGGCCAACGTTTCTACTAATTGAGGAGATAACTCCACAGTAGTGAACAAGCTCCTTTCCACGACGAATATATTAACTGAAATGTCGTATATATACAGCCTGTTAGCAATCGCCAAACACCTGCCTGTGCGGTCAGTCGCAATTAGGGGATAAACTGCCTGCTGAGTCCACAGCTCCCTCCCGTCCAGTCCCACAATTTTCACAGCGCTGGGAGTGGCCCAGTAAAACACATCTAGAGACTCAGTGGGGAGGACGTACGCCAACGCCGATGCCGCCACCAGTACGGCCACAAGCCAAAGCCTCATGGCCCCAAGAAATAGTCCAGAATATATACTCTACGGTGTTATACGCAAAAAACACAATAGGAAAAAAGGTCCAACCTCCACGTCAACATTGGGGCATGCCTAAATACAGCGGCCCGCCTGTGCCACTAGCGCAGAAGACGCCGCGAGAAACCAGCCCAGTCCCGCGCCTCCTCCCACAAGGCCTCTTATAATCTCCACAGGTACGGCCCTCCATACTAAATGCCCCAGCCACGGAGCCGCGGAGATGCGAAGCTCGTACTTCAACACGTCATATACGCCTGGCTTGGAGACCGCCGTTACCACCTCAGATCCGTTGTACAAGATTGGCATAGTACACATACCACGGCGCCCCTGTGAAAAGAATCAGCCACCCCTCAAACGGGTTTTTATGGCTGTGAAAAGACACAAGCCACCAGTAGAATTGAAAGTGATATAGGAAGACCCCGTTGGCAATATCCACGGCGTGAGACGCCAAAAAGGCAAGCGCGGCGCCCGCGGCCGTGGGCCCCAGCGCCCCTCTGTCCTTATAGGCAAGATATGCAGTGAATCCCAACAGGGGGAAGACGGCTGTGAATTTTGAAGCAAGCGCCGCGCCCCACAAGACGCCGGCGAGCCACTACCTGCCCAGCAAGTAGGACAAAACCGCCGATACAGAAAACAAAGCGACAAACACGTCTAACATCGCAAAACGGGAAGTAGCCGTAAACACTATATCGCTGGCCACGCTAAAAGCCACAAGCCAAAAACTCCTGCCCAATAAGCGGCCAAGCCACCCCGCCAGAAACACAACCGCTATTCCCGCAAATAAAGGGGCAAGGCGGGGCTCAACGCCTATAATGTACTTGGCCAGCGGGGGATGCTCGGGATTAATTGTTAATGCCGGGGGAACCCCAGACCACTGCTGGGCGCCAGCCCTTATGTACACTTCCTCGTCTAGAAACTTAAACCCTACCGAATATGACGATGTCAAAAATAGTACTATCACCGCAACTCCACATATTACTTTTTTTCCAAACCGCCATGGTCAACAGTTCACCTTTGAAATGTTTGAATAGCCGACGTAGATAATACATTGCTACTTTCTCTGCTTGTGACGAATGTGCGTAGCAAGTGGTGTCCAGGAGTGCGCGACTTTCAAATCCCTTAATGCCTATAATCTTGTTCATGGAAATGCCCTGAGATGACCATTTCATAGTCTTTACAGACTTCAGATATTTAACCCACTGGCCCTAAAAGTCATATACCAAGAACGCGTATCAATAATAGCAATCTAGAACACCTACTCTTCTTAAAAATGGTAACAATATGCGCCTTTAACACGTCGGATTATAAGCCATATAAAACTCCTATATTGTACTGCTATATGCAGAAGTTATAAAAGACTGTGTTCAGGTTGCGCCAGGACAACCATCACGTCTTAATGCCTATGAGCTACAGCTATATAGAAATAACCTTATAAATCCGATGAAAGGCACACTACGATTTTACGCCTCTCTTGTCTCAACCACACTACCTTCACAGGGCTAGAAGAACCCAGTAGCATATATTAACGCCTTTACAGATGCATAAGAACAAACCAACTAAGAAAAATGAACTGAAACCAAAATCCTCGCAACCCCCTTAAAAATCAAAAAAGAACCAAAAAATATTTTAATTCTTCTATGTCTAGCCCTATGTCTGTTCTCCAGCTAAGACTGAAACAGTGAAAGGTGCTACGGCTCCGTTGCTAAGTACAACCCTTCCAGTAAGCACTTGGCCAACAGCCACATCAACTTGGTTGGTAAGATCTGCAGTTACCCATGCTGGACCAGTAACTAAATTAGTAGTCTGACCATCTACCTTTATGGCTGTTATTGATTTGCCAGCAATTTCAATAGCTTGAATTTGCACCGATGCTCCGCCTTGAGGTATAACTCTAAGGTAAAGCGTAATGCCAGATGTCTTTTTTGTAATATTACCGGTTATAACTGTTAGCGATGCTTGTTGTCCAGCCGATGCAAATGTGGTGTATAGGTACCAGCCTACTGCTATTGCGATTACTAACACTATTGCCACTATTATTGCGATTTCTAGGCTTGTCATTCCTTTTAATTTGGTTGGCATAAGCGGGTGGACGTCCTAGTTTATATATTTTGTGGTGTAAACGCCGACCAGCACTGCCCAAAGCCTCGCCTGCGCAGCGACTCAGCTCTGCGTCTCGGCGACTGCCAGCCGTCTGGCCTCTGCGAGGGCGGCGTCTTTCACGGTGAGCCCCATCTTAGCACCTCGAACCATAGCCTGGGCGGCAAGTCGCTGAGGGGGCTACCTCTATTGGCATTTTGAGGGATGCAAATAAGAGGCGTTGGAAGTCGTTTTTTCCAGCCCGTCGCGGGTGTACTCCCGGCGGAAGGCTGAGCCGAATAAAACGACGAGTGATACGTTGTTTCTTCTGGCGAAGTACTACCTGAACCCCTCGGCCACGCTATTTAACAGCTACAGCGCCTGCTATATACGTTATAAACTCCTCAACGCAAGCGAAGCCCTCTCCCACGCTTTTATATGCCAAGCCACTGCCTAGTACTTACAGGCTATTATTCTTATCGTCGCGTAGTAACGCCTTAGCCCAAACCTCTCCGCGGGCTCTGCCGCTACCTCGTAATACTCAGCTCTGTAATTCCGCCAGCACGATTGCGATCAGCACTGCGACATTGTAGCGTGTTGAGCATATCTGGTCGCGGGCCAGCGCGTTGAAGAATTACGACGCGATTCTCCTAAGATCTACCGCGTCTTTCCTCCGGACGTTATACGCGCCTACGAACGCGTCAGTACGGGCGGGGGTACTCTCTGCCTAGTATTAAAAGCGCCCCTTCTTCCTCAGCCAGCTTTTTCAGCCGCTCTGCCGCCTCTTGTGAGGCGAACTCTACGGCCAGCACTTTCACATACGTCTTTGACCCAGTGAGCTTCTCGGCGGCTTGTACTGACCTCCTGAGCTGTTCTATAAGCCCCTCTGCCTCCTCCGCCGTTCTCACGGCCACGGACACCTCTCCCACTACCAGCGGCTGTGGGCAGAAGATGTCGACTTCCTTGAAGCCGTCTACCGGAAGTGTGACGTTTACTCGCACGGAGCATTCAACTCCCCTTTCTTTAAGCAACGCCTCTACTACTCTAGCTGTGTAGTACTCAAACCCGCCGCCGAGGGCGTCTCTTATATCCTCCAGAGCCGACATGAGCCACTGGAACTTCTTATTGGCCTCGTCCCACCTCTTCCTATAGTCCTCTTGGAATTCTGCCCAAGTCTTGTACCATTCTAGCCGCCGTTTTTCATTCTCCTCCCACCTTTTGCTGTTTTCCTCCAGAAATTTTCTCCAAGTCTCGTACCACTCGCGCCATCTCCTCTCGTTCTCCTCCCATCTCCTACTGTTATCTTCTAGGAATTTTTTCCATGTCTCGTACCACTCTAACCACCGCCTCTCATTTTCCTCCCACCTCTTATTGTTCTCTTCTAAAAACCTCTTCCACGTTTCGTACCAATCCTGCCACCTCTTCTCGTTCTCCTCCCACCTTTTGTTGTTTTCCTCTAGGAACTCTTTCCAAGTCTTATACCATTCTTGCCACCGTTTTTCATTTTCCTCCCATCTTCTGTTGTTCTCCTCTAAGAATTGTTTCCAGTTCTCATACCACTCGCGCCACTTGCGCTCGTTCTCCTCCCACCGCTTGTTATTCTCCTCCAGGAATTGTTTCCAAGTCTTATACCATTCTTGCCACCGCCTTTCGTTCTCTTCCCACCTCTTACTGTTTTCCTCAAGGAATTTTCTCCAGTTCTCATACCACTCTAACCACCGCCTCTCGTTCTCCTCCCATCTTTTGTTGTTTTCCTGGAGAAAGGCTTTCCAAGTCCTATTCCACCTCCTCTGCCATCTCTCCGACTGGGCTCTTAAATCTCTCAGCTCTTTTAACACCTCTCCGAGTCCTATGGCCCCGGCGACTGCCAGTCTGAACTCTTCGTCTTCTTCAAGCGCCTTGAGGAATTTGCGCTTCTCCTCTGGCGTCAGCGCCACGTATACACCCCGACTTTTTTAAATATCTTTTACCCAGAGTTAACAGATTTCCACCTCGGCGTCTATGAATTTTTTATACCAGTCCTCGTACTGCCGGGGAGTCACTATGTGTAGCTCGAGGACTGAGGAGGCCTCTCCGGCGGCGTCTTTCAGCGTCAGGGATATCTCGGCGCGCTTCCAGGGGTCGTCTGGGGCGTTGGGCGAGACAATGAGGACGTCTATATCGCTGTCGGGAGCCCAGTCCCCTCTGGCGACGCTTCCAAATACAATGACCCGCGCCTTTCCCAACAGGGCCTTTGCTACGGCGCATAGCGCCTCTACGTACTCCCGCCAGTTTTCTAACACCCGCCTTCTTGCTAGGAGGTACTGGAGGCACATAGCTCTACGACTCTCCCGGCTAATTCCACTAGGTGCTCCGCCACCTCTTTTGCATATCTTCTGGGGAGGTACCTCCCGCCTAGATAGGCGTCTTCCATTACCTCAAACGCCATTCTATTTTCCTCGTAAAGCCTCCAAACGTCCTCTCTCACGGCCTTAGCTAATTTAAATAACACTTCTAGAGAGTGGGTATGGGGATAGTGGCCAATAGTAGAGGCCAGCAGGTATTTCAACGCGAGTTGTGCGGCTTGCTCGCTGTGAAAAGCCGCGAGGTCGTATCTGCCTGCCCTTAGGTCTTCTCTAGCTACTTCTAAAAATAGGCGGGCTCCCAATATTTCCACCTCTTCTCTGCCCATATTAACTTGGGTCTTGGTACGGCGACGCCAGTTTTTTCACGATGTCTCGGCATGGGATTTCTGGCGGAAATTTAAGCGGAAGCTCAGTTTGTATTGCTTTCCTGGGCGGACTGCGGCATTTCCGCTCCGCCCTTTCAGCAACGGCGTTTAGGGAAACGGCGTCTCTTTCACTTGCCTCTATGAAGCTGACTTTCTCAAGCGCGTCTTTTTCGAAGTAAGCCGCTAGGCGCACAGACGCGCCCTCAGCCATAGGCGTACGCCTCCCTCTGCTGGCGGCGATCTCTATCCGAAGAGGAGACTGAAGTGTCACGAGTGTCCATCCTTTATCTATATTTATTTTACGCGTTTTACCTTCCGAGCTTGGGCCTTGCCGTGTGTATTGAAAAATTCTGCCTTTTCTCAGCGCCTTGAGCCTCCGCTTGAGTAACTGACTGGGGTAATCCGCAGGCGAATTTAGGCTCTACCCGAAATCCAGTAGGCCGTCCTCATCCAGCGCCATGCGTGTACTTGCGGCGACGGGTTGCCGGCATAGCCCTGAGCGCAATTTTGCGTCTCACGTATATTGTGAAGCCCCTCTTCCCGTTATTCCGTCTCCAACAGCGCCGCTACGTTCTCGCTCTGTAGTTAGCCTGGCTTGTTTAAGGCGGCTTAGAGAAGTGATTTGAGCTTCTCTATCAGCTTGAGTGCAGCCTCTCTGTGTAATTGGAAGTCCTTAGGCCCCATGTAGTTGTGGTAGAAGTTGGCGTGTAAGCCCTCCGCCATTCTGAAGCCAATTACCAGTTCTTTATCCCCAGTCTCCTCGTAAAGCCTTCTAATTATGACGTTGTAGTCCCGGTGGCTGTAATGTTCCCAGCCCCGCCTCTCGGCAATAGCGTTAAGCAACGCAGTCGCCGCCCCCCAGTACTTCTCCCCAGCTTGCAGGAGATCGCCTCTCGCGTAGAGATCCTCCGCCTCTCTCAAGTATTTCTCATGTAGCTTGAGGTAGAGTTGAACTCGCTCAGGGGGGTCTAGCCTGGCTGAGAGTAGCTCAACTAGAAACTCCTCAATATCCTTATCTCCTGCCGCCTTTCTCAACGCCTCAGCTACTGGCGCTGAGATAGCTATAGACACGTTTATCCCCGTCGTGAGTAAATTAAAGTTTTCTGCGCGTAGGCGGGATCTATGCTTATCCCACCCGCTTGATATAGCCCGGGCGCGGCGTGTAGGCCTCGCCGTTGCGTATTAACAGCTCTACTATTCTCTGCACCTCCGCTGGCGGGATTCCCAGCTTTTCGGCCTCTGCTTTTAGGCGGTCTATTTTGACCGGGCCTCTTTCCGCCTCTTCTAGTTTTTTCAAGAGCTCAACTACTTTTATATAGGCCTCTCTCCTCGACGCGGGCACGCCGGTTATTATTGCGTCTATGTCTATCGCGCCCGATTCTATGTCTATTCCCACGGACTTAAGGAAGGCGAGGTAAAGCCTTATGGCCCTCTCCGCGTCTTCGGCTGTGGCTATTGGGGACAGCCTCATTTTTGCCTCTGCGGTTGTGAGGCGTATTAACGCCTCTAGCTGTCTGGCTGTTATGGCGATGGCTGTGCCCGGGCCCTGGTACCTTTTTCTCATCTCTAGGTAGAAGGCCTTTATCCTCTCCTTGGCCTCTTCGCTTAGGATCGGCCTCACGTACCTCCTGGCGTACATGATGTATTTCCTAAGGAAGTCGGGCCTCAAGACGTCGCGGAAGGCCTCTGGGGTTTTCCCTGAGTGGAGATCTAATATGTGGCCGGCGACCGCCGAGTCGAACTCCTCCCTGGGCTCGTCTCTAATTACAAATATAAGGTCGAAGCGGCTGAGGAGAGAGACGGGGAGGTCTATGTTCTCCGCCACTGTTCTGTTGGGGAGGTATCTGCCGAAGGCTGGGTTTGCCGCCGCCAGCACTGCAGCCCTGGCGTTGAGAGTGGCGACTATACCCGCCTTGCTGATTGAGACGGTGTTTTGTTCCATGGCCTCGTGGAGGGCCACTCTGTCCTTGGCGTCCATTTTGTCTATTTCGTCTATTACCGCAACGCCTTTATCTGCGAGGACTAGGGCGCCGGCCTCTAAGTAGAACTCCCCAGTGAGCTTATCCCTCACCACGGCGGCTGTGAGGCCGGCGGCTGAGGAGCCCTTCCCAGTTGTGTAGACAGCGCGCGGCGCGATTTTCGCCACGAATTTTAACAACTGCGACTTGGCAGTGCCGGGGTCGCCGATTAGGAGTATGTTTATATCCCCCCTCACCCTCACCCCGTCGGGGTATACTATTTCATTTCCGCCAAAGAGGAGGCAGGCCACTGCCTCTTTCACCTCCTCGTAGCCGTATATAGAGGGGGCTATGGATCTTATTATTAACTCCCTCACGTCGGGCCTCCTCGAAATTTCTAGAATTTTCTGCTCGTCCTCTTTAGTTATCTCCTCGACGAGCTCTTTATTCATTGTATCAACGTGCACGCCCTGTATGTAAGAGGTGACAATAGGGGGCCTGCCTTTTTTCAACTCGCTTAGAGTCAAATCCACGACTCCAGTTAGTGAGATTATGTCGCCGGGCTTCACCGTGTCCACTAAGTCGTCTAGTAAGACCACCTCCACGCTTCTAGGCAACTGGCCTGGGGGAAGATCCTCGGGCCTCTCCTGGACGATGACTTTCTGCCAGTCGATGTATTGAGAGAGCTCTGTGACCAGCGTGAAGCTTTTAGATGCGCCGCATCTGGGGCACTTGGCCGGCGGCTCTACGTGGCGCTCTAATTCTTGCAACAGCTCTATCTCGTAGCCGCATTGTGTACATCTATACAGAGCCTTGTAGAGGAAGTGTTTAGGCGGCGTCTGTCTAGTGACAATCCCCTCTATTTTTATCAACCTCCCTATATACTCAGACCTCAGTTTCCTCAGGGAGACAGACAGGGGGGAGCCCCTCACTCTGAAGTAAAAGCGTTTAAGCGCCTTTGCCGTCTCGGGGTCTTTCTCTTCCACTATCTCTCTAACTACCTTGTCCGCCTCTGGTAGCACTAGCTTAGGCCTCTCTACGACTAAGTCTGCCAGCGACTTGTCGAACATTAAAATGTCGTGGAAGTCCACTTCAAGGGATCTCTTCCTCTGTATGATAATGTTAATCACCTCGTCTGATATCTTCTCGTTGCTAGTCACCAGCTCTCTGAACTTGTCGCGGAGGAGATCCAACTCAATTTCAAGAGACACATATAAACCACAGCCCCAGTTAAAAAGCTATAAAAGGTAATACAAGCTTTTTAACCGCGTCGCATATTGACATGTGCAACCTTTAAAGGCGGAGTGTAACGGCCGTGAGAATTAAGAGCTATTTGCAACAAGTGGCGGTATCTGCCGCCAAATTTTAGAGTTATTAAGGCTGAGAGAAACAACGGCACGTGGAGGGTGGAGATATATTATGTCTATATCTCGGCCGTGTTGGGGGTGCCTCCCAGGTAGGTAAAAGGCCGTTGTAACTGTGGATATTTACAAAGGAGTTAACGCTGGCATTCTTACAGTGCGTATTTTATTACAAGGGGCTTTGCCTCAAGCTGTTGAGCTCGGCGAAGACGCCGGGATTGAAAGCGAGGTATGGAACTGTATATTGCTAGCTGTAAGCACGACTGGGCTGTACACCGCCTCTTTCGCCATCGCTGAGGCTCTACAAGGCATTACGGCGCAGGGGTGGCCACATGTATATACACACACGCGCTGGCCGCCGTTCAATTAAACAGCTCTGGCGGCCGAAGTGGCGATATCCAGCCCCAGCGCCTTTAGATCTCGTCAGCATCTCTTTAGTAGAGGCGGCTAGGCGGACGGGCTTACCGTTAGTGACTTATGATGTAGAGCTGTGGCAATACGCAAGGGGGTTAGTCGACGTGGTGTACGTCCACGAGCTTTGCGTCTGAGGAGGGTTTTTATGTCTTTAGTGTTGATGCGATGTGGACGTCTCCGAACTGCCTCTTGACGCCAGGCTTATAGCAGTCTTGAAGGAGAGGGGAGTTAGGGAGTTGTTCCCCCCGCAGGTGGAGGCCGTAAAGGCTGGAATTTTCGACGGGGTAAATCTCTTGTTGTGCACGGCCACTGCCTCCGGCAAGTCGTTATTGGCAGAAGTGGCCTCTGTCAAGACCGCCTTGGAGGGCAAAATGGCCCTTTATGCAGTGCCGCTTAAGGCCTTGGCGCAAGAAAAGCTACTCCACTTCTCCTACTACGGCAAATTGGCCAGAGTAGGGATTTCCACGGGGGATTTCGACTCTGAGGACAAGAGGCTTTATGAATATGACGTTGTGGTAGTGACGTATGAAAAACTGGACAGCCTCCTCCGCCACAGGCCGAGCTGGCTGGGCTCAGTGGGCCTGGTTGTAGTAGATGAGATCCACTACCTAGGCGATCCGAAGCGGGGGCCTGTCTTGGAGTCTATTATCGCCAAAGTGAGGCACTTGGGCTTGAGAACTCAGTTTATAGGCCTCAGCGCCACTGTGGGAAACGCCGAGGAGGTTGCCAGCTGGTTGGGAGCGAGGCTCGTGTCCTCCAGCTGGCGGCCTGTTCCTCTTAGAGAGGGGGTTTATTACGGCGGCAAGATTTATTTCGCAGACGGCTCTAAAAAATCCCTGGGCAGCGGTGAGGCCGAAATAGCCCTGGCCATTGACGCCGTGGCGGGCGGGGGGCAAGCGCTTGTTTTTACAAACAGCAGGTCGTCCACTGTGCGCATCGCAAAGGCCATCGCCCAGGCCGTGGCGGCGCACCCAGCCAGGCTTATAAACCCCGCCGAGGCCCAGTCCTTAGCCAATGAAGTTATAAACGCCTCAACCAGTAAGATAATTGGCAGGGAGCTGGCCGATCTAATCGCTAGGGGCGTTGCTTTTCACAACGCAGGCTTAGAGCTGGAGGTCAGGAGGCTTGTGGAAGAGGGCTTTAGGAGGGGGGTGATAAAAGTGGTGGTGTCCACCACCACGCTGGCCGCCGGGGTTAACCTCCCCGCGAGGCGGGTTGTTATTGCCGACTACGAGAGGTTTGACCCAGTATTGGGCAGGGAGGAGATCCCAGTGTTAGAGTATAGACAAATGGCTGGCCGCGCCGGGAGGCCGGGCATGGACCCCTATGGCGAGGCTGTTATTGTGGCTAGGAGCAGAGGCGAGGTGGATTACTTAATGGAGAGGTATTTAAGGGGGCGCGTAGAGGACGTCAAATCGCATATACTCTCGGCGCCTAATCTTAGATCTCATGTCTTAGGCGCCGTGGGGGGCGGCTACGCCAAGTCTATAGACGAGTTAGTGGACTTCTTCTCAAATACCCTTGGCTACCACCAAGTGAAGACCTCTCTAAAAACAGCGCTGTTAAGATCTAAAGTGGCAAGCGCCGTCGACGAGCTTATAAAATGGGGATTTATGGAGCGGGACGGGGAGTTAGTATACGCCACAGAGCTGGGGAGGCAAGTGGCTAGGCTCTACCTAGACCCAGAGACTGCGGCTAGGTATATAGGCTTGTTAAAATCAATGCGGAAAGAGGCGGTGTCCGCCTATTTATACATTGTATTAACTGCGCCGGACTTCCCAAGAGTTAGGCGGGGTAAGGCGAGTAGGGAGATTGCCGAGGAGGTGCTTTCGGCGTTAGACGTGGAAGAAGACGAGGAGTTTGAAGAAATTGTGAAGACTGTGGCCATGTTGAGGGCGTGGATTGAGGAAGAGGATGAGGACAAAATATACGAGCGGTTTGAGGTAGCCCCTGGCGATTTGCGCGTATATCTCGACCTATTTGACTGGCTTGGAAACGCCGCGGCTAAACTCGCCGGGATGATCGGGCTTGAGGGGCATCGTCGCAATTTAGAAAAAGTGACAGCCCGCGTTATATACGGCGTGAGAGAGGAGTTGCTTGAGCTAGTAACTGCCTTGAGGGGCGTGGGCAGAGTGCGCGCGAGGATTTTGTACAACTTCGGCTTTAGGACTCTGAGAGATATCGCCAGAGCCTCTGTGAGAGAAATAGCGTCTCTCCCGGGCTTCGGCGAAAAACTAGCCGAGTCAATAATTGAACAGGCTAGACAACTGGTTAAATTCTAATTACGTTGTACCTGCCCGCCACTTTTAGCATTGTGGTATACCGCTTCATCTCCTCCACAGCGTCATCAAGCCCCTCACCTGCTTCAACCTCCACGACGAAGTAGTAATCCCACGGCGATAGGCGCGTTGGCCGCGAGTATATAAGCGTCATGTTTATCCCCCTATTGGCTATCGGCCCCAGCGCTTTATAAAGCGCGCCTGCCACGTTGGGAACTGCGAAGATCAAAACGGCGCGCTCGCCGGACTCCCTCCCGGCCCGCGATATTACTGCAAACCTCGTGTAACTCTCCCCGTCTTCTACGCCGCATGTCCTCTCCACGGCTTCTAAAGCCTTGGGCGAGGCTAACACGGCGCAGTCTCTTTCGCACTTCTCAAACTCCTTTACAGCCTCGGAGGTGGAGTTCGTATACACCACATGGGCTCCTAAAGCCGCCACTGCCCTTCTAGCTTGAGCCGCGGCGTGGGGATGCGTGTAAATCACTCTAGGCGCCCCCTTTTTCGCAATACATAAAGTAATTCGCATCTCTCCCATTGTCACAATGTTTAAATTGTGAGTGGCGAGCATGTCTATAGTCTCCCCCACCGGCCCCTCGAGGCTGTTAATAAAAGGCACTACGCCGTAATCAGCCGCGCGGCTCTCCACTTTGTCGAATACCTCGGATATTGATTTACACGGCATTAAATCCCCTTGCGGAAACAACGCGGCGGCCGCTTCCCATGTAAACGACTTTTCAGGCCCTAGATAGGCTACTACCGGCTTATGCCTTTTGGAAACCTCAGAGGCTATAATTGGCGCTAAGACCCCGTTTATAAGAGGGGGGACGTTAAACTTAGCCCTCTCGTTTAACAAGGAGTAGAGCCTTTCCTCTAGTTCATAAACCCCTCCATTGAGCCCGTGAAGAAGGGTGTATTTATTTATTTCCACAGGACCCATGCGGGTCTCTCTTCACCGCTCCGGCCGGGTTCAAGTCGTCACCTATTAGCCGAGTAAAACTCCTGCCCAGTTTAAATGTTTTATTAATGGTTTTATAAACCCCCGTGCTCCTCATACACGCGGACTTCTCAGATTGGGTGTCACAAAGCCTAAAAGAGGCAGGGGCGGAGGTAGTTTATGGGCTGGGCACGTGGGATGTTGTCAGAGAGATTCACAGCGATATATTCATTAAAGAGGCGAGGAGGCGGGAGTCCGAGGTGCTAGCCGCCGTAGCCGTGGCCGAAGAGGCTTTGAAAAGAGAAAGGGCTATTATTTACGTCGGAGGCACTATTAACGTCGGCTTACACTCGCCGCGCGGCGGGTTTTTTAACGCAAGCGCGTATATAGCTAAACGCCTCGGCGCGGCAGTCGTGAGCGTAGATAGGCACTTCCCCTGGGGCACATGGGAGCTCCACTTAGAACACAAATTCCCCCTATTCTTAGTATATGGAGGGGCGGATGGGCCCTCTTATCGGTACTTAGCCAAGAGGGGATATAACGTCGTCGCCTTCCCGTTGCCTCCCGGCGCAGGTGATAGGAGCTTTCACAAGGTATTAGATTTCATATTAGACGTAGTTGAGGGGCCAGTGATGTTGCAACTGGGGTTTGATATACACCGCAGAGACCCAGTCGGGTATTTCTTCGCCTCGGAGGCCTTTTTCCATAAATTGGGCGAGGCGCTGAGAGCTAGACGGCGATTTTACATATCAATTGAATGCCCCTCCACGGCTCAAGTGTTTAAAACCGCCATGTCTAGTCTCATCAAAGGGCTTAAAGGAGAGGCGCAACAGACGGCGCAGGAGGTTGAAGAGAGTAGAGAGGTGGTAAAAGAGGTAGACCTCCTTTTGAGGCGGGCTAAGAGGGCGTTATCTTAAAGCCGTGGTATTTGCCTGTGTAGTCCTCTTCTCTAATTTCCATTTCTCTAATTTTTATAGCGGGAGACGCCATTGGCAAGAATTTTAAGAGCCTCTCCACAGACTCGTCCGGCCCCTCTAAGACTGCGTATAGAGTATCCCCCTCGAGGCGCGCTTCGCCAGTTACGCTATTCCGAAGGGCCTCGCCTTTTAAGATCCTCAGTATGGGCACGCCTGGCACGTTCAACTCACCCCTAGCCCTCACCACAATTCTTTTCACGCCTAATCGACAATTGACATTTATAAGTATCAGGTCGTCTCTTCCGTCGTCACATTTCCCTCCATCGATCCCCTCATCACTAACCGCCATATTTTTAATTGTATTAAAATAAACCTTTTGTGAGCGAGTTAGTTAAAAGAGTGGAGTCCGCAGTGAGAACCCTCGCTGTAGAGACTCTCAATAAATTTGAGAAAAAGAAGAAAGTGGACAGCATACAGGAATTAATCATCTTGGCCACTTATTTAAATATGCAAAAACTCGACGAGGTTAAAAACGACCTCGATAATGTTATGAGGGCTTTCCAAAGGCTAGATGCCCTTATAGATGTGGTTAAAGAGTTGAAAAAAACAATAGAGAGCTTGCAGGCGGCGCAGACGGGAGATGTGGCAAAGCTTCTAGCCGAGATAAATAGTAAGCTAGACCGTATTTTAGATAAACTAAATACTTACAGCGTGGAGAGCCTTTAATTAAAAGCGCTGACTTATGGCTGAGGTTTTTAAGAAGTGCGTGGCTTATAAAGATTTAATAGCCGGGGGGCCTGGAGAGAGGGAGTTTTTGCAGTGGCTTATCGCCTTTTTAGACGCCCCAAGAGTTTGGTTCCACCTATCTCCAGTGGAGGTATTGGCGTGGGAAGATGTAGAGACGCGGCTGGAGATAGGCGATGAGAGAATAACGGGCTTAGCAATGCCTTATTCCAACTCTGCGTCTATAGAGGGGAGGCTTGTCCCCATAAACGGCGACGTTGAGGGCAATATAGCAGTTGCAGAGTTTCCACAAGACGTGGACGACGCTAAGTATGTAGTTATTGACGCCGCACGGCGAGGGGCCCAGGCCGTGGTATTTACGGGCAAGCCCGCGCGCCGCATTGTCGTAACTGGGGAGTACGGCTATAAGCTGGACTCTGCGCCTACGCCTGTGCCAGTGGCCAGTTTTGAAAACGCTGGAGAGTATGTTGGCAAAAGAGCTAGGCTAATAATAGACGTCAAGTCGCGCGTTACGTATAGTTACAGTCTCATAGCGTTTAATAGTTTTGAAAACACGCCTATGATATCAGCCCACTGGGATCACTGGCTAGCCGGCGCCACTGATAATTGCGCCGGCCTGGAGGCCGCCATCTTGGCGTTTACTGAACTTGTTGCAGACGATACGCCCATCGCCTTGGGGCTCTTCACAGCCGAGGAGGGGGTGGGGCCCCACGTGCCCTCTTTCTACTGGGCTTGGGGCTCTCTTAATTACTTCAAGAGGTGGAAGCCGACGCCCTTGGTTAATATAGACGTTGTGGGCGTGGGCACTCCGAGAATGTACGCAATGCCTTATTTACACGAGTTTTTAAAGGGCTTGGGGCCAGTGGAGAGCCCAGAGGCTTATTTCGACAGCGTCCATTACGAGAGGTGGGGCTTACCCTCTGTGACAATCTCGTCGCTTAGAGATACATGGAGCTTTTACCACAGCCCCTCAGATACGCACGCAGAGATGGAGAACATTCTCTACGTCGCCGATCTCGCCAAGAGGCTCGCGAAAATTAAGCCGCCACAACCGGCCGTGAGGCTGGAGGACTACGGCCTGCCCCCCGCGGACAGCCCTTACGAGGCTTGGTCTACAGTCTATAACTACCTCGTTGTATTCCGCGACTACAGCCACTCAGAGATTATTTACACAGACGTGTTTAAATTCCTGAAAGAGAGAGGGGCTGAGTTCCGCCGTATTGACTTACTGGCAGGGCCCACGCTCTGCGTAAATAACTGCGACAAAGCGGCGGAGACGTACCGCGAGTTAGCTCTGCTTAGGGTCCGCGATATGCCATAGCCCTCCCTTCTCTCCCTCTGTCCGTACTCCGCCATATAGCGTTTAGCGATTGTGTCGTAGGGCAATACATAACGAAAGTGTATACCCTTCCTCCCGCCTTCTGCAATAACGGCGTCAATCCCCCTAAAGGCGCCCTGCGTTAGGCACCCCCAGGACACGCCGAATTTTCTGGGCAGTTCAAAGGCCTCTGGCAGTTTAACGCGTATACACTTCTTAACGCTAAGCGTCTCCATCTCCCCTATGCGCCACTTTTTATTCTGTCTTGGTAGAGGGGTATTTTCGGCTCCAGGTACACCCCATCTCTCTCATAATAAACGTTGAACTCCATTCTGGCACTCCCCACTTGACAGAAGGCCTCATATGCCACTATGAGACACGACGCGGGCGCCCCTAGCCACTCCCCGTCCCACCAAAAGGCCCTCCTCAGCGAGAAGTCAGAGGCGTATAGTGACGCCCTCCCTCCCAGCTCTCTCTTGACAAGGCGG